>OIWQ01005072.1_pt1 | contig 9893 bp, 7 predicted proteins | sample 1587571 | NCBI WGS metagenome assembly OIWQ01 (sample SAMEA3888910, study PRJEB22519) | human gut metagenome | biome: human gut; feature: human-associated habitat; material: faeces | place: Denmark | collected 2010 | reverse complement strand
GAGGAACAGGGAAAACTTACCGATGACTTAAAGGAGAAGATTCTGGCAGCTCAGACGCTGGTAGTGGTAGAGGATCTGTACCGACCCTATCGACCCAAGAGAAAGACCCGTGCCAGTATTGCAAAGGAGAAGGGGCTGGAACCTCTGGCAGAATACATTCTGCGCCAGGAGGCAACAGAACCGTTGCTTAACGAGGCGGCCAAGTATGTTTCCGAAGAAAAAGAAGTAAAGACTCCGGAGGAAGCATTGCAGGGAGCACAGGATATTATTGCCGAGACGATCTCCGACGATGCGGATCATCGTCTTTACATCCGTAATATCACCGTAGAGGAAGGTATTGTGACCGGCACTGCGAAGGATGAGAAGGCTCAGAGCGTCTACGAGATGTATTACAATTTTGAAGAGCCTGTGAAGAAGATTGCAGGTCACAGAGTACTGGCATTGAACCGTGGAGAGGCAGAAAAAGTACTGACTGTAAAAGTCAATGCACCGGAAGAGCGTATTCTGCGTTATCTGGAGAAAAAGCTGATCACGAAGGAAAATGAGTATACCACACCGGTAATCTGTGCTGCAGTGGAAGACAGCTATGATCGTTTAATAGCACCCGCTATTGAAAGAGAGATCCGTAACGATCTGACAGAAAAGGCAGAGGACGGAGCTATCAATGTCTTCGGCAAAAATTTAGAGCAGCTGCTGTTGCAGCCACCTATCGCAGGAAAAGTGGTCTTGGGCTGGGATCCGGCGTTCCGTACCGGCTGTAAACTGGCAGTGGTAGATGCTACCGGAAAAGTGCTGGATACGAAAGTGATCTTCCCTACAGCACCGCAGAATAAGGTGGAGGAGTCCAAAGCCGAGCTGAAGAAACTGATCAAAAAATATAATGTGGATTTAATTTCTGTGGGAAATGGTACGGCCTCCAGAGAGTCCGAGCAGGTAATCGTAGAGCTGTTGAAGGAACTGGATCGTCCGGTACAGTATGTGATCGTCAACGAAGCAGGTGCTTCCGTATACTCCGCAAGTAAGCTGGCGACAGAAGAGTTTCCTAATTTTGACGTGGGACAGAGAAGTGCTGCATCCATCGCCAGAAGATTACAGGATCCTCTGGCAGAACTGGTGAAGATCGATCCCAAGTCCATCGGTGTCGGTCAGTACCAGCATGACATGAATCAGAAGAAATTAAGCGATGCCTTAAGCGGCGTGGTAGAGGACAGCGTAAATAAAGTCGGCGTGGATCTGAATACCGCATCCGCATCTTTACTCGAATATGTCTCCGGTATTAACAAGACGATTGCGAAGAATATCGTGGATTATAGAGAAAATAACGGACGTTTTGTAAACAGAAAACAGCTGTTAAAGGTACCGAAGCTGGGGCCTAAGGCGTATGAGCAGTGTGCCGGTTTCCTGAGGATCCCGGATGGCAAGAATCCGCTGGATGCCACAAGTGTCCATCCCGAGTCCTATGAAGCTGCAGAACAGTTGATGGAGAAGCTGGGACTGACCATGGAAGATATTAAGGAAGCCCAGAAGCAGGCGGCTGCAAAAAAAGCTTCCGGCAGGAGCAGCGCTGCGCAGGCAGACGGACAGAAGAATGGTAACGGCACAGTCAATGCACCGAAGAAGCGGGAAGAACAGAAAGGTAAAGCAGTTCGGGTACACAATACCAATACCGCTATGGGCAAGGCTCTCGCAGCGGCTATGGGCGGTGTGACTTTTGACAATTCTGCGCAGACCTCTGCAAAGCAGACGGCACCTGTAGCTAAAAATGCAGTAAATGATGCAAAGGATATGTCCGGTCTGGAGAAGCGGATTAAAAATAAGAAGCTTTTAGCAGAGGAACTGGGCATTGGTGAGATCACGCTGACAGATATTCTGAAGGAACTGGAGAAGCCGGGCAGAGATCCCAGAGACGATATGCCGAAACCGATCCTGCGCAGTGATGTCCTGGATATGAAGGATTTAAAACCCGGTATGATCTTAAAGGGAACCGTGCGTAATGTCATTGACTTCGGTGTGTTCGTGGATATCGGTGTCCATCAGGACGGACTGGTGCATATCTCCCAGATCACCGACCGCTATATCAAGCATCCGTTGGAAGCTGTCAGCGTCGGAGATATCGTGGATGTGCAGGTACTCACCGTAGATATGGCAAAGAAACGTATCGGTCTGACCATGAAGATCCAGAAGCAGTAAGAATATAGAATGATGCCAGGGGGCTATGTGCCAGTGGTACATGTCTGGTACGGGGCATCCGTAGGTATTAAAAAACAGGGACAGCAGATAACGGCTGTCCCTGTTTTGATTTCATCAATTATGCTTTTTATGCTTTGTGACCGGTCTTGATGATGGGGCTTAACGGTTTGTAGATCAGCAGGGTTACGACAGACACCAGCGTTCCCTTGATGAGATTCATGGGAGCCACACATGCCACCACGAAGCTTACAATGCTGCCTTCCTTTGCCAGTGGATTGACCTCGGCTCCCATTGCCAGAATGGCATCCAGAGGCATTCCGTAGAATTTGGAGAACGCGGGAAGCAGATATACGGCATTGAATGCGGTGCCAAATACGGTCATGACCAGAGTACCCGCAATGCAGGCGATGATTGCGCTTTTCTTTGTCTTTTTAAAAGAGTACACAGCGGAAGCGGGGATGATCAGGCTGCAGCCCACCACGAAGTTCGCCAGATCGCCGATGAAGGCGGTAGAGGTACCTTTTATGCATAGCTTCAACAGTATCTTCACGAATTCCATCATGACACCTGCTACAGGACCGAAAGCAAAGGAACCGACTAAGATCGGCAGCTCACTGAAGTCCATTTTATAGAAGCCGGGGGCAAAAAAGATGGGAAAGTCCAGCACATGCAGGATCATGGCGATGGCGGAAAACATACCGATCATGGCAAGCTTTCTCGTATTGAAGATCGGCTCCGAGATGCCGTTTTTCTTCTGTGCGCCCTTTTCCAGCACCACAGCCACCAGGAAACAGCCCACGATGACCGCCAGGAAGATGACTACATAGGCCACATTTTCAGTTACAGTTTGCATTAATTTGTTCATTTCAGAACTCCTTTCCTATGAGAAAAATCAAGGAAAGCCTTCAAAAAAGCCCCGGAATACAAGCTTCCGGGGCATGGGTATCACAAAAAAATATAAGTGATACGTCTTCTTTCATCCAGACTGTACTGTTGGTCCCGGATTCACACCGGATCAGCCGCAGAATTGCATCTGCGGGTCGCGGACTTAAGGATGACCTATTACCGCCAGTAGGGAATTACACCCAACCCTGAAGAACTTTACCTTATGGATGGAATATATCACTTTGTGAAATAAAAGTCAATATAGAAAATCTTTAGAATTTTCCCAACATTTTTTTGGGATTTCCCTGTTATAGTAGCTGTAATAACTATTCAGAACCGCATGCGCAAAAACGCCCTGCCAGAGTTTTCCTTTTGCTTGGCTCTGAATAGTTGCAAATACTTATAAAAATGTGTTGACACTCAAAAAATATTATTGTATTATGCGAACAGTACAGTAACACAAAGATGAATACACAAAAATGTAACAGAAAATGGGAGTATGTGAGGAATGAGTGCATTAGTAGAGATTAAAGATGTGTGCAAGGTTTACAATCCCGGGGAAAATGAAGTGCGGGCATTGGATCATGTGAGTCTGACCATCGACGAGCAGGAATTTGTGGCTATCATCGGGCATTCCGGAAGCGGAAAGTCTACACTGATGAATATGCTGGGCTGTCTGGATGTGCCTACCAGCGGGGAATATTGGCTGCATGGACAGGACGTGTCCGCATTATCTGACGATGCATTGTCCGACATCCGGAACCGGGAGATCGGGTTTATCTTTCAGGGCTTTAATCTGATCCCGAATCTGACGGCATTGGAAAATGTGGAGTTGCCTCTGATCTATAGGGGAGTATCCAAAAGTGTGCGGGAAGAGCTGTCCGTGGAGGCCTTGAAAAAGGTAGGTCTTGAACATCGTATGGATCATAAGCCTTCGGAGATGTCCGGCGGTCAGCAGCAGAGAGTGGCGATCGCCAGGGCCATAGCCCAGGCACCTCCGGTGATCCTGGCGGATGAGCCAACGGGTAATCTAGACTCCAATTCCACGAAAGAGATCATGGATATTCTAAAAGGATTACATAAAGAGGGAAGAACCGTCATATTGATCACACATGATAATGAGATCGCAGCACAGGCGAAGCGAGTGATCAAGATCAAGGACGGCAAAGTAGAATCCGATTCCGGACAGATCGTTCCGGTGGAGGAACTGCGGACGACAGGAGCCTGATGCGGAAAACAGATTTTCACATGCAGCGAATGAAAAGACATGAGTATAAAATAGAAAGGATCATGAGTGAGAGATCATGGAACAGCAGGAAAAAACAGAACAGGCACTGAGTGCAAAAGAAAGCAAGGCAATGAAGAAGGAAGAAAAGAGAAAGCTAAAAGAAACAAAAAGAGAACAGAAGGCAGGTAAAATCGGCAAAAAACGTAAAAAAGCACCTATTATTATTGCTGCTATCATAATCATACTGATCGTGATCCGTATGGTAAGCTGTGCATTTTCCGGCAGTGCGGGCGTCATGGTCAGCACTACTAACGCATTCCGCGGTGACATCGAGGAAAATGTCAGCACCAGCGGCAAGGTAGTCAGTGAAGAGAAAGCGGTTCTCTTTGCGCCGGTAGGTGGCAGATTAAACGAAGTCAATGTGGCAGCCGGTGATGCTGTGAAGGCAGGGGATGTGTTAATGACCTATGACATGGAGCAGATGGAGGAGCGCCTGCAGGAGGCAACATTACAGCAGACCAAGAGCAATGCTTCCTATAACAGCACCATGACAGAGAACAGCAAGAGTCAGGCCAAATTAAACGAAGCCAACACGAACCTGGCAGTGTTGGACCAACAGCTGACGGATTACAAGGCTTATCTGAAAGAACTGCAGGATAAACTTGCAAAGAGTCAGAGAGAAACCCAGAGACAGTTATCCGAAGAAAGCTATGAATTATCCAGAAAATCCGCTGATTTGAGCAAGGAACTGCAGAATTCCGCTACCAGTGCAGACCGTGCGAAAGAAATCAATAAGGAACTCCAGGATATCAGCGCCAGCCAGGCGAGAAATTCTTATGTGCAGTCCATTGCAGGATCCAGCGATTACGTGGTAAATATGCAGAATGAGATTGCTTCCGTACAGGAACATATTGAGGAATGTGAAACTTATAAAGCGAAGATGCAGGCACAGAAGGATGCCGGTGAAGGATCGATCCTCAACGGTTATCAGTCCAAAGGGTACGCTGCTGACAGAGATCTGGCACAGCTGACCTACAAAGAGGCGGAGGAACAGTATTATTCTGCGAAGAAAGGCATTGTAGCTGATTTTGACGGTATCGTAACGGAATGCACCGGTGTATCCGGAGCCAGTGTGGCGGAGGGCGCACAGCTGATCACACTGGAGAGCAGCCAGAATGTGAAGGTTTCCTTTGATGCTTCCAAGTCCGATGTGGCAAAACTTGCCATCGGGCAGAAAGTAGATATTACCATCTCCGGCAATAAATACGAAGGCGAGATCAGTAAGATCAATCGTATGGCAACACTGAACGCATCCAATACGCCCATGGTAGGGGTAGAAGTACATCTGACTAACCCGGATGACAAGATCATCCTCGGACTGGATGCTAAGCTGACCGTACATACCAACAGTGCACAGGATACATTGTTGATCCCGGTAGAAGCGATCAATGCGGATAAAAACGGAGATTTCCTCTATGTGATCGAGAACGGCATGGTAGTTAAGAGGGCAATTACCTGCGGAATCTCCTCCGATGAATACACAGAGGTCCTGGATGGCATTACCGAGGAAGACCAGATCATAGTGAACAGCCTCACGGGTATCAGCCTGGAGGAGGGCATGGCAGTAACGGCTGTGCCCATGGAACAGTAGGAGGCGGATCCATGACACAAGTATGGGAATACATCAAAATTGCATTGATGAATATCCGCAGTAATAAAGGACGTTCGATCCTGACCATGCTGGGCATTATCATAGGAATCTCTTCGGTGATCATGATCATCTCCATAGGTAATGGTGTGAAAAGTGGGATCAACGGGGAACTGAATTCTATGGCGGGCGGTCAGATCGCCGTTTATAGCAGCGATACCGCGGAAAACGGAACAGAGGTGGTATTCACGGAAGAGGATATGGATGCCATTCTGGAGAAAGTTCCAAATGTCAAGGCGGTAACACCGTCCTGGAGTTTCAGCGGAAGCGCCACCGGCAGAAAGGGAACCTTTGATGCTACTGCAACTTTCGGCAAAGCAGGATTGGAATATTGCAGCCAGGATCCGATCATCAAAGGACGCTATTTTACAGATTCGGATTATTATACGGCGAACAAAGTCTGTGTCATTACAGAGAGCAGCGCGAAAACCTTGTTCGGCAATACAAATGTTATTGGAATGAGCTTTGATTATACGTTGTATGGAGTGACACAGGAATTTACGATTGTTGGTATCCGTAAGGACAACGCATCGAAGCTGTTCGGAATGGGAGGAAACGGTACGGTGACCATGGAGGCACCTATCTCCACGATATCGGACGGATATGGATTCTATGTGGAGTATACGGATCTGCTGATCGTCAGTGATGGTGCGGAAAATGCCGCTCAGGTGGCGAAGGATGTGGTGAGATTGTTGGAGAACCGCCACGGTGTCAGAGGACAGAACGCCATCTTAGTACAGAACTTTAATGATATTATGAGTCAGATGGATCAGATCTTAAGCTATATCACTATCTTTGTGGTGTTCGTAGCAGCCATCTCCCTGCTGGTAGGCGGTATCGGTGTTATGAACATCATGCTGGTATCTGTCACGGAGCGTACCAGGGAGATCGGTATCCGGAAAGCACTGGGAGCGAGAACCGGATCCATTCTGCTACAGTTTTTGTCGGAGTCGGCGATCATCACCCTGCTGGGAGGTCTGATCGGTATTACCATCGGAGTGGCAGGAGCTTTTGGCATCTGCAGCCTGATCGGTTTTACCGCAAAAGTAAGCGCAGGAACGGTGCTGGGAGCCAGCCTGTTCTCCTCCGCCGTGGGTATCTTTTTCGGTATCTATCCGGCGAAAAAAGCGGCAAAACTAAGTCCTATCGAAGCTTTACGGCATGAATAATCATAAAAATTAAATCATAATTAAATAAAATGCATAAATAAAGAACCGCAGGTGACAGATTATAAATCCCTGCGGTTCTTTACTTGCTTTTTCATGGGAAAAAATTTATAATATTCTCTATAGTATGCAGTTTTATGCGCAGACGGAGCCCGGGGCCTTTTAATCGCCTATGAGCAGGCTCATGTGGGGTTAGCCCTTTTGCCCCTGGCATCATACATTATTATAGAGGAAAGAACACGTTATGGTAGAATTGGATGTGAAGATTACATCGGGGGACTTATATGATTTTTTATTACGGCACAGCTATAACAGCGTGTCCGGACTTTTGGGAGCGGTGATCGGAGCACTGGGCGTTGTTGTGGGAATTTCCAGACAGTACTGGATCTATCTGATCCTGGGAGTGGTGATCCTGTTATATCTCCCCTGGGCGCTTTTTATCAAAAGCAAACAGCAGGTAGCGAACAATCCGGTCTTCAGGGAACCACTGCATTATGTCCTGGATGAGAACGGAATTACTATTTCTCAGGGAGACAGTTCTACCTGCCAGGCATGGGAGGATTGTCTGAAAGCAGTCTCCACCGGGCGCAGCATCATTGTCTATACGGCAAAGAATAATGCAACGATATTTCCCAAAAGCCAGATGCAGGATAAGACAACGGACGTTATTGAAATGATTTCCACGCATATGCCCCCTGCAAAGGTGAAGATCCGCAGCTAGAAATGCCATAGAGCAGAGAGCTTTTCCGGAAAGTAATAACGGCCATTACGGTATCTATAGAAAGCGTAAGAAAAATGACAACAGGTGATTCAACAGCAAACAAAGAATTTAAAAAAGAAATTATAGAGACTCACAGTGCGCAGGAGACTTTTGCACTGGGACAACGGATCGGCTTAGAAGCACTTCCCGGGCAGGTTTATACCCTGATCGGTGATCTGGGTGTGGGCAAGACTGTATTTACCCAGGGAGTGGCAGACGGTCTTGGAATTACGGAACCGGTCAACAGCCCCACCTTTACCATTGTGCAGATCTATGAGGAAGGCCGCATGCCTTTTTATCATTTTGATGTGTACCGCATCGGAGATGTGGAGGAGATGGAAGAGATCGGTTACGAGGACTGTTTTTACGGTGAGGGATTGTGCCTGATCGAGTGGGCGAATCTGATCGAAGAGATCCTGCCGGAGCACTACAGACAGGTGACCATAGAAAAGGATCTGGAGAAGGGCTTCGATTATCGCCGGATCACGATTGAGGAGATGACTACAGTATGAAAATATTAGCTTTGGACAGTTCCGGACTGGTGGCAAGTGCCGCCGTCGTGGAAGACGATGTCCTGATCGCAGAGTATACCACAGATTATAAGAAAACACATTCCCAGACATTACTTCCGATGTTGGACGAGATCCGGCAGATGATCGACCTGGATCTTCACACCATTGATGCCATTGCTATCTCCGCAGGTCCCGGATCCTTTACCGGACTGAGAATTGGGGCAGCAACCGCGAAGGGACTTGGCCTGGCACTGAATCTGCCGTTGGTAGAGGTGCCGACACTGGAAGGACTTGCATTTAATCTTTGGGGGACGGACAAGCTGGTCTGCCCCATTATGGATGCCAGAAGGAATCAGGTATACACCGGGATCTATGAATTCTGTAAGGCAGAAGCTGAGGCTGGAAGTTGTGAACAGCAGCTTGTGATGCAATGTGTTAAGGATCAGTGCGCATCTCCTGTGGACGAACTGGTGGACGAACTGAACCGCCTGGGACGTGAAGTGACCTTTTTGGGAGACGGCGTGCCGGTATACCGGAGGCAGATCACAGAAGGAATGAAGGTGCCGTTTTCCTTTGCTCCCGCAGCCAATAACAGACAGCGGGCAGCAAGTGTGGCTTCTCTCGGAGCCATTTATTATGCACAGGGTAAGACAGTGACCGCCGCGGAGCATGAACCCGAATATCTGCGTAAGAGCCAGGCAGAGCGGGAACGGGAAGAGCAGGAGAGAGTAGCAAAAGAGGCACAGGCATGAAGATAGAGGTTCGTCCCTTGCGGGATACAGATATCGAAGAACTGAGCCGCATCGAAGCCGCATCCTTCAGCATGCCCTGGTCTGCGGAGGATTTCAGAGGACTGCTTCTAAGAGATTATTGCCTGTATGTGGTGGCGGAGACTGATGGACATATCGCCGGCTGTGCCGGACTGACGGACAGTTTTCATGAGGGTAATATCGACAACGTGGTAACGGCACCGGAGTACCGGAATCTGGGAGTGGGAAGCAAAATGCTCGAAGAACTTCTGCGACTGGGGGCAGAGCGTGGCATTACGGCATATACTTTGGAAGTCAGAGTGAGCAATGCACCGGCGATCCGTTTATATGAAAAGTTTGGTTTCGTCTCGGAAGGGATTCGTCCCGGATTTTATGAGAAACCTACCGAAGATGCCATGATCATGTGGCGTCGTTAACAAGTATTACCACCACCATCCGGCGATTTATTTGCTATGATAGTGAAAGAGGAAACTGTTTTTACGATCAGAAAGGTGGAAGGTAAGATGCGAAAGTCAGAAAACGGTAAATTAACACAGATAATATGTAACGCCTGCGGCAGAGAATTAAAAGTAGAAAAGGAAATCATCCGGGAGGGATATTTCACCGCAGATGTCCGCTTTGGATATTTTAGCAGGAAAGACGGTATGAGACATGCCTTTGATCTGTGTGAGGAC
>OIWQ01005066.1_pt1 | contig 9908 bp, 9 predicted proteins | sample 1587571 | NCBI WGS metagenome assembly OIWQ01 (sample SAMEA3888910, study PRJEB22519) | human gut metagenome | biome: human gut; feature: human-associated habitat; material: faeces | place: Denmark | collected 2010 | reverse complement strand
CAGAAAAGTTTATGAACATTGTCCGCAAGCACATGAACTTTGAAGAACTGACCCACACCCTCTTACGTGAGTTTGTAGAGAAAATCGTTGTGCATGAGTGCAGCTACGATGAAAACGGCACACGCAGACAGGATATTGAGATTTACTATTCTTTCGTCGGCAAGGTGGACTTGCCCGAATGACCGCCTGCCCTATCCGATACCAAAGACAAGTACCGGATAGGAAAGGCAAAATTTTTTACACTTCTATTACTTCTTTATCACACATAAGCAAAATCGCAGGGCATGAAGCAGCTCATGGCGGGCGGCGGCGTTGCCTTGATTGGCGGCGTTCTCGTCCCCCTGCTCAAAGGGCTGTTCGGTTAAGCGGCGGTAATGTCCTATGCAGAGCATACTTGACGCGATTAACGAATGGATTAAGGAAATCCTGATCGGAGCAATCAACGGAAATCTGTCAACTATGTTCGGGGACGTAAACGAAAAGGTCGGTACGATTGCCGCCGAGGTAGGCAAGACCCCGCAGGGGTGGAACGCAAGCATATTTTCCATGATACAGACGCTATCGGAAAATGTGATCGTCCCCATTGCGGGGCTTGTCATTACCTATGTTCTATGCGTGGAGCTAATCAGCATGGTAACGGAAAAGAACAATATGCACGACATCGACACGTTCATGTTCTTTAAGTGGTTTTTCAAAGCGTTCGTTGCGGTGTTTATCGTCACGCATACCTTTGACATCACTATGGCGGTATTCGACATGGCGCAGCACATTGTTTCCGGCGCGGCGGGCGTGATCGGCGGCAGCACCAGCATTGATGTTGCCGCCGCACTCTCGTCCATGCAAGCCGGACTTGACGCAATGGAAATCCCCGAACTGCTCTTGCTTATGCTCGAAACAAGCCTTGTCAGCCTTTGCATGAAAATCATGTCGGTGCTGATAACGGTTGTTTTGTACGGGCGTATGATTGAGATTTACCTGTACTGCTCCGTATCGCCTATTCCATTCGCCACTATGACAAACCGGGAATGGGGGCAAATCGGAAACAACTACTTAAAAGGCCTGTTTGCCCTCGGCTTTCAAGGCTTCCTCATTATGATATGCGTCGGCATTTACGCGGTTTTGGTAAACAACATGGTCATAGCGGACAATCTGCACACCGCGATATTCTCCATCGCAGCCTATACGGTGCTGCTTTGCTTTAACCTTTTGAAATCCGGCGCACTGGCAAAATCATTATTCCATGCACATTAAAAGGAGGTTTTCCATCACCAAGAAATACAGCGTTATTTACGCAGATCCCCCGTGGCGGTATGAACGGAGCAAGGTGCAGGGCGCGGCGGAAAAGCACTATCCCACCATGGGCATTGACGAGCTGTGCGCCCTGCCTGTGCCGGAGCTGGCGGCGAAGGACTGCGCCCTGTTTTTGTGGGCGACCTTTCCGCAGCTTCCCGAAGCCCTGCGGCTGATCCGCGCATGGGGCTTTCGGTATCGGACTGTGGCGTTCGTTTGGCTCAAACGTAACCGCAAAAGCCCGTCCTGGTTTTACGGGATGGGCTATTGGACGCGCAGCAACGCGGAAATCTGTCTGCTGGCGACCAAGGGCAAACCCAAGCGGCAGTCGGCGGGCGTACATCAGTTTCTTATCAGCCCCATAGAGCAGCACAGCAAAAAGCCGGATGCAGCGCGGGAAAAAATCGTTGCCCTTATGGGGGATTTGCCCCGGATTGAGCTGTTTGCCCGACAGAAAACGCCGGGGTGGGATATATGGGGCAACGAACTCCCAAACAGTATTGAAATGTAACGAAAGGAGCTTTTTCTATGGCGTATGTACCCGTTCCCAAAGACCTGTCCCGCATAAAGACAAAGGTTGCCTTTAACCTTACCAAAAGGCAGCTCATATTCTTTGCGGCGGCGCTCCTTGTTGGACTGCCGCTTTTCTTTTTGCTCAAAGGCAGCACAGGCACAAGCCTTGCGGCGTTCGTGATGATCCTCGTTATGCTGCCCTGCTTTCTGCTTGCCATGTATGAAAAGCACGGGCAGCCCCTTGAAACGCTGATTAAGAACATCATACAGACAAAATTTATCCGTCCGAAAGAAAGACCCTATCAGACGGAAAACTTCTATGCCGTCCTCGAACGGCAAAGACAACTTGAAAAGGAGGTATCGGCTATTGTCAACGGCAAATGCAAAACACGCAGGAAACAGGCGTAAGCTCACCCGCGCCGAGAAAAAGGAAATCGCCGCCCTGATCCGAGCGGCAAAGGGCGACGGAAAGGCGCACACCGCGCAGCAGACCATACCGTATCTTGCCATGTACCCGGACGGTATCTGCAAGATTACGGAAAAGAAATACTCCAAGAGCATCGCTTACGACGACATCAACTACCAGCTTGCGCAGGCAGACGATAAGACCGCCATTTTTGAAAACTGGTGCGACTTTCTCAACTATTTTGACGCGACCGTTAGTGTGCAGCTTTCCTTTATCAACCGGGGAACGCGCAGCGGCGGCGCGAAGGAGGTCGTTGCGATCCCCGCGCAAAATGACGCTTTCAATTCCATCCGCACCGAATACGCGGATATGCTGAAACATCAGCTTGCAAAGGGCAACAACGGCTTTGTAAAGTCAAAGTACATTACCTTTTCTGTGGAAGCGGACAATCTGAACGCGGCAAAGGCGCGGCTTGCCCGTATTGAAACCGACATACTGAATAATTTTAAGGTGCTGGGCGCAGCCGCCCGCCCTATGACGGGCTATGAACGGCTGGAAGCCCTGCATAGCGTATTCCACCCGGAGGGAGAACCGTTCCGTTTCTCTTGGGACTGGCTCATACCGTCGGGGCTTACCACAAAGGACTTTATCGCCCCGTCCTCGTTCCGTTTCGGCGAGGGCAGATATTTCCGTATGGGACGCAAAATCGGCGCGGTCAGCTTCCTTGAAATCCTTGCGCCGGAGCTGAACGACCGTATGCTTGCGGATATTCTCGACCTTGAAACGGGGATCGTCGTCAATCTCCATATCAAGAGCATCGACCAGACCGAAGCTATTAAGACCATCAAGCGCAAGATAACCGACCTTGACAAAATGAAAATCGAGGAACAAAAGAAAGCGGTACGCAGCGGCTACGATATGGACATCATCCCCTCTGACCTTGCCATGTTCGGCGGCGAAGCGAAAAACCTCTTGCAGGACTTACAGAGCCGCAACGAGCGAATGTTTCTCCTGACTTTCCTTGTGGTAAATATGGCAGACACGAAGCGAAAGCTGGAAAATGACATATTCGCAGCGGCAGGCATTGCGCAGAAATACAACTGCGCCTTAACCCGCCTTGACTATCAGCAGGAAGCGGGGCTGATGTCCTCTGTTCCGCTGGGCGAGAACCTGATCCCCATCCAGCGGGGGCTTACCACATCAAGCACTGCGATTTTCATTCCCTTTATCACGCAGGAGCTTTTTCAGCGGGGCGCGGCACTCTATTACGGGCTGAACGCCCTTTCAAACAACATGATACTTTGCGACCGCAAGCGGCTTAAAAACCCCAACGGGCTATATCATAAAGGAACGGGGACACCCCGAAAAACACAGGCGAGAGCGCCGTTTGCGGCACAGACGGACAGAGAGCGGAGAAAACGGGCGGAGCGGAAAAACATTCAAAAAGTTTTCGGAACCGGTTCCGATTTACACCCCGTTTTTCTCCTATTTGTGAGAGGGCGTTTTCGGACAGCGCAAGCGCCGGACTGCCCTGTCAGAAAACAGGAGAGGAGTTTTGCCACATTCTACACCAACCGACTGCAAAATTCAATGCGGAAAGGAGCCGCCGCATGAAAAACGAAAACAGGAACAGGGAACTCCACGCACTCGACGGCGGGTGCGGACAGTTTACAAGGCACATCGGCTCCACCACCTACCTTGTGACCGTCCGTTTCAGCGGAAAGGGCAAGGAAACGCTTGAGGACAAAATTCTGCGCCTGATCGAAAAGGAGGCGAGGAAAACTGCCTGACCCCGTATGTGCCGCAAAGGAGGCGTTGAGCCGGAAAGAGGGAAGCATGAACAACGAAAAACTGACAATCCTTTATGAGCGGTTGAGCCATGAGGACGGGCGGGAAAACGAGAGCCTGTCCATTGAGAACCAAAAAGCCTATTTGGAGGAATACGCCCTCCGAAGCGGCTTCAAAAACCTCGTCCACAGGACGGACGACGGCTGGAGCGGGACGCGCTGGGACAGACCGGGCTTTTTGCAGGTGACGGAGGATATTTCGCGCGGCAGCGTGGGGCAAATCCTGATAAAGGATATGAGCCGCCTGGGGCGTGACCATCTGCGCGTGGGCTTGTTTCTGGAACAGCTTCGGGAGATGAACGTCCGGCTGATCGCCGTTGCGGAGGGCATCGACACCGCCAAAGGCGAGGACGATTTTATGCCCTTTCGCAATATCCTTGCGGAGTGGCACGCAAGAGACACCAGCCGCAAAATCCGGGCGATATTCGGCGCGAGGACGGCGGCGGGAAACCACGTTACGGGCGCATTGCCCTACGGCTACCTCCACGACCCGAAAGACCGCCAGAAATGGATCGTAGACGAGGAAGCCGCTCCCGTTGTAAAGCGGATATTCCGGAGCGTGATTGCGGGAAAGAACATCGCAAAAATCACGGAGGAACTGACCGCCGAGCGGATACTGACCCCCAACGCACATTGGAAAAGCATCGGCGAAAGGACGAGCCGCGGGGCGCACAATGCAGACCCGTATAAATGGTCGAGCGCCACCGTCATCAACATCCTCAAGAAAGAGGAATATATGGGCTGGAAAGTCCTGAACAAGACGGGAACGGAAAACTATAAATCCAAGCAGCGGAAACCCACCCCCGAAAACAGGCTTGTATTCAAGGACGCGCACCCGCAGATCATTGACGAAGAAACATGGAATATCGTTCAGCGGCTGCGGGGAACGAAGCGGCGTGTTTACAAGCCGGACGGAGAGCCAAATCCTCTGACGGGCGTTCTCTATTGCGCCGACTGCGGCGCAAAGATGTATCACAAGCGGGGAGCCTCCGGGCGACCCGACCACCCCCACCATGAGTATGTGTGTTCCGGCTACCGCCACTATTCCAAGTCCTGCACCTGCCATTATATCCGCGTGGAAGTCGTGGAGCAGCTGATACTGGACGCGATACGGCGGGCAAGCAGATACGCCATTGAAAACGAAGCCGCATTCATTCAGCGTGTGCGGGAGGAAGCGGCGCTGCAACAGGAAGCGGCGGTCAGGGAGAGCCGCAGAAAGCTGACAAAGGGCAAACGCCGCCGCGAGGAAATCAGCCGCCTGATCAAAAAACTGTACGAAAGCTACGCCGCCGATAAAATTCCCGAAAACCACTTTTCCGAACTGCTGGCGGGCTATGACGCAGAGCAGAAAAGCCTCGATGCGGAGCTTGAACGGCTGCAAGCCGAGATAGACCGCTACAACACCGACAGCGTGAGAGCCGACAGGTTTTTGGAGCTGGTAAAGCGGCACACGGAGTTTACCGAGCTGACCCCCACCCTTTTGAATGAATTTGTGGAAAAGGTGGTCGTCCATGAAGCCGTCAAAATCGAGGGAAAGCGGACGATGCAGGTGGACATCTACCTGAATTTTATCGGCAAATTCGACCTGCCGGAGCAGGAAGCGGCACAGGCGGCAACGCCCGAAAAGAAAAGGAAGAAGAAGCTGCGCCGCGAGATGAGCGAGGAACAGCGGGAAATCCTGCGCAGGCGGGACAAGGAGCGGTACGCAAGGAAAGTAGCCGCAAAGAAAGCCGCCGAGGAAGCGGCAAGAGCGGAGATCCTCAAAGGCACAGCCTACGAGCTGCCGCCGCAGGAAAGCGAAATGCAAAGAAGCGCATAACCGAACATGGAAACGAAAAAACGGCTTGCCAACCCAAGGGCGAGCCGTTTTCCCGTTCCCGAAAGGGGCGTTTCTCCATCGCTTCCCTTCCCATCCCATCCATTTCAAATCCAACAAACGAAAGGAGCTTTTACACATGGCAAAGACCAAAATCGAAAAAATCGCAGGCATCGAGGAAGAAATCCGACAGCTTGAAAACAAGCGCAGACAGCTTGTGCAGGCGCAGAAAGCGCAGGAGCGCAAGGACAGGACGAAACGCCTTTGCAAACGCATGGGGCTGTTTGAAAGCCTGCTGCCCGAAAGCATATCTTTGACTGACGAGCAGTTTCAAATCTTTCTTGAAAAGACCGTCCTCACCGAGCAGAGCCGCCGCATATTGGACGGATTGACCGCACGGCGCGTAGCGGACGGGGACGCGGACGAGGGCAGCGGAGCAAGGGAGCGCGGCTAACGCCGCCCTCCCCCTACCCGAAGGGCGCACTTATATACCACATAACCGTGGTATCGTGCGGTCTTGCAGACGGCGTTTTGCGCCTGCCGGCACAAAAGGAAACGGCGGGTAAACCCGCAGAAAGGAGCGCGGTGCATGGCGATTTACCATTGCAGCATCAAAATCATCTCCCGCGGCAAGGGCAAGTCCGCCGTTGCCGCAGCCGCCTACCGCAGCGGTGAAAAACTCGTCAACGAATATGACGGAGCGATTCACGACTACACCCGCAAAGGCGGTATCGTCCACACCGAGATTTTACTGCCCGACAACGCCCCGCCCGCCTTCTCTGACCGCTCCGCTCTGTGGAACGCGGTGGAGAGAATCGAGAAAGCAAAAAACGCCCAGCTTGCGCGGGAGATTGAAATCGCCCTGCCCCACGAACTGACGCGGGAGCAGGGCGTTTCTCTTGTGCGGGAGTATGTGAAGGACAACTTTGTGGCGGCGGGAATGTGCGCCGACGTTTGCTTACACGATAAGAACGACGGCAACCCCCACGCCCATATCCTGCTGACCATGCGCCCCATTGAGCAGGACGGCGCATGGGGCGCGAAGCAGAAAAAGGAGTATGTTCTTGATAAGGACGGCAACAAAATCTACGACCCGAAAAAGCGGCAGTACAAATGCAAGTCCGTTCCCGCCACCGACTGGAACGAGCAGACCAAAGCGGAGGAATGGCGGGCGGCGTGGGCTGAAATCTGCAATTCGTATCTTGAAAAGGGAAATCATACCGAGCGTATAGACCACCGCAGCTATGAGCGGCAGGGAATAGACCTGATCCCCACCGTGCATCTGGGCGTAGCCGCCTTTCAGATGGAGAAGCGCGGAATCCGCACGGAGCGGGGAAACATCAACCGCGAAATCGAAGTCACAAATCAGAAGCTGCGGCAGTTGAAAGCCCGCATTTTCAAGCTGCAAAGCTGGCTGAAAGAGGAAGCGGCAAACACCGAGCCGCCCACTCTTGCAGAGGTGATACAGGGTATCCTTTCGCGGCGGGAGCAGAGCGGAAAACCGGGCTGTTATACCGCCGTCAACAATCTGAAAGCGGCGGCAAAAATGCTGAATTTCCTGCAAGAGAATCAGATCATGGATATGGACGGCCTGACGGAAAAAATGGCGGGTATGTTCGGGGAGCAGCGCGAAATATCCGAAAAGCTGAAACCCATCGACAGGCGGCTGAAAACCCTTGAAGGGCATATTTCAAACGCCGAGAAGTATTTGAAGTACCGCGAGGTTTACGGGAAATACAGGCGGCAGCCGCCGAAAAAGCAGGAGGCGTTTTACGAAGCGTACCGCATGGAGCTGACCCATTACGAAGCCGCAGGACGCTATCTTGACGGCGTGATGAACGGCAGGACGGGCATTCCGCTGAAAGCATGGAAAGCGGAACATGAGAAGCTGACCGCCGAGCGGAAGGAGCTGTCCCGCCGCTATCTCGCACTGAAAGACGAGGTAAAGGAAGCGGAGCATATACGGAAGGGTGTTTACGCGATCTTGCGGGAGGAAAACTGCAAAGAGCAGCCTACGCACAAGCAAGACCTTGACCGCTGAAAGACAGAACGGCGGGACGGTAAAGCCCGTCCCGCCGTTCGTGGTTTTGGGATTTTGTTAGTCTGATAAAGTGGAATTTATCTAATTGCTTTTCCGATATGTTTGTCTAATCTCCACTGTGGAGCATTCCCGTCGTCTGCCCAATACTCATCCATTGAAACAATTTTATCCTCTTTGGTTTTTATGAAAGACACGACATGAAAGGAAGCGTTTCTGCCTTTGGGATATACATTTACAACCGTAACGATTAGGTCATTCAGCGTTTCGACTCTTTCAACGCTACCCTCCCAATCACCGGGATATTCACAATTAGCAATAATAAATTCATCAACATTAAATCGCTCATTGGTACAATGCCAGTTTATATAGGCATCGTTCTGAAAATACTTTCTGATTTCGTTCTCATTTTGACCGAGCACTGCTTTCCAAAAATCGTATATATTCATATTGGTCAGATGTTCCTCCGCAAATTTCGATTTACCAGTCAACTAATCGTCCGTATTATAGCACAGGTTTGTGAAGATTTCTACCACTCTTGCGCTTTATGCAGGAAAACCGCATGGAGCAGCCTACACACAAGCAAGACCTTGACCGCTGAAAAGCAGAGCGGCGGGACGGGCTTTACCGTCCCGCCGTTTCGTTTTGCTCGGGTGTGTTTGATTGATAAATGGGAATTTAATTGGCTTATACAAACGGGAGACTTCCCAGTACAATCTCAGTTTCAGCGTCCACAACACAGCGGATATTCTCAAAAATAACAACAATATCGCTGCTGTCAATTAGTTCTTTCTTCATTTCATCTTCGCAATACACATATTTCATCCATTCCTCGCCAAGCAAAACAGCTTTTTTCATTTCACCTGTTTCATATCCCAAGTTTTCTGAAAAAACTGTGCAGTTCTGAATGATATTGTCATTCACCTCTGCCGGAATAGCATTTGAAAAATCGTCCTGCATGGAGGAATTATACATTTCTGGTTCATTCACAGTTCTGTTGTTACAGCCAACCAAACCCAACACACAAAAGAATGTTAAAGCAAATGCTATCAGCCTTCTCATATAATCACGCTCCTTCCTCAGATTACAATATATCTATCAACCATCAATTTAATTTTAGCACAGTTTTGCGAATATTTCTATCACTTTTGTACCTTGCAGACGAAAAATCTCATCCGCTCCGACTATCCGAACCGTCAAGGGACGAGTCGTATTTTTCCGCGCACAGCGCGAAAAAATCTCCACTCTTAAACCCTTGACCGTCCGGATTTTTGCCGCTGCCTTTTCGCCGCCGAAAACGGGGAACAGGATTAGTAAACCCTGCACCCCGCTTTCGTCCGCTTCATTTTAGCGGCAAAACCGTCTGCACTTGCACGGCGTTCACTGTCGGCTTTTGCGGGGCTTCGCGCCCCGACCCCCCAGACCTCAGACAAGGAACAGAATGCAGCCCTTATAGCGCAGGAAAGCGTGTGAATATGGAGTATTTACCCCTGCCTCAGCCTCTTTTCCGAGGTGGGCAGGGGTTTTATATTCCCTGCCATCAAAACGCATTTTAGCCGTCCACAGGGCGCATTTTCAGCCTTTTTCTCTGCCTGCTGCCCCTTAATTGTATAGCTTTTCCCTACCCCTAAAAAGTTCCTCTTGACAAAAACCCCAACGGACTGTTCTTTTTCTTTGCCATTTTGTTGTTTTCTATCTTCCCGGGCCTGTCTTGCCCCGTCAAGTTGGCCGGCGACATTGCGGAGTTGAGCGCGTCCTGTGGACGATGCAGCGAAACGGAGCAACTCAAGCACAGGGAGTTGAAGGCAGGCGCCCCTGCGCCAACGCGCAACGACCTTGTGCGCAGAGCCGGGATCGATTTCTAACTTTTTACACCTTAAACCTATACGGTTGGCCGGCGATGGGGCAGCAGCTGAGCGCCCGCTGCGCGGGATGCAGCGAAACGGAGAATTGACACATAGTGTCGCACACCCCAAAGGCGCCACCGCGCGCGGGGGA
>OIWQ01005060.1_pt1 | contig 9927 bp, 10 predicted proteins | sample 1587571 | NCBI WGS metagenome assembly OIWQ01 (sample SAMEA3888910, study PRJEB22519) | human gut metagenome | biome: human gut; feature: human-associated habitat; material: faeces | place: Denmark | collected 2010 | reverse complement strand
GAACGACAGGAGCTTCAGGAATGGCAACTTCCTCTACGGGAGTTTCGTCCAGCAGTTTCTGCAAAGCATCCAGTCGTGCACGCATCTGCTGTATATTCCGTTTAGCTACTACCTTCAATGTAGGGTTGGCGTCTGTTGCAAGAACTTGCATTAAATATTTCAGTTCCTGAATATCCAGTTCTATGTCGTCCAATAATGTCTGCATTTCCTTTCGCATCACAAATGTTAATGCCGCAAATGTAGAAATAAATAATGAAAAAATATCGGAAAGCCATTAAAAGTGTTATTTTTGCGGCTAAAATAAACATTTTAGAACAATGGTATTATTCTCGGAAGACCATATACAGGAAACCAATCGTAGAGGAAGAATCGAAGTTATATGCGGCTCAATGTTCTCTGGTAAGACGGAAGAACTGATCCGCCGTCTGAAACGCGCTAAATTCGCCAAACAGCGTGTAGAAATATTCAAGCCTGCCATCGATACGCGCTATTCGGAAGAAGAGGTTGTATCTCACGACAGCCATTCCATTGCTTCTACGCCGATTGATTCATCGGCAAGTATCCTGCTGTTCACCTCAGAAATCGATGTAGTAGGTATCGACGAAGCGCAATTCTTTGATAATGGTCTGATTGATGTGTGTAATGAGCTTGCCAATAATGGCATACGTGTTATTGTAGCAGGTCTGGATATGGACTTCCGCGGTCTTCCTTTCGGTCCTATGCCGGGACTTTGTGCCATTGCCGATGAAGTATCCAAGGTCCACGCTATCTGTGTGAAGTGCGGACAATTAGCCTCCTTCTCACACCGCACTGTCAAGAACGACAAACAAGTCCTTCTGGGAGAAACAGCCGAATACGAACCCCTCTGCCGGGAATGTTATCTGCGGGCAATAAAGGGGGACCGGACTGCCACCGGTGGATAAACTATAAATAAAAAGCAAAAGCCTTATGGAGCGTAAGAAAATTACATTCGACAGTTTTATCCGTGCTGTCATTCTCGGTGCTATCATCATTGGGGTATTAATGCTCCTGAAGCGATTGAGCGGCGTATTGCTTCCGTTCTTCCTTGCCTGGCTTATTGCTTATCTGATATATCCGTTGGTAAGCTTCTTCCAGCATAAGCTACGGCTAAAAAACAGAATAATATCTATCTTTTGTGCTTTGCTTACTCTCAGCGTTATAGGAAGCATTGCGTTCTATCTGCTTGTACCGCCCATGATTCAGGAATTCCTGCGGGTAAAGGATTTATTGATAGAGTACTTCAGCACCACTCATACAGCAAGCAATGTCCCCACTACCCTCTCCGAATTTATCCGGCAGAATATTGACCTGCACATCTTAGAGCAAATGTTCAGCCAGGAGAATATATTGGATGCCCTTAAAGTAACCGTTCCTAAACTATGGTCGCTAATATCGGAGTCTATCAATCTCTTATTCGGGTTCTTCACCGTTTTCCTTATCCTATTATATATAGTGTTTATTTTGCTTGATTACGAAAGTATTTCCGAAGGCTGGGCACACCTGATGCCAAAGAAATACCGTAAAACTGTAACCGGCATATTGAATGATGTAAAAGACGGCATGAACAGATATTTCCGCGGACAGGCATTAGTAGCTTTGTGCGTAGGCATTCTATTCAGTATCGGTTTTCTGATTATTGATTTCCCGCTGGCCATTGGTTTGGGATTATTCATTGGTGCACTGAATATGGTACCTTACCTACAAATCATCGGCTTTGTCCCCACTATCATGCTTGCCATTCTGAAAGCTGCGGATACCGGTGATAATTTCTGGATCATCATAGCTTCGGCTGCTGCTGTATTTATAGTAGTACAAATCATACAAGATGGCTATCTCGTTCCCCGTATCATGGGAAAGATTACCGGTCTGAATCCGGCTATTATCCTGCTCTCCCTATCCATTTGGGGATCGTTAATGGGAATGCTGGGTATGATTATAGCTTTGCCACTTACCACTCTGATGCTCTCCTATTATCAGCGATACATCATTAATCAAGAAAATATTTATAAGACAGAAACCACTGAAGATCAACCAATAGAGGGTATAGAAGAAAAATAATGCAAACTTTTTTCCTCATATTCCTTGCAAATTAAATAAAAGTACCTATCTTTGCACCCGCTTAACAGCAATAAAGGATTGATTCGCTAGCTCAGCAGGTAGAGCACAACACTTTTAATGTTGGGGTCTTGGGTTCGAGCCCCAAGCGGATCACTTGAAAAATCAAGCAGTTATCTAATTCAGATAGCTGCTTTTTTCGTTTTAGAATACTACGGTTTTAGTCTCAAGTTAAACCAAGAGTTAAAAGACAAATAGAAACAGATACAATTTGTGCAATATTAGCAGGTACAGATTTTCGGAACCAAATATTAGCATAACACTATTCGATTCAAAGAAATACTTTAGGAATATTCTATGAACTTTCACCAGTACTAAGCTAAAAGAATGTATTTCAAAAACATACTATCATTATATTAAATTGTTTAACTTTGCAAAAAAACAAAGGTACATGAAAGATAATCCTATTAGTGCAATAGATAGTGAATATATAGAGTGGCTAAAAGCCATCAAGCAGCAAATTCGTTCTACTAAAATACGAATGATAAAAACGGCTAATACAGAGTTGATACACTTTTATTGGCGGTTAGGACAAATGATCTCTCTAAAACAGAAAGAGCAAAATTGGGGTGATAAGGTAATAAACAAGCTTTCAGTAGACTTGCGCAATGAGTTTCTTGATATGCAAGGATTTTCCCGTCAGAACCTATACTACAGTAAGAATTTCTATGAGTTTTATGCAGGACAGATGCATATTTCACCCAATAACTCAATTGTCCCCCAAGTTGAGGGATAATTACAAATAGCTGATAATTATAAGATTATCTTTGATATTCCTTGGGGACATCAAAAGGTGATAATTAGCAAAGCTCAAAATATAGAAGAAGCATTGTTTTATGCACATCAAACTCTATCTAACAGTTGGAGCAGAAGCATTTTAGAAAATCAGTTCAAGCAACAATTCTACGAACATTACGGACAAGGACAAACAAACTTCTCGCAGACCTTACCAGCCCTAACAGTGGATATGGCACAGGAAGTAGTAAAAGACCCATATTGGTTTGATTTTGTGTCTGTATCTCAAAAAGCACGAGAACGGGATATAGAAAAACAACTTGTAACTCACATCACCCAGTTTCTTCTCGAATTAGGTAAAGGGTTTGCATTTGTAGGGGAGCAATATTGTTTGAACTTGAACGACAAGGAGTATTTCTGCGACCTCTTATTCTATCATATTCCTTTGAGAGCTTACGTAGTTATAGAGCTTAAAAATGGGAACTTTAAACCTGAACACTTGGGACAGCTAAACTTCTATCAAAACCTTATCAACAACACACTAAGAGGAGAATATGATAATCCGACCATAGGGATGCTATTCTGTCGAGATAAGGATAGGATTGAAGTAGAATATGCATTGCAAAATATATCCTCTCCAATTGGGGTTAGCGAGTTTAATGTAAAGGAGCTACTTCCTGATAATCTGAGAAGTAAATTGCCAACAATTGAGGAAGTTGAAGAAGAACTTAACAAAATTATATAAATAAAACATGAAACTTATAAAACTAATCATATCAAACTTTAGAGGTTTGAAAGGAAGTAATGTTATAGACTTCACGAATTCTAATATTATATTCTTAATTGGACAAAACAAGTTAAACCGAAATTCGTATGAGTGAAACTATTAAAGTAGTGTGTTACAAGTACAAAACTCTTAGTAATGGAGAAAGCCCTTTGATGAAATGTATATAGACAACGAAAACTTCAATAAATGGATGGAAAAACTATCCAAGAAACTCAACGAAATAGGGCAAGACTTAAAATCCCTTATCAATACTAGTCAGGTATTAGATGAAAATGAAAGATTACTTGATAATCAGGATTTAGCTTTTCTGTTAAAAGTGTCTTTCAGAACTTTACAACACTATCGACTACAAGGTAAACTCCCCTACTTTACTATTAGGTATAAAACTTACTATCGGACTAGCGATATTAGAGCTTTTGTTCGTGAACGAGCCGATTATCAAACTTATAAACAATTTTAAAAAGCCAATCAATTAGAAAACAAACCCTGACAGCAAAATGCAGTAGAGGAAAGAAGCTTGTGTTCAGGCTATCACTTTGTGTTACCACCCCGATTTAACAAAAACCGCTTCACCTATCGGTTCAGCCCGTTTCACTAAATCGAGCAAGAGGGAACTGGACAAGTCCTGTTCTTCCCTCTTGCTCTGCGAGGCAAAGCCTCCGGCTTTAGCGTGTTACAAGAACACGCTGTAATGACACCTGTAATAAGTATTTTCTTTGCAACGCTTATTATCAGGTATTTATCTATTCATATTTCTATAAAAAAGTAATTACCATGCCAAATAGCAGTCGAAAAACGATATTCACTACCATTTCCATAGACAAGGAAACGGCAGCTTTGGTAGAGAAGATATGCAAACGCTATTCACTAAAAAAGAGTGAAGTTGTAAAGTTGGCGTTCGGGTATATAGACAAGGCACATATCAACCCATCCGAAGCACCGGAATCTGTAAAATCAGAACTGGCGAAAATAAATAAGAGACAGGATGATATTATCCGCTTCATTCGTCACTATGAGGAAGAACAACTGAATCCCATGATACGGGTAACTTATTCTATTGCTTTGCGCTTCGATACTATCGGCAAAACTTTGGAAACTCTTATTCTCTCTCAACTGGAAGCCAGCCAAGAAAGACAAGCAGCCGTGCTAAAAAAGTTAAGTGAACAGTTCTGTAATCATGCCGATGTGATAAACAACCAATCCAAACAGATTAACGCACTCTACCAGATACACCAACGGGATTATAAAAAGTTGCTTCACCTGATACAACTCTATTCGGAACTATCTGCTTGCGGTGTGATGGATAGTAAAAGGAAAGAGAACTTGAAAAACGAAATCGGCAATCTGATAAACCCATAGAGTCATGCACATAGATTTTGCCCCACCATCGAACGGAACGTATAATAATGCTAGTAGTTGCCGACAGTTAGCTACTTATTTAGAACATGAAGATTTAGAAAGGATGGAGAAGGGTATTTATACCGAAGGCTTTTTCAATCTTACAGATGATAATATCTATAAATCACAGGTCATAAAAGATATAGATACAAATATTGGGCAACTCCTAAAAACGGATGCTAAGTTTTATGCTATTCATGTCAGCCCATCGAAAAAAGAACTTCAAGTAATGGGTAATACAGAACATGAACAAGCCGAATCCATGAAGCGGTATATCCGAGAAGTGTTTATTCCTGAATATGCCAAGAACTTCAATAAGGAACTATCCGCTTCGGATATAAAATTTTATGGTAAGATTCATTTTAGCCGCAACCGTTCCGATAATGAACTGAATATGCACTGCCATTTGATTGTGAGCCGGAAAGACCAAGCAAATAAAAAGAAGCTATCCCCACTAACCAATCATAAGAGCACCAAGAACGGAGTAATTAAAGGTGGATTTGATCGTGTGAACCTATTCCAACAAGCGGAAGAAGGCTTTGATAAGCTGTTTGGTTACGAGCGCCAACAATTGGAATCTTTTGATTATCAGAACATGATGAAGAACGGCAATATAATCGACCAACTTAAATTACAAAAACAAGAACTTCAATCCAATGAAAGAAAAACAAAAATCAATCAAGATAATAATCAAGAAAATTTGCTATTTATCAGTCTTGAAAATAAAGAAACAAACAATCAGATAGTCTATAGAAGAAACAGGTCTGATAGATTATAAGAAAATTAAGTTGTCTCCATAAATTTCGTTTCACCAAAAGCACCTGTACGAAATTTTAAATTCAAAAAACAAGTATGACGCCAAAAGAGAATATAAATTATAAAAGTAGTACACTCATGCCTAAGATTACCAAACCATTATAAATCATCACCTTTCAATTTTTAAAATACTCATTAATGTTGTATCTTTGCAAAAAAGTAAGAATTATGTTTCAAGATAATGAATATATAGGTTTTGTTACGTACACACAAGGCAAAAGGAACCGAAAAATTCCTTTTGGTATAGTTTCACAATCCTACAAACAGAAAGCCATTGTAACGCATTATAGTAGGAAAATAAGAAAAAATCTGATAGCAATTGAAGACAAGCGCTACTTTTCACACCTAGGAATTGATATAAAATCAATATCAAGAGCCTTATATATGAATATCAAAGCTCGAAGAATCATACAAGGAGGAAGCACCATAACACAACAGTTAGCTCGCAATCTATTCGAAGACCATTCTATAACCTTTCATCGAAAGATAAAAGAAATACTGTATGCTATATCCTTAGAGAGAGAACACACAAAAGAAGAGATCTTAGATTTATATTTTAACAATATTTATTGGGGAAAAAACTTATATGGAATAAGAGCAGCAAGTTTATACTATTTTACCAAAGAGCCTTATCTCTTATCACAACAAGAACAACTATTACTATTAACCATATTAAGAGGACCCAATTATTATATAAGACACTCTGATTTATGCATGAAAAGATACAACCTTCTTAATGAAATTCTTTTTAAAAAAGGAATTATAAGTAAGAATGTTTATCAGAATAATAAAATGTGGACATACAACTTTGAATACAATAAACTGTCAATAATTCCTCCATCCGTAATACCATATATCACAGAATCTATCAATAATAAGAAATCAAGCATACTAACAAGCCTTAATTTTGATTTACAGAATTTTATTAATTACACTATAGAAAAATCTCCTTATCCCATATCAATTATTATTTTACAAGATGGGAAAATAATCGGTATTAATAGTAAATATGGAATAGACTATCCTCTTACTTTTCATTCTAATATAGGCTCCACATTAAAACCTTTTTTATATACTTTTTATAGAGAAAATGGGGTTTCAAAAGAGGAAACATTCAATTGCATAACTACAATTAACAATCAAGAATGGAACGTAAAGGAAGCAGAACTACCCAGCAAGTCTGTCTTAAATATACAAGAAGCACTTTTGACATCAAATAACAACGCTTTTATAAATGCTGCCAATAAAATAGGTATGAATAACGTCTTAAAATTCATAGCTAGTTTACTAAATAAAGAAGAGAGCAATATACACCCATCTAGCATTCTTGGAGCAACTAGCGATGGAATTTCTTTATTTGAGCTCACTAAATTATATGCTGATTTTTTCCTAAACAATGATAATCCTTTTAAAAATGAATGCAAGCAACTATTATGTCAAATTGCAAAAATAAAACTAGGAATAGATATAAATAACTTATTTTTAAAAACAGGGACTACAAATGGAAATAAAGAAAGATTTGCAATTTTAGGGAATGAAAAGATTGTCTTAGGGATAATGAGGCAAGAAAACTCTATAAATGATTATTCTAAAGATGGAAGCTTTATTAACTCTATTAAAAATATTGCTCGAAATATTTTTAGCCCCCCAAAAATGTACACATGGATGTAATCAATAATTTCATATCTGAAAATAAAGACATATTAAGTATATTAATTACACTTTTAGTAGGTTTCATAGCTTGGATATGTAAAGAATTAATCGAAACACCTATGAGACAATCTAGAGAAACTTTTTTCAAAGTAACAGAAAAAAGGATTGGCATATTGTCAGAACTGTACAATTATATAAATATAATTGCATTATTTCCTCAAGAGACAAATATAAAGGAAGAACTACAAAAAATAATTCTATCAGACAAACTGGCTTATGTAGATGAAAAGATAATTGTAAATATTATAGAGATTGCATTTAAAGAAGTGACTAATGAAAGATTAGTATTAGACACAAGAAGGGAGCTAAGAGAAACGATTGATAAATGTGCAGAGATAATTCGAAAAGAAAATCAATATTTTCTAAAACATGACACTACTAATACTTATAAAAGAGTAATAGCATATTTTATACAACTAATTAAAGCTATAAGCTTTATAGTATTTATCCTAATTGCCATTTTCTATCTCATAAAAAGTATTGTCTTTTTATCTGTTGTATGGATTATATTTTGCTTCATTCAATTTTTATTATTGTTCATTTTGTACAAATCAAAATGATTGAATATTACTTATATCATATCCAAATTAACTCAAAAAGTGGGGCAACCTAATCAGAAAAATGTACATCATACGCAATCCTTTATTTGTAAGGGTTTAATATGATGAAACCAAAACGGTTGACCCACTTTTTTGCAGTTATTACATTGATTTAGCAAGGTATTAGTGCTAATATATCCGTGTAAGTATTATAAACACTGTTGTGAGAAAAGCTCGATATAGCGATTATCTGCGTAGCTCCATTATCGGGTTTTTAATAATTATGCATTCCCCAACGTAACACTATCTACAATTTCTATACACAAAAAAGACGCATGAAAACTTTTTTTTGTTTTCATGCGTCTTAATTAATCTCATAGTAATCAGGCTAACTTATTTTATTACGTTTCTAAATTTCTAAATTATTACTCCACCTTACCCTTTGATTCCGTTTCCCAGCAGTGCCGCCATCTCTGGATTATTCAGCACCTTCATCAGCTCCTCTGCATCCACTCCATCAGGCAATTCTATCTTATTTTTCTCCCTGATGACGAGCCTCAATCTTCTTGTTGATATCGTCGATAACTTCATCGGTCAACTCATATTTAGAGATGATGAACATTGCCAAACCCAGCAGGATGGCAGGAATCACGCATACCAGCCAGCGGATACCTTCCTGTGCCAAAGGAGTCTGCTGCTCCAGATCGTTCATGAAATAAGCGCCGGCTGCATTACCAACCGACATCATGGCGAAGGCGGTGATAAAGAAGAGCGCCACGATACGGAGCGGACGGTTGTGGAAGAATTCTGTCCACAGATCGCTCACCTTAACGTTCTTGGTTTCCTTCTCGTCCATTACCACACGCTCCTTGGTCTGGGTAAAGCAGAATACCAGAAGGGCGAAACCTACCAGGGCATAGATCAGCATGGCAACAAACCAGGCATTACTGTCGGTAGGAAGCGAATTACTCTCCTGAGCAGCCGCAGCCTGATAACCGGTCCAGGCAAGAACGGCACCCGGTACTACTCCACCCAAAGCCATACCAGCCTTGTAGAAGATACCGGTCAGGGCGTTGACGATACCGGCAATACGCTTGCCGCTGGTATATTCTGCATAGGAGATGACCTCAGGAATCAAAGCCCACATATAACCTGTTGCCACGATAACACCTGTCGATTTGATGAACTGTGCGATATAAACCAGCGTGATATGATCCTTTACAGGCCCCATCTTGCTGATGATATAAAGCAACGCCATACCCACGATAGCCACAGTGAGGAAGATGTAGAACATATTCTTCTTGCCTACCTTTTTCTTGATGGCAGGCACCAGCGGCATAAAGATGAAGGATGGCAGAGAGCCCAAGCCCATGAAGAGCGCCATCTCGATAGGAAGATCCTTGGCTGCTGCGAGCATAGCTACCAGGATTGGAACTCCTGCCGATACACAGAGTCCACCCACATTTGCCATGAACATACGTACAGAGGTGAGAATGGTAATCTCGTCTGTATCGCGGGTCAGCGAAGAGTTCAAGGCTCCGTAAGGTACATTGATCAATGTATAGAGCATCGACAAGCCTACGTATGTTACATAAGCATAGATGAGCTTGATGGTTTCTGTCTGTCCCTCCATACCATTCCAGAAGCAGAGGATGGCAAGTACAGTGAGCGGCAAACCCGCCAACACGAGATAAGAACGATACTTACCCCAACGTGGATTATGCTTATCTACATAAGTTCCCACCAATGGGTCCCAGAGTACATCGACCAAGCGAACCACCAAGAACATGGTGGCAGCAACAC
>OIWQ01005049.1_pt1 | contig 9956 bp, 9 predicted proteins | sample 1587571 | NCBI WGS metagenome assembly OIWQ01 (sample SAMEA3888910, study PRJEB22519) | human gut metagenome | biome: human gut; feature: human-associated habitat; material: faeces | place: Denmark | collected 2010 | reverse complement strand
GCACGCGGTCAAAGTCGTCCAGCGTGTTGATGCCGCCGCCGACGGTCAGCGGGATAAAAATCTGGCTTGCGACCCGGCGCAAAATATCGGTGAACAGCCCGCGCCCCTCGACGCTGGCGGTAATATCGTAGAACACCAGCTCGTCCGCGCCGGAGGCGTTGTAGTACCGCGCCATCTCGACGGGATCGGCCATGTCCTGCAGCCCTTCAAAGTTGACACCCTTGACCACGCGCCCGTTTTTGACGTCCAGACAAGGAATTATGCGTTTGGTAATCATGTCCTCATTCCCCCTCGTACAGCCGCACGGCCTCGGCCAGATCAATCGCTCCCGTATAAATCGACTTCCCCAAAATGGCTGCGTGGCAGTGCATGGCGGAAAGCTCGGCCAGCTCGGCCATGGCGGCAATGCCGCCGCTGGCCGTGACCTCGATGCCGGGAATCGTCAAAAGCTCACGGTACAGCGCCATATTGGTGCCCTGCATCGTGCCGTCCCGGGAAATATCGGTGGCAATAATGGCCTTGACGCCCGCATTGGCGCAGCGGCGGCAGAATGCCACGCCCGGCTCGGGGGTGACCTCCTTCCAGCCGTTGACAGCGACAGCGCCGTCCTTCATGTCAACGCCGACGGCGATCTGTGCGCCGTATTTCTGTGCCATTTCTGCCGTGAAATCGAAGTTTTTTACGGCTGCCGTGCCCAGAATGCAGCGGTCCGCGCCGAGGTCAAGATACCGTTGGATGCGCGCCTCGTCGCGGATGCCGCCGCCGACCTCGATTTTGAGGCCGCCCAGCTTGGCAATGGCGGCAATCGTCTGCAAATTGGCTGTGGTGTCGTCCTTGGCGCCGTCCAGATCGACGACATGCAAATACTTCGCACCTGCGTCGATAAATTGCTGCGCCTGGGCGACGGGGTCTGCGTTGTAGACGGTCATCCGGTCGTAATCGCCCTGATAAAGCCGCACGGCCTGGCCGCCGCGCAGGTCAATGGCGGGGTATAGCTTCATGGTACTTCCTCCCTCTCGCTTACAGCTCCGCAAAGGCCTTTAACAGCCGCAGGCCGGTATCACCGGATTTTTCGGGGTGGAACTGGGTGCCGTACACCAGCCCCTGCCGCACCGCGCCCGTGACGGGGATGCTGTAGTCGCTCGTCGCCAGTGTCGATGCAGCGCAGTTTTTGGCGTAATAGCTGTGTACGTAATAGACGTACTCACCGTTTTTGACGTACTTGAACAGCGGGTCGGCCTCGCGCCCGGGCACAATGTCCATGGCATTCCAGCCGATGTGCGGCACCTTGAGCGCCGGATCGGTCAGGTCGTCCGCCAGCGGGCAGACCTCGCCGGGAATCAGGCCGAGGCCGCGGTGCTCGCCGTACTCGCAGCTTTTTTCAAACAGCAGCTGCATGCCTAAGCAGATGCCCAGCAGCGGCTTTTTCTGCGATTCCTCGCGCAGAACGGGTACAAGGCCTGTGGCTTCGAGCTTGGCCATTGCGTCGGCGAACGCCCCGACGCCAGGCAGCAGGATATGATCCGCCGCCCGCAGGTCCGCGGCGTCGCGGGTCACCCGCACCTCTGCGCCCAGGCTTCTGACGCTGGACGACAGGCTGAACAGGTTGCCCACGCCGTAGTCAACGATTGCGATCATGTATGGTTCTCCCCCTCTGTATAAAACTTATCCATGGCCCAGCGGGCCGGGTTGGTGAGAATGGAATCATAGCCCTTCAGGCGCGGTGTCTTGCGCTGCGGGAGCGGCATTTATTCACCCAGGATCTCATCCAGTGCCGCAAAGAACCGCTGCATCTGCTCGGGTGTGCCAATCGTGATGCGCAGATAGTCCGAGACGCGCGGCGCGTTGAAGTGGCGGATTAAAATGCCGCGGGCGCGCAGCTTTTCAAAAATTTCCACACAGGGCATACGGTCCGTGGTCGCGAACAAAAAATTTGTGGCCGAGTCAAACACCGTGAACCCGCGGCGGCGCAGCTCGTCGGTGGTGTGGGTGCGCTCGGCAATGACCTTTGCCGTTACATCGGCAAAATAGGCCTCGTCGGAGATCGCCGCCGCGCCCGCGGCCTGGGTCATGGCGTTGACGTTGTAGGGGCTGTAGCTGAACTTGACGCGGTTCATGTCGGCAATCAGCGCGGGCCGCGCAATGCAGAAGCCCAGCCGTGCACCCGCCAGATTGTGCGTTTTGGAGAAGGTATGGGTGATGACGAGGTTGTCATATTTTTCCAAAAGCGGCAGACAGGACGACCCGGCAGGCGCGAACTCGACGTAGGTCTCGTCCACGATCACGATGTTGTCGGGGTTCGTTTGCAGCACCTCCTCGATGGCATCCACCGGGGCCAGCAGGCTGGTGGGCGCGTTCGGGTTGGCAATGACAATCGTCTCGTGCAGACCGCAGTATTTTTTCAGGTCGATGGTCAGGTCAGCCTCCAGCGGGATGATGTGCTGCGGGATGTGCAGTAAATCACACAGCACCGTGTAAAAGCTGTAGGTCACATCGGCGAAGGCCAGCGGCGTGCTTTCGTCGCAGAACGCGCGCAGGGCCAGCAGCAGGTTCTCGTCGCTGCCGTTGCCGCAGAGGATATTCTCCGGGCGCACGCCCCAGTGGCGCGCAATGGCGGCGTTGAGATCGCCGTTGGTCAAATCAGAGTACAGCCGCAGCCCCGGCACCGCCGCGGCCACCGCCGCCGCCACGCCGGGCGCGGGCGGGTACGGGTTTTCGTTGGCGTTGAGTTTGACAATGTCAGCGATTTTAAGCTGTTCGCCGGGGGTGTACGGCTCCAGCGAAGCGAGGGTTTTGGTAAAATAACGGCTCATGGGTGTTCCTCCCCGTCCGAAGTGTAGAATTGGTCGTGAGGCCATTTGGCGGGATTGTTTTGGATGTATTGGAAGATTTCATCATAATCCCGCGGCCCGCGTATGACATGATCGTAGTAGGATGTTTGAAAGATGGAATGGCCGAGGTGGCGTGTAGTCCCCGTTTTGATGGCACGAACCATTTGGTGAATCGTAGGGCGGGATGCCCCCATCCCGCCGCCGTTCCCGGGTGCATGGATATGAAAAAGAATGTGCAGATGGTTCGGCATGATAACATACGCATCCACGGTGACATTGTCGTAAACCGTTTCCGTGCGGCGAATTAAATTGTCCACAATTTTCCCGGCAGGCAGCAGTTGAACCCGCGGCGGGATGAGGGCATCCCGCCCTACGGATGACGGAAGGTCAACAACGATCCGGGAAAGAATGTGCGCCTTATTTTTGGTACACACCGTTATAAAATACGCACCCGGTTCACTATAATCATGCTGCTTCAACCTCGGATGCTTCCTTTTTGGCAAGCTCATTCGTCAAACCGGATCGTCACACTCCTGGCATGGGCATGTAACCCCTCGTGCTCGGCAAAATTGGCGATGCGTCCCTGCACCTCGCCGAGGGCTTCGCGGGTGTAATAAATAAAGCTCGACTTCTTCACGAAATCATCGACGCCCAGCGGGCTCGAGAACCGCGCCGTGCCGCTGGTGGGCAGCGTGTGGTTCGGGCCGGCAAAGTAGTCGCCCAGTGCCTCGGGCACGTTTTTGCCCAGGAAGATGCTGCCCGCGTTCTGTACCGAGTTCAGCACCGCGAACGGGTCATCGACGCAGATTTCCAGGTGCTCCGGCGCAATGATGTTCACGGCTTCAATGGCCTTGTTCATGTCGTCGGTGACAATAATTTTGCCGTTCGTGTCCACGCTGGCGCGGGCGATGGCGGCGCGGGGCAGCTGCGGGATCTGAACCTCCAGCTCCGCCTGCACGGCCTTGGCTAAATCCCAGCTGTCGGTGACGAGCACCGGGCTGGCCAGCTTGTCGTGCTCGGCCTGGCTGAGCAGGTCGGCGGCGACCCACGCGGGGTTGCAGGTGCCGTCTGCCAGCACGAGAATTTCCGACGGGCCTGCGATCATATCAATGCCGACCTTGCCGAACACCTTCCGCTTTGCCGTGGCCACGTAGATATTGCCGGGGCCGACGATCTTATCCACGGCGGGGACGCTCTCGGTGCCGTAGGCAAGGGCTGCCACGGCCTGTGCGCCGCCCGTTTTAAAAATCAAATCAATGCCCGCAATGACGGCGGCGGCCAGAATCGCGGGGTTCACCTTGCCGTCCCGTCCCGCGGGGGTCGTCATGACGATCTGCCCGACGCCCGCGACCTTGGCGGGAATGACATCCATCAGCACGGTGGACGGGTACGCCGCCGTGCCGCCCGGCACGTAGACGCCCGCGCGCTGGATGGGGGTGTACTTCTGCCCCAGCACGATGCCGGGCTTGTCGTTGACCACAAAGTTTTTGTGCAGCTGCTGCTCATGGAAGTGGCGGATGTTCTCGGCGGCCATCTTCAGCGTCGTGATGAACTCGGGATCGGTCTTTTCCAGCTCGGCAAAGGCTTCCTCAATTTCGGCCTGGCTGACCCGCACGTCGGTCAGCTCGGCGTGGTCGAATTTGGCGGCGTACTCAATCAGGGCGTCGTCGCCGCGGGCGCGAACGTCCGCAATAATCGCATCGACGGTGGCCTCCACGTCGGCCTCAGCGCGGATGTCACGGTTCAGAATTTCCTCGGGGCGTACCTCATCAAAGTCATACAGACGGATCATTTTGCAAGGGCCTCCTTCATCTTATTCAGCAGCTCGGTCAGCTGGGCGTATTTGAACTTGTAGCTTGCCTTGTTGGCAATGAACCGCGCCGAGATCGGCATAAACTCCTCGATCACGGTCAGGTCGTTTTCTTTTAAGGTCGTGCCGGTCTCGACAATATCGACGATGACGTCGGACAGGCCCAAAATCGGGGCCAGCTCAATGGAGCCGTTCAGCTTGACAATGTCGATGTCGCGTCCGCGGCGCTCGTAGTGGTCGCGGGCAATGTTGACAAATTTTGTGGCTACGCGCAAGGCGCGGCTCTCGTCGTCGGTGAAGCCCGCAGGCCCGGCTACGCACATCCGGCACTTGCCCATGCCGGTATCCAGCAGCTCATACACGTCTGCGCCGGACTCGGTCAGAATGTCCTTGCCGACGATGCCGATGTCCGCCGCGCCGTGCTCGACGTAAATCGCAACGTCGCTGGGCTTGACGAGGAAGTACCGCACACAGGCGTCGGGGTTCTCGACCACGAGCTTGCGGGTGTCGTTGTAGTCCTCGGTGGCGCTGTAGCCCGCGCCCGCCAGCAGCTTGTACGCCTTGTCGCCGAGGCGGCCCTTCGGCAGGGCAATGTTCAGCCAGCTTTTCTCGCGGCCCTGCTGCTGCACGGGGGGCAGCGGCGCGGCCAGGCGTTCCAGCTCGTCTAAGTAGATGGCAAAGCCGATGGCGTTGGCCCCCGGCGTGAACCGCTGCATCAGGTAGTCATACCGTCCGCCCTTGAGCACTGCGCACGGGATGCCCGCGACGTAGCCGGTGAACACAAGGCCGTTGTAATACTCCATTTCGTCGGCCATGCTCAGGTCCAGCCGGATGCCGCGGCCCGCCTCGCCCAGCGCATTCTGCAAAGCCTGCAATTCCTCCAGCGCCGCGCGCTGGGTCTCGCACCGGCAGGCGGCGCGGGCGGCGGTCAGCGTTGCACCCAGCGGGCCGTGCAGGTCGAGCAGGCCGGTCAACGCGGCAGCGGCGGATTCGTCCAGCCCCGCGGCCAGCGCGGCGGTTCGCAGCTCGTGGGCGTTCTTGGCGCGCAGGAAATCGAGCAGCTTCGCAAACAGCTCCGACAATATATCGGAACCAAAGATAGGATTAGCGAACAGATGGATGCGCTCACCTTTGACGATCCGCATTACGATCGGAAACTTCAAGACCTGCAAACCCGTCAAAACAAGATTTACGATCAGATTGCCTCCGTCGAATCCGAAATCGCCGACACACAAATTCGGCTTGAAAACATCCAGCAAAACAAAGTTTCTGCTGATAACGTATATCAATTTCTTCTCTATTTCGATAAACTCTACGGCAAATTTTCAGATATTGAAAAAAAAGCCTTCATGAACAGTTTCATCGAGCGTATAGAAATTTTCCCGGAACGTCAAGAAAATGGACGGATTCTCAAACATATCGAATTCCGCTTTCCTGTTTTCTACGAGGGCCAAACACTGACCGGTTTGGATTGGGACTCTAACGAATCCGTTGAGACGGTGATGGTGTTGTCCAAACTTTCCAATACCGAACAGACCGGACTGCAATAAGGCAGGCCAAAAACAATTCTCCGCAAAAAGCCGACGCCGCTCCACGCGGGAGCAGCATCGGCTTTTTCTTTATTTCCCCATTCTTTTATCGCCGCATGGCCTTTGTCCTGCGCAGCAGGATATCCGCCAGCAGGCAGGCCATCGCCAGCATGGACAGCGGCAGCGTCGGGTCAATCGGCTGCGCCACCGGCGGCAGTTCCACTGCCTGCGCATCCGCCCACGAGGAGAAGACCGTGCCGCCCGTTCGCGCGCACATCTCCATCAGCAGCGCGCCGCCGTCCGGCCTGTCCAGCAGATCGTACTCGCTCGGGCGCGTCTGCGTCTTCGATTCGTCAACCGCCGAGAGCGTCTGCGGCAGCAGGCCGTGAATCATTTTCTGAATCATGCGCTTTCCCTGCTCGCTGGCGTACCACGTGCGCGACCATTCGCCGCTCAGGTCGCTCATCCAGCTCGCCGCCTTGCCCGCTCCGGCATTGCGCACCGCGTAGATGGGCCGCCCCTCCGGCGTTTTGAGGATCACATCTGCGTCGCCCTTTGCCGTCGCACGCACATAGCCAAAGAGCTGCACGATCTCCTCTTCATCGGCAAAGGCCGCGTCATACGCGCCGCGCTCGGGCTTAAACGGCGCTTCGACTGTGTATTCCACCTGCGAGAGCACCGAATCCACCGACATGATATCCGACAGGTCCCGGCCGCTTTCCACCAGATAGCAGCGGCCGCCGCCGATATACGCGAGATTTTCCAGCATGTTGACCACGTTGACCAGCCGCCCCACGACGATCGTGGAGAGCGTGATGCCGTTTGCGCGCATCTCCTTGGCAATCTGCTCAAAGCCCGCCTGCGCATCCGCCGGGCTGCCGTCGGTGATGAACATCACGTGCTTGCGCTTTGTGCCGTCAAACGCCTTGAGCGTGTCGCAGGCCAGACGCAGCGCCCCGGTAAATCGCGTCAGTTTGTTGGGGTCAGCGGTTTCGATGCTGTTGATCGCGTCCAGCACCGGCTTCTTGTCCCCCATCGCCGTCATTTCCACAAGCATCTGCGCGTCGTCTGAAAACGTGATGACGCCCGCGTAGTCGTTGCCGTTGAGCGCGTCCACGCACTTGATCGCGCCGCGCCTCGCCATGTCGATCGGCACGCCGATGGATTCGCGCGTCATGGAATCCGTCGTGTCGATGACCAGCATCAGCCCCACCGGATCGACGCTCTCCTTTTCCTCCACGCTCATCCGAATCGGAAGCAGCGCCTCGTAGCCGGAATCCTTCATGCCGCCGTAGAGGTACGTGTTTTCGCCGCCCGTCGTCAGCACACTCCGCCCATGGTTTTCTACCGCCTGCCGCAGCACGTCGTCCCAGCCTTCCGGCAGGTCGCCCGCATGCACATTCATCAGCACCGTCAGGCCGTATTCGCACAGCGCATCGACGCTTCCGGGCACATTCTTCGGATCGGTCACGGCCACCTGAACGCCTTCCGCGCGGAGAAGCTGCTCAAGCTGCTGCGCCTGTGCGCCCGTTCCGTCCACCAGCAGAACCTTTTCCCCGCGGCTGACGTTCATCGTCGCCGTCAGGCTGTCGTTTTCCGCAATCGTGTCGCCCGGCAGCGCCACTTCCGCGCGCAGTGTGTGCGCGCCGACCGCCCCGGCCTCGATGGCGCAGGCAAACGTCTGCCTGCCCGCCGTCAGCGCCACGCGCTGTTCATGCAGCAGCGTTTCGCCGTCCCAGATGCGCAGTGCGGCCTCGCCCTGCGTGTCCGCCAGCACCGTCACCGCCGCCTCCATGTGCCGCCCTTCCATCGCCTCGGCGGGCAGCTCAAACGCCGCCAGCTCCGCCTGCGGCGCGGGAAACTCGGGCTTCATCTGCACCGCGTCGAGCCGAACGCCCGCCTGTGCCGCGGCCTGCGCCGCAGTCAGCGCGTCGCCCTGCGTCTGCACGCCGTCCGAAATCAGGATGATCCTTCTGCCGCCCGGCCCCGCAAAGCGCGAAGCCGCCTCGTCGATGGCCGCCGCGATATCCGTCCCGTCCGAAGCGATTGCGCCCGCTTCATCCAGCGCAGCAAACGGCAAAACCGTCGTGTGCTCGTCCCGCTTCGCTTCCTCCGCCCATGCGTCCGCCTGTGCGCGCACGGGTTCCATGCTCGCCGATTGATCCAGCAGCACCACCGTCTGCCGCTCGGTCAGGTAGCGCGTTCCCCCCGGCCCCGCGGCGATGACCGCCAGCAACGCCACGGCCACCGCGCGCAGAATCGCCGCCGCGCGATCCGTCCGACTCTTTTCCTTTTCCCGGCGCAGCAGGCGCGGCGCCAGCAGCACAAACGCCGCGGCCGGAACGGCCAGCAGCAGAAGCCACGGCTGCGCAAAGAACAGATCAATACTTTTCACGGTGATACATCCCCCATTCCGCCAGCAGCAGCGCCAGCAGCGCCAAGGCCATCAGGCGCGCCGGATAGAATACGCGCGCATGCGCCGGGGCGCTCTCCGCCTGTCCGCCCGCCGTCAGCGTCAGCGGCTGATCGACCGGCTGCGTCTGCGTCGTCCTCTCCGCCTGCGGCACCTGCGCCGCAAAACGCACCACCTGCTGCTGCCCGCGCACCTCCTGCATGAGCGTATAGCTGCCGGGGCTGTCCACGCGAACGCCGTCTGCCGCCCGTGCGGGGTCAAGCGCTTCCAGCCGCATATCCGGCGTCTGCAAAAACAGCCTGCTGCACAGCGGATGCGGCTGCGGATAGACCCGCGTTCCGCAATCCACCGTCTCCGCATCCAAAAGCGTCGGCGCGCTCGCCTCCAGCATGTTGTTGACCAGCACGACGAAATCCGGCAGCAGCGGCAGATTGCTCTCCTGAATGTCAAAGGGCAGCACCGCCTGCAAACAGCCGCTCGCGTTGGTTCCCGCGGCCATCACGGGCATTTCGCCGCACAGCAGAATGTTTTCCAGCCCGCCCTGCGCCGTCATCTCCCTGAACCGCGCGACGGCCGCATCCCGCAGCACAAGGTCGCGCGTCAGCCGCTCGCCCAGCTCTGTATCCGTCCGCGCGCCCTTCACATAAGCGCCCATCAGCCGCTCGCCCAGCACCACGCCGACCTCGCGCGGCGAACGCGGCGGGTTGAGCAGCCAGACCGCGCCGTCCTGCGGCAGCTTCTCCGGCAGGCAGCCGTCAAAGGCATAGACGTCGTATCCTTCGAGCGTCGCGTCGCGCCAGTCCTCCGCCGTCGTCAGCTCCACCCTCGGGAAGGCCTCCAGCGCCTTCTGCCAGAAATACGGGTTTTCGCCCACCAGCAGCACGCGCGCCGGGCAGACCGCCTGACGGCTGAGCTGCACCGCGTTATCCTGCGCCATGCCGTCCTCCGCGCAGACACGCACGCTCACATCCGTAAAATCATATACCTGCCGCAGCAGCAGGGACACGCTTTGCGCCTCGCCCTCCGGGCAGTATACGGTCTGCGCGGTCTGCTTCTGCCCGTTCACGCGCAGTTCGATTTCCTCCGCGCCGCGCGCCTTGCCGTCAACGATCAGCTCAAAGCTCACATCCGCGCTTCGGCCAAAGCTCTGCACCGTGGTTTCAAACGCCGTGCCGTAGATGGAGCCGCTGGTCTCCAGCGCGCCGAGGCTCACGTTCCACTCGTCCCCGCCGCGCAGGGAGACAACCTCCAGCCCCTCCGCCTGCGCATACGGCGCGTCCGTGTACAGCCGCACGTCCGAAATGCCGCCCTCGTCGAGCATCTGCTGGCACAGCGCCGCCGCGCCCGCCACGTCGCCCGCGCCCCAGCCGCAC
>OIWQ01005034.1_pt1 | contig 9980 bp, 9 predicted proteins | sample 1587571 | NCBI WGS metagenome assembly OIWQ01 (sample SAMEA3888910, study PRJEB22519) | human gut metagenome | biome: human gut; feature: human-associated habitat; material: faeces | place: Denmark | collected 2010 | reverse complement strand
ACCAAAGGGCTTTCCGGTCGCCCTTTGGAAACCTTCGGGCAAAAATACTTAGTTTATTCCTGAAATATCGGTGTTGTTAGCTTGACAGCCCTCTGCATTGTTATTTTGGTCAGGCGGCGGGGGCTTCTTCAGCCTCATCGTCGTTCAGGAAGTGATACAGCTCGATCGCCGCATCCTTCAGGCGCGGCCCCGGGCGGGAAATCGCGTTGGAATCGGCGTTATAGACCCGGCCGTTCTTCACCGCGCCGATATCGCCCCAACCGTCGCGGCCCATGATCTCCTCCACGGCGGTATCGCCCATGCCCGCGATGGAGACGATGTAATCCGGGCTGCGCTCGATGACCTGCTCCTCGCTGACGGACTGCCAGCCGGAAATATCCGCAAACGCATTGGTCACGCCGCACATCGTCGCCAGCTCGTCCATGAACGTGCCGCTTCCGGCCGTCCACAGCCCCCACTGGAGCGGGGAAACCTCGAAATAGATGGTCTTTCCGCTCTTTTCGCTCTTGGCGGCGATTTCGTCAAAGGTCGCCTGCATGTCGCCGATGAGCGCCTCGGCCGCGTCGTCCTTCGCCATCAGCGCGCCGATCATGCGGATGGCGGTGTACACGCCCGCGATGTCGTTCGCGTCGCTGATGACCACCTTCACGCCGTTCTGTTCGAGCAGCTTGGCCTGCTCCTCCGTCTGGGACATGTCGCTCATCAGCACGACCTGCGGATCGAGCGCCAGAATCTCCTCGATGTTGGTCTCCGCGCCGGATTGCACGACCGGCAGCGCCGAAATGGATTCCGGATAATCGCAGTATTTGCCGCGGCCGACAAGCGCATCCTCGCAGCCGATGGCGCAGAGGATTTCGCAGTCGGACGGGGTGAGCGCGACGATGCGCGTCGCGGGCTGATCAAGCGCGATTTCGCGGCCGTGCATATCCGTCACGGTGATTCCGTCGGCCAGCGCCGCGCCGCAGAGCATCAGCATCACGAAAAGCAGGGCAAAAAGCTTCTTGAACATTTCAAAGTCCCTCCTGAAATAAATTGCAAATGAATCGCGGGAGAAACAAAAAGTTCCTCCCTGAGGGACACTAAGCAGACCGTTTTTTTCGGTCGGATAGCATATCCCACCCCCAGGGGAATGATGATTCACGGTATAAACAAGTCTCCCGGCTTGGCTTCGTCCTACTGGCGCGCCTTCCCGCTTTCGCAGTGGCTTATCACGTGTTCGTCGGCTTCACGGTTACTGGGATAGCTCGGAAATCGCATCCGATTCCTATGGCGCTTGCGCGCCGCGCATTTTGCGCAGATACACCGGCTATTCATTTGTGGCCTTATTATAACCGTTTTGCGCGCCCGCGTCAATTCGGTTTCGCCAAATCCGCGCCCTTCGCGCCGCCTGCCGGCGCTTGACAATTTTCCCCGTCTATGCCATAATATTTTTTGTTTCACAGAAGTGAAACGCGGCGGACAGAAGTCGGCTTCAACGGTCTTTCCATTTTTTGAAAAAAGAAACGACGATCACGAAGGCGTTGGCATGCCCTTTTGGAAAAAGGGGGCGTTCCGCGCCTTTTTTGTCTGGAAAGCCGAAAACAATCAAAGGAGTTCAAACGATGAAACTTTCCAAGATTTTTGCGCTGCTGCTGGCGCTGTGCCTGATTTCCTCCGCCGCCTGCGCCGCCACCTTCACCGACGCGCACGGCAATGTGATCGAGCTGGACGATTCCCTCGAAGCGTATGCCGCCGTCACGCTCGTCGGCGCGGATAACGCGGCGCGTCAGGGCGAAACCAACCTCGGCGACCTGTGGGCGGACGCGCTGCGCTGGTTCGCCGTTTCCGGCGAAATCAACGCGGCCTTTGATGAGGACGACGTGAAGGTCGGAAACGACCGCATCGCCGTGGACGCGGATCACGTCGTCGCGCTGTGGAACGGCGGCAACCTCCGCGCGGATATCGCGGCAGGCACGTTCGGCGCGGAGGCGCTGGCCGAGGTGCTGCCCTTCCCGAACAAGGTCGCCGTCGTCTACATGACCGGCGCGCAGCTTCTGGAGACGCTGGAAGCCGCGTCTCAGGGGCTTCCCTACACGGCGGAAACCGCGGACGCCTGCGCTTCGCTGATGCAGGTCTCCGGCCTGACCTATGCCGTCGATACGACGAAGGCCTACGACGCGCTGGAAGCCTACGGCGACCACTGGTTCACCGCCGGTTCCGTCTCCCGCGTGCGCATCGACGACGTGAACGGCCAGCCGTTTGACGCGGAGGCGACCTACGCCGTCGTCACCAGCAACGCCAACTTCAACGGCATGGATTCCTCCTACGTCCTCAAGGCCGCGGCGGAAGCCAACGAGCAGAGCGCCGTCACCACCGCCGTCGTGCGCGACGTGGTCTTCCGGTTCATCGCCGCCGAGCTGAACCATCAGGTCGGCGAGGCCTACGCCGCGCCGCAGGGACGGCTGACGATTCTGTAAGCCGCCCGCGCATCGGACTTGCTTTGAGCTTTAAGCAGCACGTTCAAAACCGAATGCAGATCCTTGCAAGCCCTTCCGTCCGGGGGGACTTGCAACACTCTGCACTCGATTTTCAGAAAGGAAACATCCATGAATTCACAGCTTGAAACCGTCGTTTTCGAAATGGAAAAGGCCGTGCGCGGCAAGCGCAGGGTCATCGAGCATATCCTCGCCGCGCTGCTGGCCGAAGGGCACATCCTGCTGGACGACATGCCCGGCGTGGGCAAGACCACGCTGGCCGTGGCGCTCTCCCGCGCCGTCGATCTGCGTTACCGCCGCGTACAGTTCACGCCGGACGTGATGCCGTCGGATATCGTCGGCTTTTCGGTGTATGAGCCGCAGAGCGGTCAATTCGTCTATCACGAGGGCGCGGCGACACACGCCAACCTGCTTCTGGGCGATGAAATCAACCGCACCTCCAGCAAAACGCAGTCCGCGCTGCTGGAAGCGATGGAGGAGCGGCAGATCACCGTGGACGGGCGGACATATCCGCTGGAAAAGCCCTTTGTCGTCATCGCGACGCAGAACAACGTCGGCACGGCGGGCACGCAGTTCCTCCCCTACGCGCAGATGGATCGCTTCATGGTGCGCCTGTCCGTCGGCTATCCCGATCACGACGCGCAGATGGCGCTGCTCCGGGATCGCCTTTCGGAAAACCCGCTGGACGCGGTCGAGCAGGTGCTCACGCGCGAAGAACTGCTGGCGATGCAGGCCGATGTGCGCGCCGTACAGACCGGCGACGCGCTGCTCGATTACATCACCAGGCTGACGATGGCCTCCCGCGAGCACCCGAATGTCGAGGTCGGCGTCAGCCCGCGCGGCGCACTGCTCCTTTGCCGGATGGCCAAAGCGCGGGCGTATCTGCTCGGGCGCGCCTTCGCCGTCAGCGAGGACGTGCAGGCCGTGTTCGAGCCGGTCTGCGCGCACCGCCTGATCGTCTCCGCCAAGGCGCGTCTGGCGGGCGTAAGCGCGGGCGACGTGGTGCGCGAGCTGCTGGCCGATGTGCCCAATCCGGATCGCGCGGCCTTATGAAAACGAACCGCCTGTTCTGCCTGATCGAGCTGGCCGCCGTCGCCGCGCTGTATTTCTTTGAAAACAACAGCGGCACCCGCGCGGCGCTGTCCGTGTCGGCGCTCGTGCCGCTGCTTTCCGTTCTCTGCGCCTACCGGTGCAGCCGAAAGGCGGCGCTTTCGCTCGATGTGCCCCGGCACGGCGAAAAGGGCGCGCCGCTCGTCTGCCGCCTGTGCGCGCCGCCGCTCCTTCTGTGCGAGGGGCGCGCCGAGCTGCGCCTGCAAAACGCCTTCACGCGGGAGGAAGCGCGCGCCGCCGCCGTCGTGGGGGAAGCCGTTTCCCTGTCTGTTTCGCACTGCGGCCTGTTGACCGTCACGGCGGAAAACGCCGAAATTCGGGATCTCTTCGGCCTTTGCCGCTTCCAGGTTTCATCGGGCGCACCGCAGACCGTGCCGGTTTGGCCGACGGTCTTCCCCGCGCAGGTGACGCTCGATTGCGCCGCCCCGCAGACGCGCGAGGACAGCCGCCTTTCCTCCGTTCGGCGCGGCGGTGATTTCACCGAGACACAGGCCGTCCGTCCCTATCATCCGGGCGACCCTGTTCGCCAGATTCACTGGAAGCTGTCGGCCAAAATGGGGAAGACGATGCTGCGCGAGGCGGGCGCGCCGCTGACGGGCGACGTTCTGCTCGCGCTGGCCGTCTTTCCGGATGAGATTCCCGATCCCGACGCGCTGGAAGCGTCGCTCTGCGGCCTGCTCTCCGCGTCCCAATCCCTTTTGGCGCAGGGCGTTGCGCACCATGTCGCCTTTTGGCGGCGCGCGCCGCTGGCCGTATCCTCGACCGAGGATTGGACGCGGGCGCAGCGCATGCTCCTTTCGCCGCCGTCGGCGCCCGACGACATGTTCCCCGCCTTTGCGCGGATCGCCGTCTTTTCCCCGTGCGCGGCCATCGACGCATCCGATCCCTTCGCCCGCGTGACGCTGGTTCTGCCGGAGGGCGCGCAGACGCTCGTCGGCGATATCTCCGTCGCGTTCTTCGGCGCGCGCGCGCCGTTTTTAACCCTGTAATACTAATTCGCAGTTAAAATGCTTAACAGAGCGCATCAGATTTTTTGTTCTGACGAAGCCAAGTGAAGTGAGGCGTACTGGAGGTACGTTGAACGGAACGAGGCAAAGTCAGAGCGAAAAAGATGGTGCGCGGATTAAGCCATTTTAACAAGAATTAGTATAAAAAGCAGAAAGGAGTTGCCATGCGGCCGACCAAATCCACCTTCGCGCTGTTCGCGGCGCTCCTGCTCGCGCTGCTCACGCTGGCGCTTGCGCCCGCGCGCGAGGGCGCAAAGCTGCTGATAAACGATCTGTTTTCGCTCAGCGAATCCGCCAACGCATACGTCTACGACCGTCTGCCCGTCGCGGCGGGCGCAAGCCGCCTGCCTGCCTGCGCGCTGCTCGGCGGGGCGCTGGCGTTCCTCTCCGCCGCCGTCGCGCTGAGCCAAAGCCGCCTGCCCGTGCTGCTGGCGCTCGTCGCGCTGGCGCTGGGTCAGGCGTATTTCGGGCTGAGCCTCCCGGCGGCCGCCCAGCTCCTGCTGCTCTTTGTGCTGGGGCTGAAGCTCGTCCCGTCCCGCTCCGCCGTTCAGCGGCTGACGCTCGGCGCGTGCGCGCTGGCGGTCGCGCTCGTCGTCTGCCTCGCCTTTCCCGGCGTACACGCCGCGACGGAAGCCGCGTCCGAACGGGCGCGCGATTTTCTCAGCGGCGCTTCGCTTTCCGAGCAGGCGGACGCGGCCGTTCCGCCCGAAGCGACGCAGACCCGCCGCGAAAACCACCTGAGCCTTTCCACCGGCGGCGGCGGCGCGGTCTCCGAGCGGGATTACCGCCTCGTCACCCGCGCCGAGGAACAGATTTCCGATCCCCCGTGGTTCGACGCGCTGAAAACCGCGCTGATGCTGGCGCTGGTCGTGCTGCTGCTGGCGCTGCCGTTCGCGCCGTTCATGCTGCTGGGCAGGCGCGCCGGACAGGCGCGGGCGCTTCGCGAGGCGTTTGATGACGCGGACAGCCGCCGGGCGGTTTGCGCCATGTTCCGCCACATCGCGCGCTATTGGGCGGCCTATTTCCCCGTGTCGGAAGGGCTTCCGTTTTCGCGCCTGCCGGAAGCGGCGGACATGCCGGACGACTACGCCGCCGCCTACCGCGCCTGCGCCGACACGTTCCTCAAGGCCGCGTACAGCGACGCGCCGATCACGCAGGCCGAGCGGGATGGAGTGAAAATCCTCCTTGACGAAACGGAACGCCTCCTCTATGATGAGCAGAGCGCGCTTATGCAGCTTAAACTCCGATACCGATATCTTTTGCGCTGAATGATGATGAAAAAAATCCTCTTTCTCGCAGCGCTTCTCCTTCTGCTGACGACCGCTTCCGGCTGTCGCAGCCGAACGAGCGCCGCGCCGCGCGCCTCTGGCGCGCAGCCCCCCGCCGCGTCCTCCGACAGTGGCGAGACCGCCGACGGTGAGCCCGAATCCCTGACCGAAAACGGCGGCGAAACGGTCGAAAACCCGCTGGCCGAACGCGCGGAATACGACGAAGCCGCGCGCGCCGAGCTTTTGGAAAACCAATCCCGCGCCGTCAGCGGCGAGGGCGAGGGCGGCGGCCTGCCCCTGACGCAGAAGGACGCGGACAGCCGCGCCTTGCAGCTTGACAGCGCCGCCGAATTGGCCGCCGTCAAGACGCTCCCCGCCGAGGAGGCGGAGCGCCTTGGCGTATCGGAAAGCGCGCCCGTCGCCGAAACGGCGCAGCGCTACTACGCCGCGCTGCTGCAAAGCCGCCTGCGGACGCTGTTTGAATGTAAAAAGCAGAACGTCTACATCGAAACCCAAACCGCCTTCGTCACCGTTTACAAGGCATCGGCCGAACACGCGCTGGTGCTTTCCGCCGGGGGCTACGACGTGGCCGGAAAGCGGATGGAAAACGACCTCGCCGTGGACGGCGGCTGGGTGCAGCGCAAAAATCCGGATTTCATCGTGAAATTCGTCGCCGCCTCCGCGCTGAACGGCGATACGCTCGGCGAGCTGCTCGCCCGCGACGGGCTTCGCGAAACGGCCGCCGCGAAAAACGGCCGCGCGCTGCTGCTGTGCGAGTCGATGACGGACGCGCCGCAGCTTCAAACGGCCGCGGCGCTCTGTCTGGCCAAGGCGATGTATCCCGACCTGTTTGCCGATATCGACGCCGCGCAGGCCGTCGGCCAGCTTGCCGACGAGGCGGGGGCGCAGACCGTCGGTCCCTGGTTTTATCCCGCCATTTGAAAGGAATGTTATGCGTACTCATTCTAAAGACACGTCCGCGCGCGTGCTCAGGCTCACCTATTCCGCGCTGTATCTGGCGATTGCGCTGGTTCTGCCCTTCCTGACCGGGCAGATTCCGCAGATCGGCTCCATGCTCTGCCCGATGCATATCCCGGCGCTGCTGTGCGGCTTCGTCTGCGGCTGGCCGTGGGGGCTGGCGGTCGGCTTTATCGCCCCGCTGCTGCGCTCCGCGCTCTTCGGCATGCCGACGATGTTCCCCGCGGCGGTCGCCATGGCGTTCGAGTTGGCGGCCTACGGCGCGGTAGCCGGGCTGCTTTACCGCGTCCTGCCCAAAAGGACGGGCTGCATCTACGTCGCGCTGATCGCCGCGATGGTCGCCGGCCGGCTGGTCTGGGGCGCGGCGCGCTATCTGCTGGCGGGGCTTGAACACAGTGCGTTCACCCCGGCGCTCTTTCTGGCGGGCGCGGTCACGACGGCTCTGCCCGGCATCCTGCTGCACATCGTCCTCATCCCCGTGCTGGTGATGGCCATGCAGAAGGCTCGACTGATTCTCAATTAAACGGAGGCGCTCTTATGTCCGATACCCGCGCGTTTCTGCTCGCCCATGCAGCCGCCTATCCCGCGCTGACGCTGACCGACCTGTTCAAGGCGCTGTATCAGAGCGCGTTCGGCTGCGAGCATCTGGTCGCCGATCCCTCCGCCGCCGAAGCGTATATCGCCGCCGAGGCCGAGGGCGCGCGCCCCTGCGGCCGGGAGAGCGTCGAGCCGCTGGACGGGCCGTATGTCCGCGTTCATCTGGATATGCTGAAAAAGGGGCTGAGCGCCCGAACGCTGGCGCGCCTGTTCGCCCTTTCCGCCGAGCATCGGGACGGCGCGCAGGCCGAATTTGAAAAAAAGCTCGCCGTGCTGACGGAGATGATCCGTCAGGGCGAGCTTCCCTTTGACGCGGATGAAGCCGAGCGGGCGATTTCCGCATGGCGCGCGGCGGGCTTTCCGCCCTGCCATCATTCCGAGACGTTCCGGCAGGCCTACGCGCCCGCGTATCGGCTGGTGAAGACGGCGTATGCGCCGCTTCTGCCGCTCCTGCCGGAAATAGACGCGCGTCTGGCGCAGGGAAAGCGCACCGTGCTGGCCATCGACGGCCCCTGCGGAAGCGGCAAAACGACGCTCGCCGCCCTGCTGGCGCGCCTGTACGACTGCCCCGTGTTCCACGCGGACGACTTTTTTCTGCGCCCCGAACAGCGCACGCCCGCGCGCTTTGCCGAGCCGGGCGGCAATCTGGACAGAGAGCGCCTGCTTGAAGAGGTGCTCGCGCCGCTTCGGCAGGGTCAGCTGGTCTCCTTCCGCCGCTTTGACTGCCACAGCCTGACGCTCCTGCCGCCCGTGGCCGTCGCGCCGTCGCCGCTCGCCGTCGTCGAGGGCAGCTACAGCCTGCATCCCGAGCTTGCGCCGATGTACGATATCACCGTCTGCCTGACGCTCTCGCCCGAATTGCAGCGCCGGCGAATTTTGGCGCGCAACGGCGAGGCAATGGCGCAGCGCTTTTTTGAGCGCTGGATTCCGCTGGAGCAGGCCTATTTCGACGCGATGAAGCCGCAGACGCGGTGCGGCTTTTTGATCGAGGCCGATCAGCTTTCCGACGAAGCGCCGCTGTAAACGCCGCCGGTCGCGCGCTCATATCCGCCGCCGCCCTCCGCGTTCATCAGACTGAACCCGTTTTCATCCAGCGACAACGCCTTCACATTGGCGCGCCCGTCATCCAAAAGCAGCGTGATCTCATATTCCGCCGGATACCAGTATTTATTCTGGAAGTCGTTGTAGCGCGTGACGTACCATGTGCCGGTATAGGTCAGCGCAACGCCCTCCTCGCCGCCGTCCTCCCGATAAACGGTATATCCGCTCTCATAGGTTCCGTCTGCGTGAAGGATGAGCGCATCCTCCGCCATGCTGCCCCCGGCGGTCATATACCACGCGCCTTCCAGCCGCTGCATCACGTCGTATTGGATTTCAGCCTCCATCAAGGTCAAATCGCGCAGGGGCACAAAGCCCCAAACGATCGCTCCGCCGTCTGTGAACGTATTCTTTGCAGAAACCTCCGCGGACACATACGCCCAATCGTCGCCCAGCATCCCCATGCACTGAAAGGTCGTCCCCTCGGGGACGCTGAACTGCGCGAATTGGGAAACGAACGGGTCATCCGTCAGGAAGGTATCGCGCGCCGCCCGAACGTCCACATTCAGCATCCTGACCCATGTTTCATCGAGCGGTTCGCCCCGCGCCGCGTCGCCCAGCAGCGTGTTCCTGACCCAGCCGATGCGGCTTGTGCGCTCGCTGACGTCGTACATCACGCATGTCCACGCTTCCCCGTGCCCGTTTGTATACCCGCGCAGCGTAAAAAGCTCGCCCTTCAGGCCGACGGCCGCCTTCCCTTTTGCCGCGCGCCACGCGGATTCGCCGAAGGGCGCGCTGTAAACCGGCGCGGTCTTTTCGCCGACATGGCTCTCCCGCCGCCACGAATCGCGATATTCCAAACAGTTCATCCCGCTTTCGAGGGCGGCGCGCATGTGATTGACGGCCAGCACATCGTCAACGGTTCGCGGGAAAAGCCGAATGTTGAAATCCGCCAGCCAGAGCGGCGTTGCGCGATAGAACACCCGGCGGTTTCCGTCAGAAAACCAATAGACGTCCGAGCCGCCGTAGTCCTCGCTCCGCTCCGTAAAAACCGTCGCGCCGTCCAGCTTCGCCTCGACGAGCGCGTAACGCCCCTCCTCTCGGCGGAAGGTGTAGCGCTCTGATCCGGCGCTGAGAATCAGCCCGTCATCCGTCTGCTGAATCGACTGCCTGACATGATCCTCCGGCTGCCACACTGCGGTGTGATACACCTGCAAATGCGCGTTATCCTCCGCATAAAAGAGCGCGTTGTGGTATCGCGCGCCCATGAGGGCAAAATTCTCGCCCTGTCCCCCGACGACCGAGTAATCATCCCACGTGTGCGTGGAAGCAACCGCCCGATAGAGCGCGCCTTTCAGCCCCCAGCTATTGGCCGAAACCGGAGCGGCCGCGATCAGGCTGACCGCACAAAGAACGGCCGCAAACAACCCTGCGCGTTTCATTTTCATCAAAATCCCTCTCTTTCCCTCGCGATTGACCTTGTCAACCATATAAACGAAACGAGCGGC
>OIWQ01005032.1_pt1 | contig 9983 bp, 8 predicted proteins | sample 1587571 | NCBI WGS metagenome assembly OIWQ01 (sample SAMEA3888910, study PRJEB22519) | human gut metagenome | biome: human gut; feature: human-associated habitat; material: faeces | place: Denmark | collected 2010 | reverse complement strand
TCCGATATTAAGACAATCTTCTTCATGTTCGGGAGCAAACGTTTCATTTCGTCAATCGTTTCCCGGATATAAACGGGACACTCGATAAGCGTAACATTCAATCCGTTCAATTTATCCTGTAAAGGGATAATATCCTTCGGGTTGATCTCTTCTCTTTTCAACATGACATCTAACGGACCGACATAATCTTCCCGCACACAAAGAATAACAGGAACATCTTTCCAGATTTCTTTAAAAACATCCTCGAACACGCACCAGATACTATTTCCCAACATGACAACACATCTGGGAGCGGTATCATATTTTGCCAAAATATAATCCCTTCTTTTCTGCAATCCCGTCACACTATCCTCCAAAAGCATGTTCAAGGATTCAACCCAAATATCTTCTTTTATCGAATGATCTTTTCGTATACTGTCGATAGCATGGTTTGCCCACACATCAGATTCTGCATAAGAATTCAGAATTAATATATACCCTCGATCATGGATATTCGCTTTTGTCAAAAAAACATGACAACAACAAATAAACAATAAGCTTATCCGCAAAACATTTTTCGTCGACATGACAATTCCCTTTATACAAATATTGCACAAAGGTATAAAATCTATTTATGAACCCATCCTATTTTGCTCGAATTCGGCAATATATTAATTAGTCATTCCCGGCCATTCCCTGCAACTCCTCCCAATATTCCAAAGCCCGCCGTGTATGAGGGATCACGATGGTTCCTCCCACCAGATTGGCAACAGAGAATATTTCGAACAACTCTTCCGTGGTCACCCCGTACTGATGACATTTTTCCAAATGATATTTGATACAATCATCACAACGCAACACCATTGACGTCGCTAATCCCAACATTTCTTTTACTTTTGAGGATAAAGCTCCGTCCATATATGTATTGGTATCCAGATTATAGATCCGTTTGATCACTTTATTATCGGCAGCCAGTATTTTCTCGTTCATTTTAGCCCGGTATGCCCGGAATTGCTCAACCATTTCACTCATAATTGTACATTTTATAGCTAAACAAATAATTTCAATATATCGTTGATGTTCGCGAACAACAACAAGAACAACAAGAAGAACATTCCCACGATCTGGGCGTTCTCCATAAATTTCTCATTCGGCTTGCGACGTGTTATCACCTCGTAGAGCAAGAACATCACGTGCCCTCCATCCAATGCCGGAATAGGTAAAAGGTTCATTACGCCCAGAATAATGGACAACATGGCCGTTAATTCCCAGAAAGCCCGCCAATCCCACACGCTGGGGAATATGTTCCCGATAGAAATAAATCCTCCCACGGACCTGAAAGCTTCCGGGTTTTTAAATAATTTGAATTGTTTCAGATAGGACTTGATCCAGTCAAATCCCATGTTAATTCCCGCGGGGATAGCACCAAAGAAGGAGTATTCTTTCACGGCGTACTCGAAATCGTTTATCACTTTCGGATACACCCCGATCACTTTACCACTTCCAAGAGCAATAGGGATAGAAAGAGTATCACTTCCCCGCAAAACTTTAGCATTCAATACACTATCTTGGTGAGAACGGATCAAATCAAGGTACTCGTCATAGAAAGTAAATGAATGTCCGTCTAATTCCAACACCCGGTCTTCTTCCAACATTCCGGCATTCCGGGCAGGTGATTCATCGGCAAACCCTTGTATCGAACCGTCATATTTATAACGGGGTGTCAGTAAGGCTATCCGCTTAAACCCTTTCGAGGAATAGGCCAGCATCTCCCCGATCAATGTAGAAGGAAGATTTATATTCATCACCTGACCATCCCGCATAACCTGTATCGTCTTCGGGTTTTCCATTAAGATATACCCCGGAATTTCGAAGAAATTCTCTACTTTTTTATTGTCCAAGGATAAGATCATATCCCCATTTCGCAACCCGGCATTAAGTAACAAGGAGTCGCATACAACTCCATATTTCGCATTCTCGGTAGGCAAGTACTGCTCTCCCCACGCGTAAAGAATCATGATGTAAATGAAGAACGCCAAGATAAAATTAACAAGTACCCCGCCGATCATGATGATCAATCTTTGCCAAGCCGGTTTGGAGCGGAACTCGTAAGGTTTTGCCGGTTCTTTCATTTGCTCCAGATCCATGGACTCGTCAATCATTCCTGCAATCTTCACGTATCCGCCAAGAGGCAACCATCCCATCCCGTATTCAGTTTCTCCCCTTTTAAAACGAAACAGGGAAAACCACGGGTTGAAGAAAATAAAAAACTTCTCCACTCGTACTTTAAATATTTTTGCCGCCACAAAATGCCCCAACTCATGCAACATAACCAGAATCGAGAGGCTCAACAAAAACTGTAATATCTTTACTAATACATCCATATACCTATTTTAGATTTTAAATTTTAGATTTTAGATTGAGAAATTCCTCTTTTGCTATTCGTCGGCCTTCTTGGTCTGAAGCGATATAATCTTCCAAGGTAGGTTGGACAATATAACTCACTTTTTCCATCGTTCGTTCAATCACATCCGACATGGCCGTGAAAGAAATTTCATCTTTCAAAAAGGCTGCCACCATAATTTCATTGGCCGCATTTAACACGCAGGGGGCATTCCCTCCACGGTTCATGGCCTCGTAAGCCAATCCCAGATTTCGGAAGGTCGTTATATCCGGTTTTTCAAACGTGAGATCGGAATAAATACCAAAATCCAAACGCGGTATCTCCGAATGTACCCGCTCCGGGTAAGTCAGTGCATACTGGATCGGCAAACGCATATCCGGAACTCCCAACTGTGCCTTTATATTTCCATCCTGAAACTGAACCATCGAGTGAACAACGGATTGCGGGTGTACTAACACCTCTATTTGTGAAGGTTTTACTCCAAACAACCACTTTGCCTCGATCGCCTCGAAACCTTTGTTCATCATGGACGCAGAATCAATGGTAACCTTTGCCCCCATGCTCCAGTTCGGATGTTTTAATGCCTGTGCTGCCGTTACGGACTTCAAATATTCATAATCCCGTCCCCGGAAAGGTCCACCGGACGCTGTTAATAATATCTTCTCCACCGGGTTGTTGTGTTCGCCCACCAAACACTGGAATATAGCCGAGTGTTCGGAATCCACGGGTAATATCGCCACCTTGTATTCCTCAACCAACCGGTTAATTAAATCTCCGGCAACAACTAAGGTTTCCTTATTGGCCAGAGCGATCGTCTTACCCGCCTTAATCGCGTTGATCGTGGGTAACAACCCGCTATACCCAACCATGGCAGTAACGACCACATCAATCGTGGATGTTTGCACGACTTGAGCAATAGCTTCGCTCCCGGCATATACCTTTATATCCTCGTCCTTCAATAACTCGGTTAACTCGGAATATTTTGATTCATTTCCGATCACAACCATGTTAGGCTTGAACTTTCTGGCTTGCTGTGCCAGTAATTCCACCTGATTATTTGCCGTGAGAACCTCTACATTAAACCGTTCCGGATTAGCGTCAATCACCTGCAATGTCTGCGTTCCAATTGACCCGGTAGATCCCAATATTGCTATATTTTTCATTTCAAAACAATCTCCAAAACCACTATTCGCGAATCATTTAAACTTAATGAATGTTTCCGGATTCAATGCTTTTCCCGCTTGCCACAACTCGAAATGTAAATGCGGTCCGGTTGTTTCTTCGCCCGTGTTCCCTACCACTGCAATCGCCTCTCCCGCACGAACAAAATCTCCCTGCTTTTTCAACAATACCGAATTATGCTTATATACTGAAACCAGATTTCCATTATGCTGTACTTGAATCACGTAACCCGTCTTAATTGTCCAATCCGTGAAAATGACCACGCCATCCAACACGGACAAAACATTTGAATTTTGCTTGGCCACCAAATCCACCCCGTAATGACGAGTCGTTTCATCAAAATGATTGGTTACCACCCCATCCAATGGTGAGAAGAAATGATAAAAATCATCATCGGAAGAACTGACATGCCCAAGGGTTAAATTGTATTTTTCTTCTTTTTCCACGATTTCCCGAAAACCGGCCTCTTCTTCCGACATACCTAACATCGAAGTATCATAGGTTACCTTTACATTCTGCTGCATCGACACGAAACTCGTCGTGTCCAAGTTTTCGTCTCTCAAAATAGTTTGTATGGAATGAAGAAAACGATCCTTCTTCTGCACCTCGTTTAATAGGGAATCAACCCGTAGAGCGTTTTGTGTAATCTGACGTCTCAACTGTTGGCTCGGGTACCCCGGGATGAATTCCCGCAAATTCGTGAAAGCAATCAACATGATAGTCAATATAATCAAGACAACGGCCAATGTACTTAATGCCGTGAGAACGTGTAACGGAGAGAGCCGAAGGTGCATCACCTCCTCGTAAGTTGACTCGTTAAATATCGTCAACTTATAGCGGTTCCTCAGCTTATTCCAATATTTTCGTTTTTTACTGCTCATCCAATTATTTTTAGCCTTCAAAAATAGTATAAAAATCCAACTTTCCCAGCCAGAGGATTCATAAACTTTATCGAGGCAGTAGAAAAGAGTTTAGAATGAAAAAGATTTTGTAATTGCCGATTAAACGATTACGTGATTGAAAAGAGCATTAAATTGAGAGCAAGAATCACTGAATCGGAAATCATAAATCAAAAAATGGATCGGTTCTTGAATCAATTCGGGGTTTTGATAATCTCCGGGTATTGATAGATTCGCAAGTTAAAATAAGGAATCACGGCTAACAGATGATCGAATATATCGGATTGAACCTTCTCGTAGGCTACCCATTCTTGAATCCGGGAAAAACAATACACCTCCAGAGGAATACCTGTTGCCGTCGGTTGTAATTGCCGGACCATGTATGTCATATCTATATTCAAATCGGGATTGGCTTCCAGCCTGCGTACCGCATACTGTCTAAATACACCTAAATTCGTCAACTTCCGTTCATCCAACACGGCAGATGTCCCTTTATTTTGTTCGTCCAACTTCGGCAACATATCTTCAATATACCCTTTCAAGACATTCGATTTACGTAAAGTATCGATTTCTTCATCCGAAAGAAAATGGACGGAAAGCATATCTATATTAATATAGCGCATAATCCGACGACCGGCAGACTCCTGCATTCCCCGCCAGTTCGTGAAAGAAGCGGACACTAACTGATAGGTGGGAATCGTCGTGATCGTCATATCCCAATTTTGTACTTTCACGGTATACAAGTTGATCTCCAACACCGTCCCGTTTGCATTATTGCTCGGCATCACGATCCAATCCCCGATACGCACCATCTGATTGGCCAGTAATTGAACTCCGGCCACAAAACCTAATATCGCATCTTTGAATATCAACATTAAAACCGCAGCAAACGCCCCCAACCCGACCAGTAAATTACGGGGGGACTCCCCGATAAACTCGCTGACGATTGTAATGATAATAGCAGAAATCACGAAAATTTTAATCACCTGCACGAAAACTTTTATCGGACGATCTTTCGCGATCGGGTACGAATCATAGATTCGGTTTATCGCATCCAGCACGGCAACAATCACGAAACCGGCAACCACGAGTATCCAAGCCACGATAAACCGATGAAAAAGTTCTATATGTTGCCACTTCCCGTACACGATTTTAAAAGCAAAATCTATAAATATCGGTGGTATCAGATTAAATATTTTTTGAAAAACACGCTCCTCGAAAAAAATATCATCCCATTTGGTTTTCGTACGACGCACCATTCCCCCGATCACCCGGGTTATTCCCTTGCGCAGAAAGAATGTAAATAAAAAAGCAATCAGACAAATGACTGCGATCTGCAAGAGGACCTCTACTGCCGAGGCCGTGGAAGGGTCTTTAATACCCAAATTCAACCAAGAAAACCATTTGTTAATATCTATTTTCAACAGCATCATATCTTTCCCAAAGTTTTACAGGCGTATACGATAAACCACCGGATAAGTTAAACCCCATTAACAACGAATCGTTCTAAATAATCTAAAAACCCCTCTATTTTTCCCTATTTTCACACTTAACCCCTAAATTAACGTTAAAGAATTAACGTATCAGAACAAAATTACTTACACTTTGCTATATTTGCAGACACAAACATTAAAACATTAAAATAATTCGTATGGCAAAAAAATTATTAATCGTGTGTGCTTTATTGGCATTGATCAGCACTAGCTTGTTCGCCCAATATGACATGAAGGCACCACTTCCCATGGATCCGAACGTTCGCATCGGGAAACTAGCTAATGGATTGACTTATTACATCCGCCATAACGCGGAACCCAAAGAACGAGCAAGTTTTTACATCATCCAAAACGTGGGAGCTATCCTGGAAAATGATGATCAAGACGGTTTAGCTCACTTCTTGGAACACATGGCATTCAACGGGACCAAGCATTTCCCGGGAAGAAAAGGTATTACCAACATGTTGGAAAAACACGGTGTTGAATTCGGAAGAAACGTGAATGCTTACACGGCACAAGACGAGACAGTTTACAATATCAGCGAGGTTCCTACAACCAATCCTGATTTATTAGATACTTGTCTACTCGTACTTCACGACTGGTCGCATTATCTTTTATTAGTCGATGACGAAATCGATGGCGAAAGAGGAGTTATCTCTGAAGAATGGAGAACCAGAAGAACCCCGAGTTTCCGTATCCGTGCCCAAATCATGCCGGTATTACTGAAAGACTCTAAATACGCGAAAAGAGATGTTATCGGTAACTTGGACATTATCAAGAATTTCAAATACCAGACCCTTCGTGATTATTATCACAAATGGTATCGTCCGGACCTGCAAGCTATCGCTGTTGTTGGTGATTTCGACGTAGACCAGATGGAGAAAAAAGTAAAAGAATTATTCTCCAAAATCCCGACTCCGGTGAATCCGGCTGTGAGAGAAGAGTTCACGGTTAACCCTCACGACGATATTTACTTCGTATGCGCAACGGACAAAGAAGTAACTCAATCGTCTGTCAGCGTGTATATCAAATACCCCTCTACCCCGAAAGAAGAAAAGAATCATGAATACCTGAAAAATGGAATTCTTCAATCCTTCTACAACACCATGTTGGGACAACGTGTTTCTGAATTACTTCAAAAAGGCAATCCTCCTTTCATTAACGCACAAGCCGGATTCGGTGGCGGCATTGTAAGAGGATGGAGTACTTATATTATTTCTACCACGGCAAAACCGAATGAAGAAGCAGCAGCACTGGAAGCTATCTATCGTGAAAACGAAAGAGTAAAGAAATTCGGTTTCACGGAAGGCGAGCTTGAAAGAGCAAAAACCAACATGCTAGTAGGCTTGGAATCTGCTTACAAACAAAAAGACAAAACTACCTCCGAAGATTATATCGGTGAAATGCAATCTAACTTCCTTGAGGGAGAGCCTATCATAGACTTCGATTACTATTACAATTTTGCTAAAGCTATTATCCCGACCATCACCGTGGATGAAGTTTCAGCTTTAGCTAAAAAACACCTTAACCGGAAAAACATGGTGATCGTGGCACAAGGCCCGTCTGAAGGAGTTAAACACATCACGAAAGAAGAAGCCATCGCCGTGTTGGACAAAGTTGAGAGTTCTAATTTAGAGCCTTATAAAGACCAAGTAACAGAGGCATCTTTAATCAACGAGGACTTGAAAGGTTCCAAGATTATCGCTACCAAAAAATTACCGCAATTCGATGCTGAAGAGTGGACCTTGGAAAACGGGGCAAAAGTAGTATTCCGCAAAGCCGACTACGAAAAAGACCAAGTACAAGTAAGTTCTTACAGTAAGGGTGGTACTTCATTATATGGTATCGACAAATTAGCATCTGCCCAAGTCACAGATCAATTTATCGGGGCTTACGGATTAGGAGACTATGACGCAATAACCTTGAGAAAATTATTAACCGGGAAGCCGGTGTAAGCATTGGCGGTCTTTCAGAATCAGTCGGTGGTGCATCTACTCCGAATGATTTCGAAACCTTGATGCAGCTGATCTACTTGCGTTTCGAGAAGCCTCGTTTCGACAAAGAAGTACACAATACCATGATGCAACGTAACTACGCTGCCATCGAGAACTCAGCCAACAATCCTCAAAAGATTATGCAAGACTCTGTTAGCATGATCATGAGCAATTATAACCCGAGAACATTGTTGTTCGGTAAAGAATTTTTAGATAAAGTCAGTATTGAACAAATCGAGGAGATCTACCGCGACCGTATCAAAGACATCAGCGACTTTACATTCTTCATCGTGGGTAACATTGATGCAGAAACCGTAAAACCATTGGTTGAAAAATACTTGGGATCTGTAAAATCTTACAACCGGAAAGAAAATTGGGTGGATAACAAAGTGAGAGGACCGAAAGGAAGAACTGAAAAAGTTATTGAACTGGATCTGACCACTCCGAAAGCAACTGTAATCACCAGTTTCTCTAAAGAGATGAAAACAAGCATTCACGACAATCTTTGCTTGAATATCTTGAAAGGCGTACTGGATCAAAGATACATGACCAATATCCGTGAAAAAGAAGGTGGTACCTATGGTGTAGCCGTTCAACCGAGTTCTTCTAAAGAACCGTACGAAAGCTACAGCATGAGCATGAGCTTTGATTGCGATCCGGATAAAGCAGAACACTTGAAATCATTAATCTATGCTGAAATCGACAAATTAATGAAGGAAGGCCCGACCCAAGAAGAGATCGACAAAGTAACTACTATCCTGAAGAAAAATAATGAACAAAGCAAACCTCATAATGCATATTGGATGAATGCAATTCAAACTTATTATCTTCGTGGAATTGATGTAACAGACCCGAAAAACTTCGATGATATTATTGACAAGATCACAACAAAAGACGTGAAGAAATTCACCCAGAAATTATTCAAGGGAGCCGATGTTGTTGATATGATCTTCCAACCGAAATCAAAATAAAATTAGGTTGCAATTTATATAAAAGGAAACGTCCGGGAGTAATTCCCGGGCGTTTTTCATTCATACAAAATTTCATCAAGTGATAAGTTCGAATTACTCCTCTCCTACTCCATCTGCCTTAAACTTAAATTGTTTCGCCACCCTAAAAATAACTTTTTTATTTTCGGGGTACAAAACGACTTTTTGGGTTGAAAGAACATATCGATGACGAACAGCACATTTTTTCACGTTGAAAGATCCAAAGCCCAAAACCCCCACATGCCCCTCTTCTTTTAACCCTTCTAACATCGTACTGAAAATTTCATCAAATACCATCGTCACATCCTTTTGTGACATGCCATTTTTTTTGGCCACAATCTTAACTATTTTTCTCTTGTCCATATCTAATTGTAAAATGATTTTTCCTCACACGATAAATACTGACTCATGTCTGTTCAACATTTATTCCTAACAAAGTTAGAGATTAAAAGATAAAATACAACATTTTCCATCCAAAATGCAACAATATAGCAAATATGACTACAAAATACTCCCTCAACAAACCGAGTCAACCGAAACTTCCGTTTTTTTTTGAAGATTACCCCAATAATCTATACGGAATAATTTACCAATACTTGTTTAAGGGAAGAAGACTATGTAACTTTGTATGAAAACAATAAAGGGGCAAAATAGAATAAACCAGCAGAATATGGAAAAAGAAACAAAAACAATTCGTTTGATCTATCCTCAATGGCAAGGTGCCAATATCGTAAAATTGATTACAGAGGTTGAAAATCCCGATGATGCCTCAAGGGGATATGTCTTGGGGGCACAACTCTTAAATTTCCTTGCCCCGAGCAATGGTCAAGAAACATTAACGGTTCCCGTTTCGACTGAAATCACAGATCGGAAGGTAACAGACGGAGTCCTCGACCGGGATATTATAGTCCGTCAAACAAGAGCTGCATTAAGCATACTACAAGTCAGTAATCCCGATAAAATCGTAACACTTGGCGGAGAATGCTCGGCCAGTGTCGTTCCCTTTACCTATCTGGCGCAAAAATACAAGAATGATGTTGCCC
>OIWQ01005026.1_pt1 | contig 10000 bp, 7 predicted proteins | sample 1587571 | NCBI WGS metagenome assembly OIWQ01 (sample SAMEA3888910, study PRJEB22519) | human gut metagenome | biome: human gut; feature: human-associated habitat; material: faeces | place: Denmark | collected 2010 | reverse complement strand
TAATATGTCTGATGACGATATCGATAAAGCTGTAAAAGAAGCAGCTGAATATGAAGCATCAGCTGTTTATACTGTATTCTGGAATCTTTGCTGCTGTTCGATTTTTCCCGTAATTCCTCAAGGAAATTCCAGACATCCGACTCGCCGTTTTCCTTTTCATAAAATTCAATTTCATACATGGTATTATCTCCGCAGGCTTTACTTCTATTCTTATGATAGCACAAATGCTATCATAAGTCAATAGGGAAAACGGTAATTTGTGCGGTATTGCTTACCCCTTCGACGGCATCACCTTTGCCAGAGCGCCTGCCAGACCGGACAGCGGCAGGGTCTGGAGCCAGATACGTCCCGGACCGGTGACCTTGGTGTTGAACAGCCCTTCGCCGCCGAACAGCTTGTTTTTTACGCCCGGCACGCTGACGATCTCCATCGTGCAGGTGTCGTCCATCGCGGCGAGGTAGCCCGTGTCCACGATCATCGACTGGCCGCGCTCCAGATCATATTCCACCGTCGAGCCGTCGATCTCCAGAAACGCTGTGCCGCTGCCGGAGAGCTTCTGCATGATGAAGCCCTCGCCGCCGAAAAAGCCCGTGCCGAATTTCTTCTGGAAGAACACGGACAGCTCCACGCCCTCCGTGCAGGCGAGGAAGCCGCGCTTTTGCACGACGATGCTGCGGCCGGGCGCGATATCCACCGCGCGAATCTCGCCGGGGAAGCTGGAGGCGAAGGCGATCAGCCCCTCGTCCTTCTGCGCCGTGTAGCGGTTCTGGAAGATGGATTCGCCGGAGAACATGCGCCCGAAAGCGCCGCCGAGACCGCCCTTCGCGCCGGTCTCCATCTTCATGTTCGGGCTCATCCAGCTCATCGCGCCGCTTTCGGTCACCATGGTTTCGCCGGGTTGCAGCGTGCAGATCACCACGGGCAGGTTTCCACCTTTGATCTCGTACTTCATACTCAAAACCTCCTTTTTGATTTCCGTTTAAGTTGCGGCTTACAGGGGGAGCGACGTCAGACACGCTTCCAGCGCCGCGCGCGTTCCCTTGACCATCATTTCAAGCTCCATGCCCGCAATCGGCGCGGCCAGCAGCTTTTCTTTGGCTTCCTCGTCCGCGGCGGCGGCCAGCATCCGCTCGCGGTGGCGGCAGGCATAGGCCGTCTGGGTCGGCACATGCATAAAGCCCGCGCGCAGGCCGGTTTCGCGGCTCAGTTTGGCGAGGCGATAGGTCATGTAGTTGCAAAGGTACATCCCCGTCGTGCTCTGCACGGTCAGCGGCGCGTCCGCCGGGGCGGGGGTCAGCGCGCCGAGCCGGGCGGGCACGCCTGCGGCGAGCATGGCGCGCACCATCTGCGCATAGGGGAGCGTGCCGCGCAGCCATTCCGCTTCTCCTGAGAAGATCGGGGAATTTTCCTCCGGGGTGTCGCCCGCGTCGCGCCCCCTGCGCCAGTTGACGCCGAAAGGCTCGGGGCGCAGCGCGCCGGCGCGCGCATCCGTGCCGAGCGCCAGCACGAGGTCGGGCTTCTGCGCGTCGATGGCCGCCCGAACCGGCTCGAACGCGCCGCGCCAGAGCACGGGCATGGTCATGCCGCGCACCGTCGCCCGCACATCGCCGCAGACGAGCGTTTCGCCGTCCAGTGCGCGGGCAATCAGCTCGGCGTTGTTGGTTTCGCCCTCCGGAATACCGGCAAACCAGCCGTAGCCGCAGAGCAGAATGGAAAGAGAACGCATGAAAAGCCGCCTCCTTGGGATGAGATAACTCCCTCGGCCAGCGCCATCAAGGCGGGCGCCCTTTAGTATAAGCTGCGACTGCGTAAGCATAAAGCCTCCCTCCTTGAGGGAGGTGGCACGCCGCAGGCGTGACGGAAGGAGTGCGCGTTCACCTCTTCACAAACGACCAAACGAGCAGAATCCCTTCGGGGAGCAGCAGCAGCGGCGACGCGCACAGCAGCACATCCATGCCGAAAAACGCGGCGGCCAGCAGCAGCCCCAGCGCCCCGAGCGCGCAGAGCCACAGGCTGAGCGGCCGAATCCTAGCAAAGGCGCGCCCGAGCGCCTGCGCGGCGGCGCAGAGCGTGGAAACCGCGCCGATCAGCAGGGCAAAGAGCTGGGCGAGCGTCAGCAGCGCCTGCACCAAGCCCTCGCGCGGGCGCGCGCTGGAGAGAATTGTCATCCTCGCGCCCCAAACGTGCTGATCGCGCAGGAGCTCATAGGGGTTGCACAGGGACAGCGCGGCCAGCGTCAGCACGCCGAACAGGCCGCCGAGAACGACGCGCAGCGCGAAGAAACCGGCCTTCGGCACGGGCGCGGGCGTTTCCAGCTCCTGCGGCGGCAGAAAGAGCATCAGCGCGGGCGAACCGGCGGAAAGGCCGAGCAGCGCGGCCAGCAGCATCGGCCGAACGCCTGCGCCGAGGAGCGGAAAAAGCCCCGCCGCCGAGGCGGAAGAGAGCGAGAACCCCGCGAACACGACCAGCGCGACGGGCAAAAGCAGCCGGAGCGCGAAGGCCACGCGGCACACGCCCGTGCCGCCGGGGCGCGCGGCGAGCAGGCAGAAGCCCAGCGTCAGCATCAGGCAGGTCAGCAGATGGCCGTTTGGCAGGAGCGTCTGCTGGGCGAGCGTCGCGCCCGCGGCCAGCAGCAGCGCGCAGCAGACGAGCAGCGAAAGCGCCAGCACCGCGCAGAAGGCGCTTCCCGGCGCTTTGGAGAGCCGCCTGGGCGCGGCAAGGCCGACAATCCCGCTCAGCAGCAGCGCGGGCACAGCGGCCCAATACGCGGCGTTGAGCGCAAGCGGCAGCAGCAGCCCCGTGCCGACGGCAAAAATCTGCGCGCCGCAGGCAACGCCCGCCGCGCAGGCGCGCGCGCGGTAAGCGGCGCGGACGCGCTGCTCAATCCTTTCGTCCTGCAAAAAAAGCCCTCGCTTTCTGCCGCCACAGCGGGAAACGAATCAGAAGATCCGGGTTTCCGGGCCGCCTCGGCGTGAGCGGCGCGGTCAGCGGCGAACCGACGGAGCGCATCGCGCAGGCGGCGCAGAGCAGCGCAAGCCCCAGCAGCGCCATCAGATACAGGCCGCCGAGCGCGCCAGCCGTCAGAAACAGAAGCTGAATGATCTTTATGCCCACGCTCAGCGCGTAATTGGGGATGCAGAAGCCGCCCAGCCCGCTGGCCGCGACGACGATCAGCAGCAGCGGGCTGACGATATCCGCGCCGACGGCGCTCTGCCCCAGAATCAGGCCGGAGACGATGCCCAGCGCGTTGCCCATCGCGCCCGGCGCGCGCAGGCCGGCTTCGCTGACGAGATCGAACGCCAGCGTCATCAGCAGCGCCTCCAGAAAGATCGGCGCGGGCACGCGGGAGCTGGTTTCGTAGACGCTGGCCAGCAGAATCGGCGAAATCAGCTCGGTGTGAAACCGGAGAACGGCGATGTATGCCCCCGGCAGAAACAGGTGGATCAGCATGCCGATGAACCGCACGATGCGCAGAAACGTGCCATACTGCCAGCGCATGGAGGCGTCGTCCGGCGTGTGGAGCTGGTGCCAGAGGGTCGATGGCGCGCCCAGCGCCAGCGGCGAGCCGTCCGTCAGCACGACAATCTGCCCCTCTGCCAGAAACGACGCGGCTCTGTCCGGCCGCTCGGTGGCGACGCATTGCGGAATCAGCGCCATGGGGTGATCCTCGATGATCTGCCCGATTTCGCCCGCCGACAGCGCGAAATCGCTTTGGCAGGCCGCCAGACGGCGGCGGATGCGCGCGAGCATGGCCTCGTCCGCCGTGCCGCGCAGATACAGCAGCGCGCACCGGGTTTTCATCGCGCCGCCGACGCTGAGGAATTCCGTCATCAGCGCCTCGCGCTGCACGATGCGCCGAAGCAGCGTGATGTTTGTGCGGATGGATTCGCCGAAACTCTCGTGCGGCCCGAGGACGACCTGCTCCGCCTCCGGCCTGCCGACGGCGCGCTTTTCAAACCCGCGCGTGTCCATTACGCAGGCACACGCGCAGCCGTCGCAGAGCAGCACGCTCTGGCCGGAGAGCGCGTCGGCAATCAGCTCGTCAAAGCGCGATTTGGTTTCCGTCGGCAGGACGGAAACGGCGTTTTCCATCAAATAGCCGACGCGCGCCTCGGGCGGAACGTCCGCCCCCGCGTCGTGCGGCAGCGCCATGCACGGCTTGAGGATGTTTTCGTCGATTTCGCGCGTATCGGTCATGCCGTCGATGGTCACCAGCGCGGAAAAAAACGCGCCGGAGCGGAAACGGCGGATGATGACGTCCGCGTTATCCGACGCGCGGAAGCGGTCGCGAAAAACCCGGACGTCGCCGGATAAATCGCCGCTGAGCGAAATGGGGTCGTCCTCCATGAAAGCGCCTCCTTCCGGGCGGAATACGCCGTTAGGATAACCGGAAACGCGGCGCGTCATGCAGGGCGGATTCATCGGACGACTTGTAAAAAATGAACGATAGGCAAACAAAAAAACAAACAATTTTGCGTGTCGGCTATGGTTTTTACAAAGAAGCTGTGTTATACTGATAGCAAGGGGACGTTTGAACCCATCAATAAGGAGGACATACCTATGCAGCTTACCGTTCGCCAGCCTTCCGCTTCGGAAGACGCCAAGCATTATACGACAGAGCGCCTGCGCGGCGAATACCTCATCGAGACCGTGTTCGCGCCGGACGACGCGATTTTGACGTATTCCCACTTTGACCGCATCATCGCCGGCGGCGTGATGCCCGTCAGCAAGAGCGTGGAGCTGGTCGGATGCAAGGAGCTGGCCTCCGATACGTTCCTTCAGCGCCGCGAGATGGGCGTCATCAACATCGGCGGCAAGGGCAAGATCGCCGTGGACGGCGTTGAGTACGATCTCAAGCAGTACGACGGCCTGTATGTCGGCATGGGCGCGAAGACGCTGAGCTTCACCAGCGACGATCCCGCTGACCCGGCCAAGTTCTACATCAACACCTGCCCCGCGCACAAGACCTATCCGACCGTCAAGATCGACATCGACAAGGCCAACAAGCGCCCGCTGGGCAGCGTGGAGACCTGCAACAAGCGCGTCATCAACCAGTACATCCATCCGGCGGTCATGCAGAGCTGCCAGCTGTGCATGGGCATGACCCAGCTTGCGCCGGGCAGCAACTGGAATTCCATGCCCTGCCACACGCACGAGCGCCGCATGGAGGTCTATTTCTACTTCGATCTCAAGGATAACAACGTCGTCTTCCACATGATGGGCGAGCCGACCGAGACCCGCCACCTGCTGATGCACAACGAGCAGGCCGTCATCTCCCCGTCCTGGTCGATTCACACCGGCGTGGGCACGAGCAACTATACCTTCATTTGGGGCATGTGCGGCGAGAATCAGGAATTTGACGACATGGACAACATCGACCCGATCGACCTGCGCTGACGCGCGGGGGAGCAAGTTAAAAAAACGCCAATCACACGGCCGCCGCCTTTTTGAAAAAAGGCGGGTCGTGCGGAAATATACAGAAGGAGGCTTCTTTCCAATGAACGAGTTTATGAAGAATTTCAGCCTGGAAGGCAAGATTGCTTTCGTCACCGGCGCGTCCTACGGCATCGGCTTCGCGATTGCCAACGCGCTGTCTGCGGCGGGCGCGACCATCGTTTTCAACGATATCAATCAGGATCTGGTCAACAAGGGTCTGGCTGCCTACGAGGAGAAGGGCATCAAGGCGCACGGCTATGTCTGCGACGTGACCGATGAGGAAGCAGTGCAGAAGACCGTCGCTCAGATTCGCGAGGAAGTCGGCGTGATCGACATTCTGGTCAACAACGCCGGCATCATCAAGCGCATCCCGATGCTCGAAATGAGCGCGGCCGATTTCCGCAAGGTGATCGACGTTGACCTCAACGCGCCGTTTATCGTCTCCAAGGCCTGCATTCCGGGCATGATCGAGAAGGGCCACGGCAAGATCATCAACATCTGCTCCATGATGAGCGAGCTGGGCCGCGAGACGGTTTCCGCTTACGCGGCGGCGAAGGGCGGCCTGAAGATGCTGACCCGCAACATCTGCTCCGAGTACGGCGAGGCCAACATCCAGTGCAACGGCATTGGACCGGGCTACATCGAGACCCCGCAGACCGCGCCGCTGCGCGAGCGTCAGGCGGACGGCAGCCGTCATCCGTTTGACCAGTTCATCATCTCCAAGACTCCGGCCGCGCGCTGGGGCAAGACCGAGGATCTGCAGGGACCGGCGGTGTTCCTCGCTTCCGATGCGTCCAACTTCGTCAACGGCCACATCCTCTATGTGGACGGCGGCATTCTGGCTTACATCGGCAAGCAGCCCTGATCCGGACGGAAACGCGCCGTATAGGCGTGTAAGCGCATAAAAAAAGCCGAGCTTCCTCTAAAGAGGAGGTTCGGCTTTTTCAAACGACGTCTACAAAACGGAATAAAGCGGGGCGGCGGATTACGGCGCGCTCCGCCTGAAAACGGCGCGCCCAAGCGCGGCTTTCGCCCATCCGAGGCATTGGGCAATCCCCAGCGGCAGCGCCAGCCCGCAGAGCAGATACAGCGCGTTCCATTCCGAGCGGCCGTTCGGCGCATACATGTAGTTGGCCACGGTGCGGAAAGCGCGGACGCTGAAATCCGCCGCGCCCAGCCCCAGCGCGTTGAGCGCGAGGAAGAAGCAATCGAGCGCGAAGAAGCCCATGTAGTGATGCATCATAATATCGAACGTGTTTCGGCTGATGGCCAGCGCGAACCGGCTCTTGACGATATGCGGCGCGAGCAGGCGGGAAATCCGCAGATAGAACGCAATCGCCAGCGCCGCGCCCGCATACACGCCGAATGCGCCGCAGCCGAAATACGAGCAGTTGGAGAGCAGATACGCGAGGCTCTCGTACCGGGTGGAGAGCAGCACGCGCAGCACCACGAGGCAGAGCAGATACGGCACGGTGGGCAGGCTGTCGCGCTTTTCCAGCACGCGGCGATAGAGCTGGCCGCCCGCAAGCCCCGGCAGGAGAATCATCGGGCGCAGCAGCCAGAGGGGGAGGGCGGCCTGCCGCCCCGCAAAGCAGAGCTGCACCGCCGCGCAGCCGGGAATCAGGCAGAGCAGGAAGGTCATCACCTCATTTTCGTGCCACAGCCGGGACAGACGCCGGATCAGCGCATAGGCGACCTGCGCGCAGAAGAGCGGAAAGATGAACCACGCGCCGAGGTTCCAGACGAAGTGCTCGCCGTCCGTGATCGGCGCGAGCAGCAGGGTGTAGGGCGAAAGCGGCGCGCCCAGCTCAAACCCGCCGAAACGGCGCAAAAGCGCCGCGCCCACGCCGTAAACGGCATTCCAGAGGTACAGCGGCACGAGCAGCTTTTTCGCCCGGTGCGCCAAATCCGAGCGCGCGCCGCCGTACAATTTGAAGAAGTAGCCGGAGCCGAAAGCGAACATCATCAGGTGGAAGGAGTAATAGCGAAACAGGCCGTTCATCTCGAACAGATGGCCGTTTGTCGTGTGTCCATCCACCACAAAGACGATGGCGAGCAGATAAAACACACGCATTGTATGGTTTTCAGATTTATTCTGCACCGATAAAACCCCCCTGATATTCAGAATCTGTGAAAAAATAATCGGACGAAAACCCGTATGGAATGATTATATCATGTTTTGCCGCCGGGTCAATGCATCTTTGGCGGGGACTGGCGAAAGGAGCGGGGGACGCGGGCTGGCTTGTCGCCGGAAAACAGGGCGGAAAACGGCAAAAAAGCGAAAACAGCACCGCATTTGGAAAAAAACATGCATTTTGTCCGTAGACGATTTTCATAAAAAATGTATACTTATAACACATCATCAAGATAGTGAACAAACATTCCGATGGAGGTGCCGTTTATGGTTAAGTTTGGTGAACGGATGAAGGCTGCCCGTACAGCCAAACACATGAGTCAGCAGGCTCTGGCGGATATCATCGGCAAGAGCCTCAACACCGTGGGGCTTTATGAGCGCGGTCTGCGTCAGCCGAGTCTGGAAACGCTGTGCCTTCTGGCGGATACGCTGGAGGTTTCCAGCGACTATCTCCTCGCGCGCACGGACGTCAAGCGCACGGCGACGTTTTCCGGCGTTTCCGAAAGCGATCTGGCGGCGCGCGTGGCCAGAATCGAGAATCATCTGGGCCTGAATTGAACAAAGAGCGTCCTTCCTTCCGAAGGGCGGAAAGGCGCTTGCGGCGGACGTGCATTGCACGCCCGCTTTTTTGCAGAAATGATGAAAGAATCTTTGTAAAATTGGTGAAGTCGTTGACTTATTCCCGCGCAATCTGTAAAATAGAGACAGTTACAGCATGCGAAAGGAAAGCCGGCCTATGAAAATTCTGTTTGTTTCAAGCGAATGTGCCCCCTTCAGCAAATCCGGCGGTCTGGCGGATGTGGCGTTTTCCCTCCCCCCGGCCCTTCAAAAAACGGGCGACGACATGGCCATCGTCATCCCGATGTATCGCGTCACGCAGGAAAACTGCGGCGATCAGTTTGAATTGGTCAAGACCTGTTCCGTCACGCTCGGCCAGCGCAGCCTCGCCTGCTCGCTCTACCGCGGCGCGCTGAACGGCGTGCCGGTGTACGCCATCGGCAACGAGCATCTCTTCCACCGGCCGCGCCTGTACGGCTATGGCGACGATTCGCTGCGGTTCGCGTTCTTCTGCCGCGCGGTGATCGACCTGCTGCCGGAATTTGGCGCGCTGCCCGATATTCTGCATTGCAACGACTGGGAAACGGCGCTGGCGATTCTCTATCTCAAAAACGACGCGGTGCTGCGGCCGGAGCTTTCCCGGATCAAGACGGTGTATACCATTCACAACATCGCCTATCAGGGGCAGTTCGGCAAAAGTGAAATGGAATCGACCTTCGCCCTGCCGTCCGGCTGGTATCACGGCGGCCTGAGCTATGAGTTTGAGGGGCGGCAGGATATCAACCTGATGAAGGGCGCGATGCTGATGGCGGACGCGGTGACGACCGTTTCTCCGACCTACGCGCGCGAACTGCATTATCCCTACTTTGCCCACGGCCTGCAGGGCGTGGTCGATCTGGTGGATCACAAGCTCTACGGCATCCTCAACGGCATCGACGTGGCGCATTACAACCCGGAGAGCGACCCGCTCGTGCCGTATCACTTCACTGTCGAGGATCGAACCGGCAAGGCGCGCTGCAAGCGCGAGATCCAGCGCCTGTTCGGGCTGAATCAGGAGAGCGAGTGGCCGCTGCTGGCCAGCGTCGCGCGGCTGGTTGAGCAAAAGGGCATCGAGCTGATCCGCGAGATTCTGCCGCAGCTGATGGATATGGGCGTTCAGCTCATTGTGTTCGGTCAGGGCGACCCGAAGTACATTGAGTATTTCAACTGGGCGAAGGCGCAGTGGCCGGGGCAGCTCGGTTTCTCCAGCGATTACAACGAGCCGACGGCCAGCGCCGTGTTCGCGGGCGCGGATATGTACCTGATGCCCTCGCGGTTTGAGCCGTGCGGCCTGTCGCAGATGATGGCCATGCGCTACGGCACCGTGCCGATCGTTCACGAGACGGGCGGACTCAAGGACTCCGTGCGCGCCTATAAGGATTTTGACGGCATCGGCGACGGCTTCGCGTTTTCGGATTATCAGGCGAAGGATTTGTATCTGGCCATTTCGGAGGCCGTCAAGCTCTATTTCGGCGACGAGGCGATGTTTGACCGCCTGCGCGTGCGCTGCATGAAGAAGGATTTCTCGTGGGACAAGAGCGCCGAGCGCTATAACCGCATGTATGAGGATATCTGCGGCGGCGCGGGCGCGGGCGAGCCGATTCCATTTGAGGAGGCCTTTGACCAGCTTCGCCACTGCTACATGGAAAACGAGCGCACCAACCGCGTCCGGCACGAGAGCGGCTACCAGCGCGTGGTGCAGATCACCATCATCGGGCGCGGCGCGGGCACGTTCACCATCCGCTTCAATGAAAACGGCATGCAGGTCGAGCCGACCTCCGCGAGCGACGCGGAAGCCTACGTGCATTGCAGCTTTGACAATCTGCTGGCCAT
>OIWQ01005018.1_pt1 | contig 10016 bp, 6 predicted proteins | sample 1587571 | NCBI WGS metagenome assembly OIWQ01 (sample SAMEA3888910, study PRJEB22519) | human gut metagenome | biome: human gut; feature: human-associated habitat; material: faeces | place: Denmark | collected 2010 | reverse complement strand
AGTCTATCGTTTGTTTTTCATTGATTATCTTTATTATTAATTAATATAAAAATAATTACAATGAAAAATAGAATCTTAGAAGGAGATGCTAGTAGTATCTCCAAACAAATAAACGTTGAAGAATTAGTAACCGAGTTTCTTGACAAGGAGAGACGCAAAGCGATGAGAGGAACATTCGTAAGGGTGAAAAATCCATTCTCGCTTGTAAACGAGCGATACGCTCGTAGTCTTGCCCATCAAGTTGTACAGAACGTGGAAACTAAAAGGGTTGTTCTTAAAAGAGCAATCCGAGATACGGAAAACATAACGGAGAAGCAATACGTGTCTTTATTAAGGGACTTGATATTTAATCGGTTATTACCAAATCTTAGGTATCACACGGATTGTGCAAGATTAGAATTGTCTCCATTTGCGGCAGCCCAAAATATTGCTATTGTTGGGGTAAAGCAAATAGAAAATGTTCTTAATCTTGGTATTGATGTTGTTTACAAGGATAACATTAAGGTGTTGAAAGATGAAATTTTTACAGAAGTAGAAATGGCGAAAGCTAAATTTGCATCTGCAACAAGTAGTCCGTCCGAGTGGCAATGTTCAGAGGCTACCCGCCTTGCTGAAATCATTTCACGAGTAATTAAAGAAGTGGAAGAGAAAAGTAAGACCGAGTAGTCTATTCTTTGACTAAATTATAGAGGTTTCCCCCTCGCTGGCGATTTAATTGGGGGGAAATCTCTTTCTTTATCTAACCGTTTCCCCGAAATTAGAGAAACGGTATTATTGTTTATAGTAGGTTGCTCATTGCAGCCTCCATTTGCGTGTTCTCGAAACTATCGAGGTAGATTTGGGTTGTCTTTAAATCGGTATGTCCTAACATCTCGCTAATTAGAGAAATGTTGACACCCGAGTTCTTTAATATCGTGGCGAATGAATGCCTTGCGACGTATGTTGTCATGTCGGCTTCGATTTCGAGTTCAGAAGCGAGAACTTTCAATTCACGATTGACCTTTGCGAGTACCTTGTGCACCCTGTTCTTCTTCTGCACGGGTGTTTTGTGTACCTTGGCGTCGAAAATCGGGAACAAGTAACGAGCCTTTTTCTCGTGATACTTGTTGATGATCTCTCTCGCTTGGTCGCATAGTTTCAATTTTATCTCCCCGTGCGTTTTCTGTCGTGTATACTTTAACTTCCCGTTGCGGATATTATCCACCGTGAGGTTCGCTATATCTACAAACGATATTCCGCCACACAAGTAAGAGAACGTGAAAACATCACGGGTTAAGGTTCTTAATTTCGTTGCGTTTATGGTTTCCGTGTAGATAATTTTCATCACCTCTTCTTTGGAAATGGCTCTTTTCTTGGTCTTCGTGTTAAACTTGCTGATCTTGTAATCATCGAAAGGGTAGAACTTCTTGTTAGCGACACCCGCATCAATGGCTTTGTTATACGCACTTCGTAACGTTCTGAATTGTAAACTTATGGAGGTTTCTTTATTCCCCTTGTCCTTCTGCCATTGCTCGTACTTTTCTAGCCATTTTTTGTTAATGTTACTGAAATAGAAGTCTAACTTGTTCTTGGTAAACGCTTTCAAGGAGTTAAGTGAATCCGTGTATATGCTAGTGTTACCCGCCTTTCCATTCTTTTTGAACTCTTCAATTAACTCGGAGTAGAATTCTTTCACCGTTTTAGGCTTAAGTTCCTGTTCCGTGCTTTCCACCAAAGAGGCTGCCGTGTATTCTTTTTGCTCGACCTTTAGTTCAAGGATTTGCTTGTTATACTCGGCTATCTTGTCCGCAATGATCTTGTTAATAAGTTCTTTATTCGGACACGTTTTCTTCGGGCAGTTCTTTGAAACGTCCCACAAGTTCGGGTGAATCGAGATACCGATACTCACGAGTTTACGTTTACCATTTTTGTAAACACGAAGCATTAACGGGTGTTCCCCGTTTGAAAGTGTCTTGTACTTGTAGTAAACTACTGAAATAGAGGTTTCCATGTCAAATTTTTGGTTGACGCCTCGGTTGACAATTACTGTTGAAAACCCACTAAAACCGCTAGAATGAAAAAAGCACCTACAATTGTAAGTGCTTTAAAATGAGAGCGGAAAACGGGACTCAAACCCGCGACCCCCAGCTTGGAAGGCTAGTGCTCTATCGACTGAGCTATTTCCGCGAATAAGTGGGGAGAGCAGGATTCGAACCTACGAAGACGATGTCAGCTGAGTTACAGTCAGCCCCAGTTGGCCACTTTGGTATCTCCCCTTTGTTCAAAGAACAATTATTTCGGGTGCAAATATACAGCTTTTTGGTTTTGGCGCAATAGTTTTTGGTGATTTTTTGCGTGTCGATATTTAATTTCTTTAATAATGTAAAGGAGTTCAGAGGGTTGTTTGACGGAGTTTATGGCGTAAATAGTATTCTTACGTTTGATAATTGTATGTATGGATGAAATAATAACTACATTTGTAATGTGTTATAAATATTATAATTATGCAAGATTTAATAAACGGACGCTGCGGTTGGTGCGGAACGGACGAACTGTATGTAAAATACCATGATCAAGAGTGGGGAAAATTGGTGACCGACGACAAGAAATTATTCGAGTTTCTAGTGTTGGAGAGCGCTCAAGCCGGATTGAGTTGGATAACTATTCTTAGGAAACGGGAGGGGTACCGCAAAGCCTTTTGTGATTTTGATGTCGAGCGGGTAGCACGAATGACGGATGAAGATGTTGAACGGTTGATGCAGTTTGATAGTATCGTGAAAAATCGTCTAAAAATCAAATCAACAATTACGAATGCAAGACTATTTATTGATATTCAAAAGGAATTCGGTAGTTTTTATGACTACACGCTGTCGTTTTTTCCCAACAGGAAACCGATTGTCAATATTGTTCGGTCTTTAAGCGAAATTCCGGCATCTTCTCCTGAATCTGATGCCATGAGTAAGGACATGAAAAAGCGGGGTTTTAAATTCTTCGGGACCACGATTTGCTACGCCCATTTGCAGGCTGCGGGGTTCATTAACGATCATTTGGCAGATTGTATTTGTCGGAGGGATAAATAATATTTTTTTAAGAGGAGAAAAAGAAAACCGCCCGAAGGCGGTTTTAATCATTTCTTTTTGTATCCCACGGGTTGCTTGTAGATAACGATGTGTTTTGCCGGGAGTCCGATGACTTTGGCTAATTCTTCCTTATCCACGGAACCGATGACCACGGTTGCCATATCTTTTGCTGCACAAACCAAATAAACGGATTGTGCCATGTAGCCGGCATGGTGGTAAGAGTATTCTTTCTGGTGTTCCGGGTTCGTGATTCGCCCTTCCTTGTTATGGTCGGCCGTGTAGATAAAACACACGGGAGCGACGCCCATGAAAGGTTGTGGACCACATTCTTTACGGAAATCTCCTTTCTTCACGAGTTCCAGTTCGTGTTTCTCTGCGTTATAGCGGTAGATTCCATCTGCCGTGGCCACGTAAAGCACCATTTCTTGCCAGTTGGTGGCGGTGGGAACTGTTCGTTTGCCGCTTTCCGGACGGTTAATACCGTTTGCTGCCCACACTAGGTCGGAAAGGTCTTGTAAGGATAGTTGTTTCGAGTCGAAATTACGGTCTGTTTGCCGTTCGTTCAAACAGTCCATGAGTGCTTTCCCCCCGCTCTTTTTCGGGGCGGGTAATTTGATGTTTTGGGCGCTGACTGCGCTGCCTAATACTGTTAGTACCAGCATTGTGATAATTGTTTTCATTAATTTACAACATTAGTGGGTGTACCATTAAAGAAGTTCAGGATGTTATCAACAGCTTCCTGCCCGGTGGCAATGCGCGTGTCGATAGTGCCTGTAGCGTTGTGAGGGGCAAGGATCACGTTATCCAAGCCGTAGAGCATTTCAGTAACATGGGGTTCATCCTCGAACACGTCCAAGGCGGCCCCGGCGATCGTTTTATTTTGTAAACAGATGGCTAGTTCCTTCTCGTTAATGACTGCCCCGCGAGCAGTATTTACCAGAATAGCTGTCGGTTTCATCATTTCGATTTCCCGTTTCCCGATCATGTGGCGGGTTTCATCTGTCAGTGGGGTATGAATGGAGACGAAGTCCGATCTTTTCAGTAACGTGTCAAGATCGACTTTCTCGTATCCTTCTACTGTACTCCGGTGATTGTAGTAAATAACATTCATTCGGAATGCTTCTGCCAGTTTAGCCACTGTTTTACCAATATTTCCCATGCCGATAATTCCCAATGTGCGCCCTTCCAGCGTGAAACCGAGATTTTTCATAACGCCCCACATGCTTTCTTTTTCAACCCGGATGCGGCGGTCACATTCGGTAATTCGGCGAGCTGCACTCAGCATGAGGCCCATGGCCATTTCTGCTGTCGGGAAACATACGGCTTTCGGGGTGTTACAAACAGCGATTCCTTTGGAACGGGCGAATTTGATGTCGATGTTGTTGTAACCGACACCGAAATTGCTAATTACTTTTAACTTTTTCCCGGCCTCGATAACCGCATTATCGATAGAGCGGGTGAAGATGCCTAGAATAACGTCGTAATCCGGAACAAGTTTGATTAATTCTTCCGTGGTGAAATACTCGCCTTCCGGCATTGTGATCGTGTGTTCTTTTCCCAGTTTGGCGAATGATTCGCGGGGAATGTTGTAAGTAACTAGAACTTTCATATTTTTAATTTTAAACTTTAAACTCTAAACTTTTCTCAAACTCATTCGGGCATCTGCTGGGGCTTCCAAGCCGATAAACTGTGATGCCAGGTATTTGTAATATCCCGTAACGGCAACCATCCCTGCGTTATCCAGCGAGAAACCCAACCGGGGGATGAAAACTTCCCAACCGAGGTGGGCGCCTTCGTCATACACGGCTTTTTGTAACCCGGAGTTGGCTGATACTCCGCCTCCAATGGCGATTTGTTTGATCCCGGTTTGTTTAGCGGCTTTTTTCAATTTGGCCATGAGAATATCAACGATCGTTTTTTGCAGTGAGGCACAAAGATCGTTGAGGTTATGTTGTATGAAATCCGGGTCGTTTTTGATTTCATCCCGGATAAAGTACAGGAACGAGGTTTTCAGCCCGCTAAAACTATAATCCAATCCGGGGATATTCGGTTTGTTGAACGTGAATCTTTCCGGGTTACCTTCTTTTGCCAAACGGTCGATTACCGGACCTCCGGGATAGGAGAGTCCCATTACCTTGGCACATTTGTCATAGGCTTCTCCCGCTGCGTCATCAATGGTCTGCCCGATAACTTCCATGTCCAGGTAATCCCGTACGATAATAATCTGCGAGTTTCCCCCGGACACGAGTAGGGTTAGGAACGGGAATTTCGGGTGACGGGATTCCACACCCGGTTCTTTGATGAAGTTTGCGAGAATGTGTGCCTGCAAATGATTAACCTCGATCATGGGTATTTGTTTGGCAATAGCGAATCCTTTGGCAAAGGACGTTCCCACAAGGAGGGAGCCCAGTAATCCGGGACCTCTGGTAAAGGCCACTGCATTTACTTCATCTTCTGAGACTCCGGCTTGTTTTAAAGCTTGCGCTACCACCGGGATAATGTTTTGCTGGTGTGCCCGGGATGCTAATTCTGGTACGACTCCCCCGTAGGCCTCGTGAACCTTTTGACTGGCAATAACATTCGATAGCACAACCCCGTCTTTTAGTATAGCGGCCGAGGTGTCGTCGCAAGAAGATTCAATACCGAGAATTACAATGCCCATTTTAATTTCTTGATTTTAGATTTTAAATTTTAGATTGCATAATTCATGATTTGGTGATTTTAGATTTAGTGATTATTAATCACTGAATCATTAAATCGGTCATCACGAAATTAATTCGTTTTACATTTTTCTTAATTTTCAATTATTAAGATGAAATGTCCTGCAATATTAATAAATTTGCGTGCAAACTAAAATAATGACAGCATAAAAAAAATAATCTCCATATTATCTCGGTGTGTGATAGGATTGGTCTTTTTGACCTTTGCGGCATACATGGCTTTAATGACCCCGTTTGTGCAGACGAGGTTAGTGGATTATTTTACCCGTATTTTAGAGGAACGGACGGGAACCACGATTTCTATCGGACGAGTGGAATTTCGCCCGATAGAGTCATTGATTCTAAATGATGTGTTTGTTCGGGATTGTCGCCAAGATACACTTGTGTTTTGCGAGCGACTGGTGATGAAGGTGGATTCCGTGAGTTTCGTGAAAAGACGTTTCACGATCACGGAGGCTGCTTTCGAAAAAGCCAAGTTTAATTTATGGATTGAACGTAGGCAAGATGGAGGGGAGAGTCTTACAAACGTGGAACAGCTCATTAATTCTTTTTCATCTTCCAAGGTCGATACCGTGCCTCAAACCTCTTCGGGGTGGAACGTGAATCTGACTCAGGTAATATTGAAAGATTGTCGTTTCCGGTATATCGAGAGCGATTATGAACCGACAGATTACGGGATTAACTGGACAGACGTGGAGTGTCAGAATCTGAACGTGCGTATTTCAGGTATTGATTTTTCGAACAAACAATATCGGGCTAAAGTTGCGGGACTTCGTTTCAGGGAAAAGTCCGGTTTCGAGGTGACCAATATGGGAGGGGAAGTCGTGGCGAGTGATGATAATTTGTTGATAACAAACACGTTTATACAGACAGAACGAAGTAAGGTTTATTTGGATACGTTGGAGTATAACTGGGTTCCGGAACACGATTACTGGCGTAATTTTACCACGAGGATGCAACAGCGTTACGTGTTTACCGATTCTAGGGTAAGTTTTGATGATCTGTCGTATTTTAACGGGAAGTTATTGGGGATGCATAATACCGTTTTCGGTAGCGGGGTGGTCTTTAACACGATAAATAATCTGGAAGGGCGTGATTTAGAGATTTATTTGGGGGATAAAAGCGTGCTGCATGGTTCATTTGCATCGCACGGGTTACCTGCTTTTTTCGAAACGGATTTCAATATCGATTTCACAGACACGAAGGTGTCTCCACCGGAATTGGAGGCTATTTATATGCCTTGGCTTAGAAGTCATTACGTGAAAATACCGGAAATCTTGCATAAATATGATGTCTTTACTTTTGACGGGAATTTTCAGGGAAAGATTGAGGACTTTGCTGTTAAGGCTCGTACCACGACTCCCGGAATGGTGGGAAGTGTGCTTTTTAATTGCGTGATGGACAGTATCGGGGATATTCGTTACGATGGTTGGTTCGGTTTAGGACAGGTGCAATTCGGATTTCTCACGGAACAATCCTTTTTGGGTAGAGGGTCATTTTTCGGGAAGTTTGATGGGGTGTTGGGGGATTCAACTTCTCGATTTAATTTGTCGAGTAATGTACGTCGTTTGCAGTTATATGATAAGGAAATTCGGGATATTCGCTTGACATTGGGAACGGAAGGTGAACACTTGTATTTACTTTCTTCCGTGAAAAATGATAGTTTGCAGGCTGATGTTCTTTTGGATTATATCATGGGCGACACGTTGAGCTTGGCAAAGACTGAAGGCTATGTGAACGTGCGTCGGTGGGATTCGTGGGCTCCCTCTGTTTTTGGGGAGAGAGAGTCTGTTGAATTTGATTTTAGCGGTACTTTGAAGCAAAGTGAGGATAATTGCTGGGTGGAATTGCTGGTGCCGGGGTTGAAGTACGAGAACAGTAGGGGAACGTGGAGTACCGATTCCTTAAAATTTTCCACGACTATACTGGGAGAGTACAGTTTCACTCAATTGCAGTCGGATGTGGCGGACGTGACGATGGAAGGTTTCTTCCATTCCTTGGAAGTGACGGATTTGTGGAATAGTTTTTTGGTAAGTTATTTGCCCGACTATAAGTACGCCGTTGACAGGGCTTTGCCGGAGGGTACGAGCCTGATGCTGGATGTGCATTTAAATGACATTAATCCTTTTTTGAAGGTGGCTTACCCGCAACTGAAATTGTCCCGGGATGGGAATTTGGCCTGTGAGTATCATTATGCCGATCGTCAGGTAGAGTTGTCTTTAGTGGCAGATACAATTTCCTATGGTGATTTTAAATTACGTGATTCCCGGATGAAACTGAATGGGGACGGGATAAACTTGCACTGCACGTATTCTGCTGATGAATTGAAATATATGAATTTCGGGAAGTTGTATAATGTGCGGAACGTGATAGAAGTAAACACGAATAACGTGAGCGAGCGTCTGACTTGGTGTAATTGGGAGAGGGAGAGTTATAGCGGGTCGTTTGCAGCTAACTTGCGTTTGTTGAAATACGGAGACCGCCATTTAACCCAAGTGTTTATTCATCCGAGTACGTTTGTTATGGCGGATAGTACATGGCACGTGGCACGATCCATGATTTTGAAGGAGGACGATGATATTTTCGTGAATAACTTTGAAATCAGCCGGGGTGAACAGCGTTTTCGTTTATGGGGACGAGTGACGGATAATCCTCGTGATGTTCTTTCTTTGGAGTTTCATGATTTCAGTTTGACCGAGTTTAACAAGATCCTTTTTGATAATAAATTACAACTTTTCGGTCAGGTGAATGGTGAAGTGAGAATTCAAGATTTGTATAATGATAATTTGATATATGCCAACGTGAATGTGGATCAGTGGGGAGTTAACCGGGATACATTAGGGGTACTGGATTTGAATTCTCGTTGGGATGCATCGAATAGTGCTTTGGAGATAAGTATGGTTAACCGGATGAAGGAGAGAACCCCGATAGGAGTATTCGGGTATTATAAGCCTTCAACGGATAGTTTGAACGTGAATCTGGAACTTTCCCAGATCGAGGTGAATTATCTGGCCGGTTATTTCCCCGATATGTTGAAAGGTGGTGAGGGTACGATCTCGGGTAATCTGGTTATGAAGGGGACAACACAAAAAGCCTCGGTTGACGGTTTTCTGGAAATGGATTCCGTGGCGCTTACGGTAGCCGGGTTGAACACGGCTTTTAAAGTCGATGAGCGTTTACCCGTGAAAAATAATCGGGTCGTGTTGGATAATTTCAAGATATATGATGCCAAGGGGCATGCGTCTGTTTGTTCGGGGTATTACGATCTGAATTCGAATTTATACGATGTGTCGCTTAAATTTAATAATTTCCGGGTGTTGAATACCAAGGCGAACCAGAATGATGCGTTTTACGGGCAACTGTATATCACGGGACAGACCCGGATGAATAATTTGTCCGGCGATGGAGCTTTATCCGTAAATTTGAAACCGGAGGCACATTCCGTACTTTACATCCCGTTAACCTCTGCGTTGACAGAGGAAGACGGGAGTTTCCTACATTTTATAAATAATCGTCAGGCAGATGAGGGGCGGCGTCCGGATGAAGAGCGCTCTTCACTGGTTTCCAATTTTGATTTGAATGCTAATATCGAGATCAATAATAATCTGGAGGTTCAGATTATTTTTGACCCCACGATCGGGGATATTTTGAAAACGGTGGGAAGTGGTAATCTGCGTTTCGGTTTGGGGAAAGATAACGAGTTGGATATGTTCGGGGAGTATAAGATCGAGAAAGGGGATTACTTGTTCACGTTGAGTAATTTGATTAATAAGAAGTTCGTGCTGAACCCTGGGGGAAGCATCAGGTGGAATGGCTCGCCGTATGATGCCACGATTGACGTGAGCGCTATATACAATTTGCGTACTTCTTTGAGTGATTTGCTTGCCGGAACCACGACAACGGTGGATAAGACAACGAAAGTGCCTGTTGAGTGCGAGTTGAAGTTGGGGGAGAATCTGATGAACCCGAACGTGCAGTTCGGCATTAATTTCCCTTCTCTCGACGTGCAGATGCGAAGTCTGATGCAGAGCTTTTTTTCCAGTCAGGACGAGATTAATAAACAGATGTTTTCTTTGTTGATATTGAACAAGTTCTATACTCCGGATTATGTTGATAAGGATGCCGAGCTGGAAGAACGGAACACGGGCTACCAGATGGGGGTGACGACGGCGAGTGAGTTGCTGTCAAATCAATTATCCCGTTGGTTATCGCAGATCAGTAATAATTTTGATATTGG
>OIWQ01005017.1_pt1 | contig 10016 bp, 11 predicted proteins | sample 1587571 | NCBI WGS metagenome assembly OIWQ01 (sample SAMEA3888910, study PRJEB22519) | human gut metagenome | biome: human gut; feature: human-associated habitat; material: faeces | place: Denmark | collected 2010 | reverse complement strand
AAACTTGAGCGATATTTTTTGATAGTGTATCTACTAGCATCGCGGATACGCTTACTAAGAAACATAACAAACAATAGAGGATATGAAGAGAAAGACTTAACAGACCTCAGTATTGAAAATTCAAATTCATTTTTACCATCAAAGACAAAAGCTTTGGATAAAGTAAATGTTTCACCTCAATCACAAACTGAAGAGCCTCAACAAAACAGTTGGAAATTTGCAGAAATTCATACCCTATTTGACAGATTGAAAAACACAAACGACATTGTAGGTGTATTTCAGATAAAGAATGAAATTCAAAAACAAATTGCTTTGTGTCCTTATTCAGACCAAAAGCAAAGAATAACAGAGCAATTGGAGAAATTCATGAATGGCAAAAGAAAATACATTAGTAGACAACTAACAGACAAGCCACAAAATCCAATAGCCTTGATGTATGACCTTTATAATAAATGGGGTATTCATTTCAAAGGAGAATTGCCTCAAAGTATGAAGCCTACTTCACAAGCACATCAACCAAGCAACACTCAGAATGAAGACGATAAATTCTTCAACGCCTTATTTGAACCAAACGAACATGAACAGAGGTTGTATGATATGGCAGAGAGAGAAAAGAAAGCAAGAGAAGCAAGGCAAACAAACCAAACTATACAAGTCGAAGATGTGTATCAATTTTAGAACTTTTGTATCAGAATCCCAATTGTATCAAAATAATCTTTGTTTGGGTTCTGATACATTTTTTTTATTGTATCAATCAAATCTAATAGGTTAATGGGAGAAGAGGGCGAGTTAGGCAATCTGCTTTTTGCACTTCAGTATAGTGTTTACACTGTGTCCAGTTAATTTAGATACATTGCGGATAGAGATACCCTTTCTCAAGAGTTTAATTACATCCGAATACTCTTCCTGCACTTTCTCATTATTTTTGCGATAACCGACTTTTCTTCCAACCTTACCTCCATTGGAGATATATTTCTTTAAGCCACTATCCATGCGTTCTTTTATACTTGCACGTTCCATACGAGCAACTTCTGCAAGAATAGTAACTAAAAATTGAGACATTACATTTGGTTTTCCGTCTTCGTTTAGGGTTTCAATATTGTAATTTTTTATGAATAAAGAGATTCCCAAGGTGTTAAATTCTTCAATAGTCTTTAAGACCTCAAGCGTATTACGCCCAAGGCGAGACAATTCCCACACAAGAACTTTTTCTACATTGTGTGTACTAATGTAGGACATTAAACTTTGTAACTCTTGTCGTTCTTCATTCTTTTTTGCCCCTGACACCTTCTCCGAGAAAACTTGTAACACATTCCAACCGCGTGATGAGGCAAACTGCTGGAGTTCGTCTATCTGACGTTGATAATCCTGCACACTCGTCGAAACCCTTGTATAAATAACTGTATTCATGACCGTTTCGTTTTTTAGCAAAGGTACAGCATGATTTTAATTCAGGCAATAGCAATGTGGTGTTTCACAATAATCTTTAGCGTTATTTAGCGTCTTTCCTATTCAAGAAGGCAATCTTTAAGTCTATGACGTATTCATATGCCTCAAAGACGCAGCTGCTATTAACCTCACCACAGATATAAGCACCAAAAGTTTCCACATCTTCCTTCTCCCACCGTTCAAAGTCTATAACCATATTTTCTTTGCCGTTAATAGTCTTGACGCAAGTATATGGTTTTGCCAATTCTTGTAAACTTAATCGATGGTCACGATGGTTTTTGCATAGTGCCTCATATTGAGCAATTAATTCCTCAAGCGGTTCTTCCGGCTCTTCTTCTGTTGACAAGTTGACTAATGAAAAGTCATCAGCTTTATGAAATTTATAGGGAATCATTATTATCTGTTTGGTGGTACAAATTAGTAAAATCAAGTATTATCCCGACATCTACACACATCTCTTGGAATGACTTCCAACAGTTTTCATCTACGATGAGTCTATCTCCGCATAGCAATGCTCCCTCATTGGGATATTTTTATCAATTCTCATTCTTTTATTGAATGAGAGAAGATGATTAGTCATCACTGAAAAGTTATGTTGGTTTTCGAATAACTCTTTATATACCTTTGGGGGGTCTTCAGCAATTACAAACATCATCTCTCAAAATGGGGCATCATCAACTTCATATTCTTCATCCGAATAGATTGGATTGTTTGACAAGCGGTCAGCAGGCGTATATGCAAAGGCATCAAAACCAATATGTTTGATGGAGTTGGGGAGTTCGAGTAACGCAGGAAGATTCACACAACCTTGAAATGCCGATTCTTCTATTCTTTCGATGCCGTCAGGCAGATTTACAGAATGTAGAAAATGACAATCGGCAAAAGCAAACTCATCAATTATTTTAATTTTTGAGCCAAGTTCTACTGTATGTAGGCTAAGGCAACCTGAGAATGCACCAGGTCCGATTGAAACCACATTGGGCAGATGAACCTCTTTGAGTTCTTTACATTTTCTAAAGGCACGTGCGTCAATGTAGGCTGCGTCAGACTCAAAAACTTTAATATGAACGTCCATACAACCTACAATTTTCTTACGACCTCCTTTGAGAATGTCGATGATTATTCCGTTCTCAAACGTTGTGTCAACAACTTCGTCAAAGATTCGGTTCAAATTCTCTATTCTAGGAGTCACGCTTGCGCCAATTTTTTGCATCATCATCTCTGTGTAGTCTTCTGAGTATCCATAATCTTTGTATTTTTGTTTGATGGCAATGAGATGTGGTGTGGTTAGGCAGTCAAAAATATCTTGAAAACCACGCCCAAGTGTTTCTAATTCTGGTTTTTCGCCGTTCTGTGACCACACTTTGTATAGTAAGTCAAATTGTTCGTCTGTTAATTCAACAGACTTACTATCACTGATGAGTTCTGATACACACACCTTATAGTCATCCTCTTTATTATCTTCCTTGCTCCAGCAGGTATAGTTAATACCTACCGTTAGATAAATCTTTATGTTAAAATCAAGTGTCTTCATATGTTCCCTTACACTTCGGCAGATGCTCAATCAATATTCAAAGTAAAATCTCGCTTAATAATCGTAGCAAAGTCAATGACAAAATCTTCATCAAGCAAAGGATATAATACTTGTTTCATCAGTCGCGATGTTTCGAAAGGATGTCCGCTTGTATGTCTCAGTTTGTCTTTATATATTGGATAAAGAGAACGGATTTCTTTTTCTCTTGACAAAATTAACAAATACTCATAATACATCTTTTCAAGCAAACCTTCCGTATTTTTAATTAACTCCGGCTTCAATCCCGAGATTTGATATGGAGATACCATTTTAAGAGAAGTCCAGTGTGTGCTTTGCATGTCTACTATTCCTGTCAAAACGATTTCACGTCCTGTTGAATCAGTAATTTTCTTCTCTATTTTGTATGGTTGAAAGGTGGGTTTTTCCTCAAGAAACAATTTGACTCCATAACAAAGGACTTGATTGGTTTCTTCATCAAATTCATCATCTTCCAAGATAGAAAGAGTATATCGGTACAATTCATCCTTACTCAATCCATCGATACCATATTTGTCATGAACATTGGGGTCATACTCTTTGGTCAGAAGAGGCATAAGTTCGAACAAATCCAACTTTCTTGCCTTAACAGCCAAGGCAGAGTCCTCCCATGCCAACTTCTCCTGCCATTCTTGTGCAGCAGAATAAACTACGGAGCGGTTTCCCAAAGAAACTCCACATTGTGAGATGTATGCCTTAGTCAAAAGAATGAGTGCAGATGTTGCATCAATGGATTTACCCTCATTCGCAAATTGTTCAAAACGTTGTTCTGTTATTTTCATTTCTTGTTCTTTAAAAATTATGCAATTCCATATACGGCTTCATGATTCGCTTGAACCAATTCGTTGCACATTGGCTATACTTTAACCGTTCTATGCAGTCATTATATTCGTTATAGTCCCTGACATAGTCAGCAAGGAAACAAGATGACTCAAACCAACGATGCATCTGTCTGTTACATATTGCCTTTTTAGTGGTTTTTCGCCATCTATAGATACCATGTTTGTGCTTTTTTCTTGCACATACTTTAGCAAATGCGTTACCATCTTCAACGCCATTACCTCGATATGATAACGTCTTGAAAAGTAAACAGAAAACTTGATGATTTTGGGGTATGATGTTGATTCCATATTAAGGCAAGGACATTAATTCTGATAAACCAATTAGGCATTCCGATGTCTTTTGTTCAGTCAGACTTCTATCTACATAATCTGCATTATCATAAGGAATGTCGGATAAATCTTTAGCATATTGTTCTCTTGCCTCTATCCAATCATCTAAAAGTACTTTTATTCGATTCAGATGGCCAATAGCATCCTTACGATAACGTGCCATTTCCTCATTATGCTCCGTGCATGGTGTTTCATACGATTCGGGCAACTCCCTGTCAATGGTTCGTTGGCAACAAGCGAGGAACAACTCTTTTGCATCCTTAATATATATGTAATGGTTGGATTTTACCTGATGGCAAGGAATACTATGAGGCGTTTGGTATAAAGAAAGATGAAGAGCCTTTATTGTTTCACAATCCTTATAGAAATTCTCATGTCCCTCATTGCCACGATACCAACTCGGTTTTGTCTGAACAATGTAATACATTTCTTCTATTTCCTTATTCAAATCATCCCATTGATTACAAGCCTTATCTAATGATTCTATCTGTTTTGGACATTGTTTACTATGAATCAATACAGACAAACTGCTTGATGAATATGCATCCTTTGAACCTTTATCAATTTGTTTATCGGTAATACGATTGCAACCAATTATAGTCAATGCGATGACCAAAATGACACTATACTTCATCTTCTAACAATTGTTGTTCTATGATATATCGGGCTTCTCTGCGTACATGTGAACGGATAATTCCACTCACCATTGTACGTTTGTCTTTCTTTCCGCCATGACCTCTAAGTGAACTAGCAGCATCTAAACATCTTATCTTTGCGTTATCAGAGCAGTGTTCAGTAACGAATCGAGATGGAAAGTTCTTTGGTTTCTCATCATACTTGTGTGAATTCTTACAACCTTGTTGGATTGCCCTCCCTCTATGAATCATTTTCATGTAAGGGTTGTGTAGATAGCTTCTGCTCATATTATTCCATTTTTAATCCCATCCACGACCAATCAAAAATCCAATCAGATGGAAAATAAACTGAATCATCAAGATACAGATTTTTATTACCGCCCAAACTACGTAAAGAGGGAAGGCAAAAAGTAAAAGGAAATTCCACATAATTTCTTGCTTTTAGATTACACTTCATGTTACATTCTTAGAGACCCCAAAGAAGAACCTCTGAGAAATTCGATGCAAAGATATTTACAAAAATTTGCAGTAAAGAATTTCTTAGAGGTTCGTTTAGGACCATTTGATGTGTTAAGAACTAATCCCCATAGTGTTCAACAGATGTAACTTCCCATGAAGGACCAAGATATCTTTGAACGGCTTCAAACATATCACGTCTTCCTCCCGTATTTTCCCAATAGCTTGGACCGTCAATATCAATAAATGTTTCTTCGTGAGCACGATTGTGCCATCCTCGTACTTTAATCTTCATTTGATAACATTTTATAATTAACCTACCTCCTTTTAAGCGAATCGGCATTTCTTCTATGGAATTCGATGCAAAGGTAATTACAAAAATTTGCAGTGAGAAATTTCTCAGAGGTTCGTTTAGGACCATATGTATGGATAGCAAATGTCGGTCATTCTAATCTCTCCATTGCTTCTTTCCACTTGTCTGTTTTTGATTTATAGTAAGACATCATCTCTGAATAGAATTCATTAAAATTAGAAGGATTGATTTCCCCTCTGTGACGTTGCGCAAGCTCGTTGAGTTTTTCAGCCTCGTTTTCGAGAAAAGTAAAATATGATGATGGAATATTACTCATTCGTGTAATAGTATCCATCATAGCATCAATAGGCTTAACATCTTCATCAATTATCTTCTTTACTTCTGACAGAACTCTGGTGTAGTCCGTATATATCAATGCTTCTGAAGGTGGATTGCTTTCTAACTTCATATCGGCATCTAAGGTATCCGTTGATATTGATTGCCCCATACGATTGCCATATGTTTGAATCTGACGATTATTATAGTACCAGCAAATACCAACTATAGTGAAGGATGAAAAGAATAACATAGCCTTTAGTCCTACCGCACGTCTTCTTGAAACCGATTCCACCATAGACAAGAGTTCCATTGTTGAAGTAGGACGCTTCTCTAATGATGAAAGGCATTTTTTAATTATGCCTTGGTATTGCCAACCGAGTCTCATTTCCTTCATTATACATCCAATGGAATAGATGTCGTTGCGTACATCGTTAACGCCACATTTCTGTTCGGCACTTACATATCCTTCTGTACCGCATGGTTGTTTGAGAATCTCGTAGGCCTCTGAATCAGCAAGTCCAAAATCAATTAACTTAATGTGGTGTCCATCTGACAGGACAATAATATTTGTTGGTTTAATATCTCGATGGATAATCTGTTTTCCGTGGACATATGCAACCGCCTTGAGCAGTTCTGCTAAAACGAGAAGAGTTGCTTCCTTAGTAGGATTGTTTGCTAAGAACTTATCAAGAGTCTGGCCATCAACATACTCCATCACAATGCACGAGCCAATCCCAGCAATTGCTTCTTCCCAAGTAATAACATTCACAATATAGTCACTATTCAATGACATAAGAATGTCAAACTCCTTACGAAGAATTTCCTTATATTTTAGAGTTTTCTTTACTTCTTCTTTGAGTGCCTTTAGCATCACCTTCCTGCCGAATCTTGTGGCAACAACCAGCTTGAAGAAGCCTGAGCTCTGCAACTCCACGAAGTTACAATAATCAGAGTTCATCCGCATAATGTCATCTCCCCAAATTTCTGACGAATTTGAGGAAAAGTATAGGGGATTTTGATGATTATTGAACATAATTGAAAATTTTGCTTGCAAAATTACACAATCAATTTGAAAGTAGTGTGTTTTTCGTCAAAAAAACATTAATTTTGCACACATGAATACAGAAAAAGACATACAATTATTGATTTCTGCCATCGAAAATGCCGAAGGAATATCAAAGATAACGAGTAAGAAGTTCGAACATCTTTCTCAGAGAATCTTTATGCGTACTCGTGAGATGATAGGAGTCACAACGTTAAAGCGATTGTGGGGATATGTGAATGATACAACAACTCCTCGAGCAGTCACACTTGACATTTTAAGCCAGTATATTGGATATCGTTCTTTTGATGATTTCAGAAGGCTCTATAATGCCAATGAAGGCAATGGTGCGCCATCCTCCAACATAACATTTGGCGATTGCGTATATGCCGATGAGATGGAGGTGGGAGATGTTTACCGTCTTACTTGGTCTCCCAACCGAGTCTGTATTATTGAATACCGAGGTGATTATACGTTCATTGTCAAGTCTTCTCAATTGACAAAACTGATAGAAGGAACGAGTTTTAGATGCCAAGTTATAGAGAAAGGCGAACAACTGTTTCTTGACCACGTTTATTTCGATGCAAACCAACGCTCTCCCCTTAATTATATCGCAGGCAAGATAGGTGGAGTCAATTATGAAAAGTTGTAAGTGACCTTGTGTATATGACTCACGTTAACCTAATAGATTAATGGGATACGGAGGGAAGAAAGGGAGCGTTTAAGGCAATATGGACTTACACTTCACAACAGTATTAATACTGTGGTTCGTGAGTTTAGCGATGTTTCGAAGAGATAATCCCTTTTTTAAAAGACGGAACACGTCAGCATATTCCTCACGAAGCATATCGTTATTCTTTTTATAACCATGTTTTCGTCCAACCTTCCCTCCGTCTGCTCGATACTTCTTATAGCCACTGTTCATTCTTTCTTTTATGGTTGAACGTTCCATGCGAGCTACCTCAGCCAAGATGGTTACAAGAAACTGAGCCATAATATTCGGCTTACCTTCTGCATCAAGTGTCTCAATGCCATAGTTTTTGATGAATAGTGAAACACCCATAGAATTAAGTACATCTATAGATTTCAGAACCTCTAAAGTATTTCGCCCAAGTCGAGATAGCTCCCATACCAAAACTTTGTCAACTTGATTATTGTTTATATAATCAAGCATCTTGGACAACTCTTGTCTTTCTTCGTTTTTCTTTGCTCCTGAAATCTTCTCGGCAAAAATAGCATCTATAGACCATGACTGCGTAGCAGCATAGTTCTTCAATTCGTCAATCTGTCGATTGAAATCTTGAATTTGGGTGGAAACTCGTCCGTATATTATAGTCTTCATTATTGTTTTGATTTAATCTTTGAGCTAAATTACATTTTTATTGTTAATGGACCAAATTTTTATCGTTATTTTAGCTAATCGTTGCTTTTTATTAAATTAATTAGCATAAAAATGTTAATTCGTTAGTCAAGTGAGATAAAAAAAGCTATTAATATTCATTTTTATCACGAATGATTTGGAGAAAATATAAATTAATACTATCTTTGCGTAGCCTTATAAGCGAATAGTTTTGAGGCAAGGCTGAAACATAAAGTTGTTGAGGCTGAAGAATTAGAAAAGAAGCGTTTACTTGACGCTTGCAGTGCGGTCCAAACTACCACAATTGAACGCAACAGCAGCAAGTATAGAGTAGATGCCAAACGGTTGTATCGTGAATATACCCGTTGAGTGTGCAGAGGGTTATGCAACCCTCAGGCACACTTTTGCGGCGTGTATTAAATACATGTGCGTAGGTATCTCTTTCTCGTTGGTTGCGGAGCTGTGGTAGGCTAGGACTGAAACGAGCAAAGTAAGATGCCTACGCTTTACATTTATAACAAGTCTGTGTTGGGCATAAGCAGACACAAAATGATGTCATTATGAAAAAAAATGCAGCGAAAACCAACACATTTTTAAGAGGACATTCTAGACTCTTTAGACTAATTTCATTGTCGCTGATGCTATTATTGGTGTGTAATTATTCCTTTGCTTACGATTTTAAGGAAGGTGGTATATCCTACAGCTTTTACTATTTGGACAATGGAAGAACATTGTTTGTATCACGCGACATTGATAATCCTTATTCGGGTTCAATAACTATTCCTGCTTATGTCATTCATGAAGGATATAAGTATCCTGTCACAGCCATTGGTCAAGAGGCATTTTATGAGTGTGAAAACCTTGTATCCGTGACAATTCCCAATTCCGTTACCTCAATTGGTCTTGCAGCCTTTGCCTCTTGCACAAGGCTCAAGTCAGTAACCCTTTCAAATTCGCTGAAATTTATTGGGAAGTATGCATTTTCATCATGCAAATCACTTAGAACAATCACTATCCCCAATTCAGTTACGACAATTGAGGATTGTGCGTTCCAAGGATGCTCAAACCTAACTACGGCATCTGTCCCTAAGACGGTAAAAACAATAGGAATCGATGTATTCAATAAGTGCCCGAAATTGAACTCAACATCATCATCGAAAATTAAAACCGCATATTTCAATCGTATAAAATACAGAATCGTCGATGACAGTGCTAAGACTTGTGCCGTTACTCCAGAAAAGTTTGAAGAACGAAATGGAACTAGAAATCTTTATACTTCCTCGTACCAAGGATATACAATCATTCCCGAAAAAGTGAAACTCTTCAATGACGAATACACTGTCGTTGCCATCGATGAGCAAGCATTCAGAGGAAGTGCCGTGACTCAAATAGAACTGCCTAATACTATTAAGACAATTGGATTAGGTGCATTCCATAATGCATCAAAACTTAGTAGCATTGAAATACCAGCCAGCGTAACTGAGATTGGACCGAGTGCATTTGAGGGTTGTAGATACTTAGATACAGTAGTAATGGGTGAGAATGTCACAAAGATTGGTAGTTGCGCATTCTTAGGATGTGTTTGTTTGAAGACAATTAATCTCCCCATAAAATTGAAAACTATAGAAGAACGAACATTTACAAACTGTATTTATAACCATAGAACAACCAAAACTAATCAGAAATATCCGAGTGTAAATC
>OIWQ01004993.1_pt1 | contig 10054 bp, 8 predicted proteins | sample 1587571 | NCBI WGS metagenome assembly OIWQ01 (sample SAMEA3888910, study PRJEB22519) | human gut metagenome | biome: human gut; feature: human-associated habitat; material: faeces | place: Denmark | collected 2010 | reverse complement strand
AGTTGTCCAGCGTGCGCTCCACGTTCTCTTCCACGATGCCGTCGGTGCTCTGGACGCGGACGCCGCGGGTACCCATGGCTGCTGCCTGACAGGCGGCATTGACGCAGGTGGAAATTTTCAGGGCGCAGTCGGCCTTTGCGCCGTCGCACACCATGCCGGTGACATTGCCCACCATGTTCTGGATAGCGCAGCATATCTCATGGTAGCCGCCGCCCAGCAGGTATGTAATGCCGCAGGCCGCGCCAGTCCCGGCGACGGTGGCGCCGCACAGGTTGCTCAAACGGCCAAACTTCGATTTGATACGGATGGCGATGAGGTTCGACAGGGTGACGGCACGCAGCATGGTGGGCTCGTCGATGTCCAGCCAGTGGGCAGCAGCCACGACGGGCATCGTCGCAGTGATGCCCTGATTGCCGCTGCCGGAGTTTGCCACCACCGACACTGGAGCGCCTGCCATACGGGCGTCTGCGCCCGCAGCGGCGGCTATCATGGAGTTGGTGGTCAAATCGCGGGTCATGAGGCCCTTGCGGCAGTTGAGGTCGAGGTTGCGGCCGATGGCGAGGCCGTATTCCTTCGAGAGGCCCTCATCGCTGATGACGGAGTTTACCTTCACGGCACTGCGGATGATGTCGATGGGGTCGTTCATCGGGTCGAGCTCTTTGGTACAGTAGTCCCAGATGGAGCGGACGGTCAGGAAGGACGCGATCTGCTCCGGGGAGACCACATCGCTGTCGCCTGCGGCGGTGGTGTCCGTGTCCCGCTTGTCGAGGGTGGCCACACCGTCCTGCTCTACCAGCACGACGTTGGTGTGCAGGTCGCGGACGATGGCACGGCCCGTATGGCCGCCGCCCTTGGCAATGACCTCGATGTAAAGCTTCTGCGGCACCTGCGCCACATTCACCCTGACCTCGCCGGCTTTGACCAGCGCGGCGGCAGCTTCCACCGTCTCGCGGGGGACGTGGTTCATGACTTCCAGCAGATAGACCGGGTCGCCGCCCAGCGCACCGATGGCGGCGGCATAGTCCATGCCCTCGTAATCGGTGCCGGGGATGCCCGCCGACATGGCGTTCTTGATGATGTTGATGCTGGCGTTGACCGTGATCTCTTCGGCCTTATCCACACCGGCCTTCCGCAGGGCCTGACCCGCCTCGGCGGCAGTCAGCGCCACAGCGCCCGGCTCGGTGCAGCCGGTAGCCAGCTCCATCTCACTGTTCAGGATGCGAATGAACATGTTCTGTTCCATAGTGTTGCACCGTCTCTTTCTCTTATAGGATGCTCTGTTACTTCACGGCGATGCATTCGATCTCCAGCGGTGCGCCTTTCGGCAGTTTCGCCACCTGCACGGCGCTCCGCGCGGGGAAGGGCTGGGCGAAGTATTCGCCGTAGACTTTGTTCATCTCAGCAAAGTCGTTCATGTCGGCCAGAAAGACCGTAGTCTTGACCACATCGGCCAGGGTCATACCCTGCTCGGCAAGGATGGCCTGGATGTTCTTGAGGGACTGTGCGGTCTGGGCCGCGATGCCCTCGGGGATGGCCCCGGTGGCGGGGTCGATGGGGAGCTGGCCGGAGACGTAGACCGTCTGGCCTGCTGCGATGCCCTGCGAATACGGCCCGATGGCGGCGGGCGCCTGTGCAGTGGCGAGTGCCTGTTTCATAATTCTCTCTCCTTTTTCCGAATTGCAGGGGCATCGCTTGCCTTGATGCCCCTTGTCCTGACCCTATCCTAACGCGGCGGGCGGCAAAAGTCAACAATTTTCTCTCTTGATGAGAAATTATTATCGCTTGTGACAAATCCCGCGGATATTTTGAAGCACTTTCACGAAAATGCATTAAGTTTTCCATTTCTCATTGTCAACAACACACGAACGTGATATGATATAGGCAGCAGGATGAGAATAAATTCTCATCATTTCCCTCATGAAACAACGTGGAAAGTGGTGACATACATGGATGCACGGCTGGAACCCTATCGGACACTCGTTTCGTTTCTGGGCGAGGCGCTGGGGCCGGACTATGAAGTGGTGCTGCACGACCTGACCAGCGAGGAAGGCACCATCGCAGCCATCGTGAACAACAACATCAGCGGCCGCACCGAGGGCGCACCGCTGTCCAATATGGCCCTGCGGTTCATCCACGGCAAAGTCTACGAAAAGCAGCCCTATGTGGCAGGCTATCAGGGCGCGTCGCAGGCCAAGGGGCGGCTGCGCTCCTCCACCATGTTCATCAAAGACGGCAGCGAGCTTATCGGGATGCTCTGCATCAACTTTGACGCCGCCAAGTACAGCCGGATGGCGCAGGAGCTTCTGTCGCTCTGCGGAGCCCATCAGGAGCCCGGCCCCAGCGTTGGGGTGGAAAACTTTGTCAGCAGCCTGCCCGACGCGGTGCAGGCCGCCATCACTGACGTGACCGGCAGCGCCCTGCCGCCCGACCGTCTGACGATGGACGAGAAGATCCGCATCGTGGAAGATCTGCAGCAGGCGGGCATCTTCTACATGAAAGGCGCGGTCAGCGAGGTGGCGACACAGCTGGGCTCCTCGGAGGCGACCATCTACCGTTATCTGAGCAAGCTGAAAGACTGATACATATAAAAACGAGGGGTGGCCCTGAAGCCATCCCTCGTTTTGATATACTGGTGATTATGCGTACAGGACGCAGCCGAGGACCTTCTTGCCGAAGCTCTCGAGCTTTGCCTGCTGTGCGCGGAGCGAAGCGTGAGTAGAAACAGCGCAGTCTGCTGCAAGGACAACGACATCCACTTTGGCAGCCTCAGAGACCGTTGCCGAAGACTGCAGGATGCTGCCGGAAACAAGGATATTCTTGCCGTCCAGCTCGCCGGAAGCCTTCAGAGCCTCGCCCAGAGCAGTCAGCTGATCCCCGGCAATGTCGCCGGTCAGCAGGATGTTCTCCGCCTCCGGCACACGGTTGCGGATGGTCGCCGCGATGAGGCGGGTCATCTCAGCATCGGCACTGCCGTCCGGCCGCTTCTCCATCTTGTTGAGAGAGGCATCCATGCCCTTGGCGGACTTGGATGCTGCGTTGGCCAGCGTACCCAGCACGCCCACGCCGCAGCTGCTCTGGAGATCCTCGCTGACACAGACCTTGTCCTCCATCAGGAAGCGGACGACTGCCACGCCTGCCACAGCCACGATGCCCAGCAGGAAGCCGGTAAGAACGAACTTCTTGGCACCGCTGCTCTGCTTGGGCTCCTCGGGCTTTTCCTGTGCGGCGAGGTCCTGATCTGCAGTCTCGATGCTCTTTTCCAGCAGCTCATGATTGTTCTGCAGGTCTGTCAGATTGTTCTGCAGGCTGATCATGTTATCACGGGTATCCTGCTGGCTGTCGCGCAGCCAGGTCAGCACAGTGGTGCTGTCACTGCGGGAGACCTGCTTGGTATTATGGCCGCCCACGGTCATCGTCTCGATGTTTTCGCGGACTGCCTCCATCCGCTTGAGCATCAAATCCATGATGCGGCTCGCCTCATCAGCATCTTCACCATAAGTCGTGATGGTCAGCAGACGGGTATCGTTGTCCACAGAAACACTGATAAGTTCACGCATATAGCGTTCTTCCATGCTGAACTGGTCCGCAATGGTGATGATGGACTCATGGCTGGTCAGCAGGCTGTTGTAAGCACTGAGGACGGCGCTGGTGTAGTCCGGGTTCTGGTAATCCATACCGGGCATGATCTTATAATCGGTGGTGATATAGAAGCGGGTCTCCGAGGTATAGACATTGTACGGGTCGAGCTTCTGGCGCACCGACTTGTCGATATACTCCTGTGCATTGTCGATGTCGAACTGGGCGCGCACCTGATCCGCCTCGTTCTGGTTCAACTGCTGCTTATAGCTGGTGACATCCGTGTCGTGCTTCGTCTGGGCCTCACGGTACTCGACCATGTCCTCTTCGTACTGCTGCTCTGCGCTGGTACGGGGGACTTCCTCGCCGTTGGCGATGGCCTCGTCGATGGCGCGCTGGTTCAGCATTCCCTTCACCACGCTGAAGCCGCCGAACAGCACGGCGCAGATCACCGCTGCGGCGGCCATCTGCTTGTACCTATGGGCGACCGCAAAGAACAGCGAGACCAGATCGATCTCCTGCTCCTGATTTTCTGCCTTGTAATTGTCCATACTTTGTGATTCCTCTCCTGTGCTTCTGCTTTTCAGCCTTCCTTGCTCTTTCAGAACAGTCAGCCGTTATACAGCTTGTTTTTCAGCTCTGCATAGCGCTGGCTCTTTTCGGCTTTGTAGGTACTCATGACCTGATCGGCCAGTTCTGTGCTCTGTCCATTTTCTTTCAGGACCGTGCGCAGCTGGCTCACAATGCGGCCCATCTCCTTGTCGCAGTACGACTGCAGTGAGGTGAGCTCACCTGTCTTGGACAGGCAGATCATGATCTTTTTGGTTTTGGTCTGCTGCTCTGCGGGCAGCGTCTTGTACTCAGCCTTTGCCGCAGAGATGCTGGAATTGAGTCCCTTTTCTGCAATGGCTTTCAGCGCGTAGGTCTGCTGGATGAGAGCCTTGACTTCGGCCTCACAGGCTGCCTCCTGCTGCTTTTTTTCCGCCGGAGCCTCGGACGACGAGGCTGCGCTCTGCTCCGTGCCGGATACAGAGTCTTCCGGCTCGCTGGACGCTGCCGCCTCAGACTCCGTTCTGGTCGGCTGCTCACCGGCGGCGGTCCCCTGCGCCTCGGAGGCTGCAGGCGCTTCATCCGTACCGGTCCGGGTCAGGCTGTCCAGCGTGAGCTCGCCGCTGAGCAGCTGTTCCAGTTCCGCATCTGTGATGGTGACAGATGCCGCTTCATTCGCTTCGTTCTCCGAGAGGGAGGGTTCAGCCGCTGCCACTCTTACCGTATTGAAGATGCTGAAAAAGCCGAATGCGCCAGCCGCTGCCAGGCCAAGCAGCGCCAGCAAAGTCTTCCCGCCCCACTTTTTGACCTTTCTCTTTTCCGCGGCCATTAGTCCTTCTTGCTCAGGTAAGTGTCGATCTTCTCGCCCAGGTGGTAGATACCATAGATGTAGCCGATCATACCCATGATCCCCATGCTCTTGAAGTTCTTGAACCAGTTCTGCAGCGGCTCAGTAGAACCCTTCTTGGCGCTGTTCCAGACAGCCGAGCGAGTATCACTCAGGACTGCGTCCCGCAGATAGTCACCGATGAGGTAGTTGAACAGCCCCCAATAATCGGCGCCGCCCTCAATATAGATTTTTTCATTTTCCGCAATCACAGTATATTCGACAGGATAATTCATTTTGTTTTCCTTTCTCGGGTCTAGTCCCTCTATTTTACACGATCCCAATGCTTCCCGAGCGCAAAAGGGCAGACTTTCCCCTTCAAAGCACGCTCTTCCATGCATTATATCATAGTTTGCAGGCGCTTTCAACCGATTCGAAAGTGAAAAATCAATCACATATCGCCCATCTGCCCCTTCTTCTGCTTCCGGAAAGGTCTTGAAGAGCCGCCGCAGGCATGATAGAATAGATGTGTATGTAAAAATGACCCGGAGTCATTCTGTAAAATGCTCTGTCATCCATGACTATAAAAGGAGAAATCTGAAATGAAACTCGGTATCGGAGTTTGCACTGCCTGCAATGTATCCTGATACCACTTCATACATCCTTATATTCATCGTTGCCATGTCATTTGCATTTCTATGTAAATTTGTACATCCTGCTGCATTCTCATGGCAAAAGGGTGAGTAAAGGGTGAGTACTCTCCTCTGTCCAGCCCACACAACCAACTAAGACATCTCTTCGGAGGTGTCTTTTTTGTTGCAAAAAATCATCTTGCAACCTCTTTCATCCTCTGTGCCTCAACTTCATTATAACGAAGTATCAGAAGGAGGCTGATCGTTATGTTCGATTACTACGACGTTCTTATCACCCCGGAAGACGTAGCCAACATACTGGGATGTGGCATGAATACAACCTACAAGCTCCTGAAAACAGGCAAAATCAAGGCTATGCGAATCGGCAGGGTTTGGAAAATTCCCAAAAGAGCCGTTCAAGAGTACATCGTTAAAGAATCACAGATGAAAGCCGCAGGTTGGCGGTAAAAATGGAAAGGACTACTACCATGGACAGATTTGATGAAAAAATCATCGGTTATGAATCCACTAAAAACATTCTACGTCAAATACTGGATGCCCTGAAAAGGCCAGAACTCTATAAAAGCAAAGGAGCTTCTATCCCCAGAGGACTTCTGATGGAATCCGATCCTGGCCTTGGTAAAAGTTTGCTGGCAACCGTCTTTATAAAAGAATCAGGTCGCAGGTCTTATGTCTTTCGGAAAACCAGTCAGGAAAACAGTTTTTTAGATGAATTGAGGGCTGCTTTCTCGGCTGCAAAGGAAGCCGCACCTAGTATACTGCTCTTGGAGGATTTGAACCTCTATGTAGAATCCAATTCTCCCTATGCGCCGGAATGGGCTTGTCTGCAAGCCTGTATTGATGACGCAAAGAGCACAGATCTTTTTGTAATTGCTACGACGAATGACACAAAGTATATGCCTCCATCGCTGCTGAGGCCCGGCAGATTCGACTACACGCTTTATCTTGACCCTCCAACGGGAAAGATTGCAGAGAGGATCGTCAGCTATTATCTCCGGGACAAGGATTTGGCAGAAGATATTCTTATCTCGGATATTGTTAAAGCTATGCCCAAGGTGAGCTGTGCTACCCTTGAAACGGTAATGAACCTTGCTGCGCTGAATAGCACCTACCAAGGACACGAGCATATTTACAAAGATGATGTGACAAATGCTCTGCTTCAGGTGGTTTATAAGCTCTCCAAAACAGACAAGTGCCTTGATTTGACCGAATGCCAGAATATTGCATTACATGAAGCAGCCCACGCAGTTGTAGGAGAGATTCTGAATCCTGACAGCATCGGCATCGTTACCATTCGTGGGAATCAGAGCTGCATTGGTGGCTTCGAGAATGGCTGTTCTACTTACTTGAAAAACGAAGAAGAACTTCTGAACGAGATAACGAAGACTTTGGCAGGAAAAGCAGGTGTGTCTTTAATTTATGGAGTGATGGATGTAAATGCAAGTGGTGACATTCAGAATGCCAATCGTCTGCTTGATCTTTGGATGACATCCCTCGCAGGTGCTGGTTTCTCAGAGGTCGAATCGGCGAATAATAGAATGTCAGAGACAAGACTTTTCAGTAGCGAAGCTATAAAAGCAGCTAAGATGGAAGAGTTATACCGCAGAGCCTACGAAATCCTCTATGATAACAGAGATTTCCTGCTTGCTGTTCAGAAAGAGCTTCTGGAACATGAAACTCTATTGAACAGTGATCTTACAAAAATCAGAGAACTTTATACCTAAATCCTATTATCAATAAGAAAACGGTCAAGTCTTTTATAGGCTTGGCCGCTTTTTGTTTGATAATATGCTGGATTTTATAGATATATTAAAAAGAAATCCAGCCTGCGAGGAAGGCACATGTGTTGAAAATTATTTTCGGAAGCACCCCTGTAACGCACCCATTGAATGGGTGCGTCGAAAAAGGGGGCTTACGGAAAAAATTTTTAACACGTGTGACTGACGAGCAGGAAAAAGTGTCATTCGCTTATATATAGGAAAGCACACAGCATTTTAGTGACTGCTTCTCTTTGAGTAGGAGAGAGCTTAGCCCAGAGATCAAGAAGCTTCTTTTGCTCCTTCGTCAGATAAACTGAGTCCTCCTCCTGAAAGAACTGAGAGAGGGTAATGCCGAAGCCTGCACAGATTTTCTCGATAGAAGCAACATTCGGCTGAAGATTTCTTCTTCTCCATGTTGAGATGGTGGATTGGGTTAGCCCGGAGTTTTCTGCAAGGGCATACTCGGACCAGTCACGGGCAAGTCGCTCCTGTTCAATGCGCCCTAAAATATCAAATGTAGGCTTCTCTCGTTCCATGGTTCGGCCTCCTTGTACAAATCGTAGTGCTTACTTACGATTTTATCTTCTGAAGCCTTGACCAGTAATTGCATAAGTCGTATAATCATAGCAGGATTATTCGTAGCATTTTTACAGAATCACACTTCTAATCAATGGTCTTTCTGTTACTATTGCAAAGGTATGTAACCTTTGTTGGAAGTTTCAAATGTCAAGCATGGTTAGCTTTCAAAGGAGGTCCTCCGCTATGGTTCAGTTCCATTTGGGAGAAAACAGCATCTCATTTTCAGATGATTTTAATAAGTTAAACACTCTCCGAACTGATATTATAGATGACATGAGCCAGTTTTCCATTTATGATTCAATGGAACAACTGATTTCAAAACACGGAAAGATGCCAAATGTTGACGAGGTCGCTTCATCATTTCCACTAATGGTCAATCAGTTGATTTGCGAAGCAATCGTTCCAATTATCGTCAATTTTCTTGTTGAAAATGAAATTTACGATTGTTCTGAGGAACTGTTCATACACAGGTATCAGGAACGCTATTTCAATTTTGCAAAACAGCCCCAATTTCAAAATTTCCTTAGTCACTACGTCAATCTTGCAAACGAGTACATGGAAAAAAGGACACAAAAAGCGTACAATCGTGCAAATCGTTCGCAGTGGATGGGCGGAGGTTTCGGAATCACAGGTGCAATTAAAGGTGCTGCACAAGCTGCTGTCTTAAATGCTGCCACTGGTGTTGTACGTGGTATTGGAGATGGAATCAGCGATTTTGCATCTTCCACTGCATACAAAAGCAAGCAAAATTCTTTGCTGTCTGACGATGTTTTTCAGGAATTCGATATTGCGTTGCAAAATTGTATTCATGGTTGCATTCTCGCTTGTCAAATAGAGTATTCTACTCATAAAGGCATTTTATGCTCTTGGAGCCAAAGAGAGAACATCGAAAAGTCATTTGCTATTTTTAATAATGTGCAGACAAGAGTAACCGATACATCAAAGATTGCGAGACTCATGTCTACCGCAATCGAGCTCTCACCTTATAATGAGGAGTACTATTCTTTTCTATACCGGCAGGATGGTATCGACAAGACTGAAGTTCTTGCCCTAGCAGAGTACTTAGGATTTTCTCTTTATGCGGATCGACTTGAATTGATGGATACAGCCCTTGATGCACTTTTAGACCAACTGAGTTCGCCAGCACAATATGGCGAATGTGCCAAAGGAATCATCGCTCTTGGCCAAAAGTACAGTCTAATATCTTCAGACGATTGCATCCATGCAACGGTCAAAGGTGATGAAGCCGCAGGTACTTTAATCAAATCTTCCTTTGAGTTTGCAGTTCACGGTCTATACCATGAAGCTATGGAACAATCTAGAGCTGGAAATAATAGTGCCGAACAACACCGCATCTATTTGCAATCTCTGGAAGACCTTAAGAAAAGATACGATTATCCCAATCTTCCTGAACTTGACCCCTCAGCAATCAATGAAATTCAAGAACTGGAAAATGCAAGTGATCTAAGAGTTGCCGCAGAAGTTCAGCAGCAGTACTTCGTGCGTGCCATGCGGGAATTGAGGCAATTTTACAGAAATGAAAGCCTGAGCAGTAAAGAACGTATTACCGCTATCCTTGATTTTGCAGAAAGGCGACATATTCCTGTTACAAACGGAATCGCATCCTCCAGTTCAACGCCAACTATCGCCAATGCCGTCACTATGGCTTTGGCTGTGGAAGAGCTCAATAGTCGTTATACTGCTAAAATCAAAGAACAAATCCATGCTCCCTCCTCGGAGATTTATCAAATCCGTGATGCAATCCAGCAACTTTTCACACAACGTGGAATAGTTGATTCCCAGAAGCCTTTTGAAATTATAGCTTCTTTCAAAACAAGTGGAAGTGATGTCTATAACGCCATCCTTGCTGATTGTGCCGATCTTCTGAACATCCCAACGCAAATCGCACGGTATTTAGATAATTACGCCGATCCCCACAAAGATGACAACGACCTCCGCAAAAAAATCGCATCTGCAATCGTCAATCAATGCCTAAACTATCCTCAATTCCCATGCACCTCTATAAATACTACTCTTGATGAGAATTGGGCTAAAAAGGGAGAATTTTCAGATCACAAATCTGTTTACGTTGGTGATTTCGGCGCACTTGT
>OIWQ01004992.1_pt1 | contig 10055 bp, 10 predicted proteins | sample 1587571 | NCBI WGS metagenome assembly OIWQ01 (sample SAMEA3888910, study PRJEB22519) | human gut metagenome | biome: human gut; feature: human-associated habitat; material: faeces | place: Denmark | collected 2010 | reverse complement strand
CGGAGCTGCGCGAAAAACTGTTCACCTTTGACGTGGATATTCTGCGCAACGATGTGTGCGATATCAGCCTGAACCTGCAACTGACGGAGCGCGTGCTGGTCAGCACTGACGGCAGCGTGTCAAGCGTTGAAGCGGTGCCGGAGCCGGACGAACCCGAAGAAATGTGGACGGTGAAACGTGGATGAACTGCAGAGGGTGGATGACTGGCTGGCGGCGCTACTGGCGAATCTGGAGCCTGCCGCGCGCAGCCGTATGATGCGGCAACTGGCGCAACAGCTGCGCCGGACGCAGCAGCAGAACATCAGGCTGCAGCGTAATCCTGACGGCAGCGGCTATGAGCCGCGCCGGGTGACTGCCCGCAGCAAGAAGGGACGCATCAAACGCCAGATGTTTGCAAAGCTTCGCACCACAAAATACCTGAAAACCACCGCCAGTGCGGACTCCGCCAGCGTGCAGTTTGATGGCAAGGTGCAGCGCATTGCCCGTGTTCACCATTACGGCCTGCGGGATCGCGTCAGCCGAAAAGGCCCGGAGGTCCGCTACGCAGAGCGCCGTCTGCTGGGCGTGAATGAAGAAGTGGAAACCGTCACCCGTGACACCCTGCTGCGCTGGCTGGCGGGGTGATCTTTGTGCCACCGCTGGTACAAGCGCCAGCGCTGCCTCCCTTTTCCCTCTGATGGCAACCTTTCGTTATGAATACACAACTGACCGAAATTATGCGCCTTATCACCAACCTGATCCGCACCGGCACCGTGACCGAAGTGGACCGAGAAAACTGGCTGTGCCGGGTGAGAGTGGGCGAGCTTGAAACCAACTGGATTAACTGGCTGACGCTGCGCGCCGGTGGTGCCCGTACATGGTGGTGTCCGTCGCCGGATGAGCAGGTGGTGGTGCTGAGCATGGGCGGCAATCTGGAAACCGCTTTTGTGCTGCCCGCCATCTACTCCAATCAGTTTCCGTCGCCGTCGGATTCCGTGGACGGCTGCGTGACGGAGTACCCGGACGGGGGATGGTTTGAGTATGAACCCGCTACCGGAAGATGGCATGTCAGGGGCATCAAATCCATGGTGATCGAGGCATCAGACAGCGTCACCTACAAAACCAGTGAGTTTGTGGTGGAGGCTGACACCACGCGCATTAACAGCGAGGTGGTGATCAATGGCGGCGTCACCCAGGGCGGCGGCGCAATGAGTTCTAACGGGATCGTAGTTGATGACCATGAGCATAGTGGTGTTCTGAAAGGCGGCGACAACACGGGAGGTCCGGTATGACGTTATATATCGGTATGAGCAGGAATGACGGGCAGGCCATTGCAGATACAGACCATCTGCGCCAGTCGGTGCGGGATATTCTGCTGACACCGCAGGGCAGCCGTCTTGCCCGCCGGGAATATGGCTCCCTGTTGTCTGCCCTGATTGACCAGCCGCAGAACCCTGCACTGCGTCTGCAGATTATGTCTGCAGTCTATGTGGCGCTGAACCGCTGGGAGCCGCGCCTTACGCTGGACTCCATCACCATCAACGGCAATTTTGACGGCTCTATGGTGGTTGAACTTACCGGATACAGCAATAACGGCGCGCCGGTTTCCCTTTCCGTATCAACAGGAGCAGACAATGGAAGTCATTGACCTTTCCCGGCTACCGCCGCCGCAGATTGTGGACGTGCCGGACTTTGAGGCATTGCTGGCAGAACGCAAGGCCGCCTTTGTGGCCCTCCATCCGGCTGATGAACAGGAGGCCGTTATGCGCACGTTAGCGCTGGAGTCAGAACCTGTCACCAAACTGATGCAGGAAAATACTTACCGCGAAATCCTGCTGCGTCAGCGAATTAATGAGGCTGCGCAGGCGGTCATGGTGGCCTATTCCATGGGAAATGATCTTGAACAACTGGCAGGTAACTGCAACGTGAAGCGCCTGACGGTAGTCCCTGCAGATAATGACGCGGTGCCGCCGGTCGCCGCAGTAATGGAAAGTGATGAAGCATTACGCCAGCGCATTCCTGCAGCATTTGAGGGGCTGTCCGTTGCCGGGCCGACGGGAGCCTATGAGTTCCACGCCAGAAGCGCCGACGGGCGCGTGGCTGATGCCAGTGCGACCAGTCCGGCACCGGCAGAGGTGGTGCTTACCGTGCTGAGCCGCGAGGGTGACGGTACGGCAGGGGCTGACCTGCTGGCGGTGGTTGAGCAGGCGCTTAACAGTGAAAAGGTTCGCCCGGTGGCAGACCGCCTGACGGTGCGCAGCGCTGAAATTATTCCGTACAGCGTGGATGCGACGATCTTCCTTTATCCGGGGCCGGAGGCTGAGCCGGTGATGGCAGAAGCGAAAGCCAGCCTGCAGAAGTATATCGCCAGTCAGACGCGGCTGGGACGTGATATCCGCCGCAGCGCCATTTATGCCGCGTTGCACGTGGAGGGCGTTCAGCGTGTGGAGCTGACCTCCCCTCTGGAGGATGTGGTGCTGGATAAGACGCAGGCGGCATCCTGTACTGAATGGAGCGTCACCAACGGGGGCACGGATGAATAGTCTGCTGCCGCCGGGTTCGTCGCCGCTTGAGCGTCGACTTGCGCAGACCTGCAGCGGAATTTCCGATCTGCAGGTATCACTGCGAGATTTGTGGAACCCGGCAACCTGCCCGATCAGGTTCCTGCCTTATCTGGCCTGGGCGTTTTCTGTTGACCGCTGGGATGAGGGGTGGACAGAAAGCGTCAAGCGCCGCGTTGTGCAGGATGCTTTTTATATCCATCAGCACAAGGGGACAACCAGCGCCGTGCGGCGTGTGGTGGAGCCGTTTGGCTTCCTGATCCGCATCATTGAGTGGTGGCAGACCGGCGAAACGCCGGGGACGTTCCGTCTGGATATTGGCGTGCAGGAGCAGGGCATAACAGAAGAAACCTATCTGGAGCTGGAGCGCCTGATCGGTGACGCCAAACCGTGCAGCCGTCATCTGGTTGGCATGTCCATCAATTTGCAGACAGGTGGTCCGTATTTTGTGGGTGCAGCCACCTACATCGGTGAAGAAATCACGATCTATCCGTACATCAACGAAACCATTATTTCCGGCGGCACCGCTTATGAGGGCGGAGCGGTCCATGTTATTGACACGATGAGAGTGAACCCATGAGCACAAAATTTTACACCCTGCTGACGGATATCGGCGCGGCGAAACTGGCTAGCGCCGCCGCGCTCGGTATCCCGCTTAAAATTACCCAGATGGCGGTGGGTGACGGTGGTGGAGCACTGCCCACTCCCAGCGCACAACAGACCGCGTTAGTGGCTGAAAAGCGCCGCGCAGCGCTGAATATGCTGTATATCGACCCGCAGAACAGCAGCCAGATTATTGCTGAGCAGGTGATCCCGGAAAATGAGGGCGGGTGGTGGATTCGTGAAGTCGGCCTGTTTGATGAAACCGGCGCGCTGATTGCTGTGGGTAACTGCCCGGAGAGCTACAAGCCGAAGCTGGCGGAGGGCAGCGGACGCACGCAGACCGTGCGAATGGTACTGATTACCAGCAGCACCGATAACATCACCCTGAAAATTGACCCCGCTGTGGTTCTGGCAACCCGCAAATATGTGGATGACAAGGTGCTGGAACTTAAGGTGTATGTGGATGACCTGATGGCAAAGCATCTTGCTGCTGTTGATCCTCATTCGCAGTATGCACCAAAAGACAGTCCGACTCTGACAGGCATGCCTAAAACGCCAACGCCACCGGCAGGAAACAACAGCACCCTGATTGCCAGTACAGCCTTTGTACAGGCCGCTATTCTTGCCCTGATTGGTGGCGCACCGGCAACGCTGGATACGCTGAAAGAAATTGCAGCAGCTATCAATAATGACCCGAATTTCAGTACCACCATTAACAATGCGCTGGCACTGAAAGCACCGCTGGCAAGCCCAGCCCTGACCGGAACGCCAACGGCTCCGACTGCGGCGCAGACTGTGAACAATACGCAGATTGCCACTACAGCATTTGTGAAGGCAGCTATTGCCGGACTGGTTGGTTCGTCGCCGGAGGCGCTGGACACATTGAATGAACTGGCAGCTGCGCTGGGGAATGATCCTAACTTTGCGACAACAGTGATGAACGCGCTGGCGGGGAAACAGCCCCTCGATGCCACTTTGACTAACCTCAGCGGGAAAAGTGTTTCAGCCCTTCTACAATACCTTGGTTTGGGAGAAGGGTCAGCGCTGCCCGTCGGCGTACCAGTTCCATGGCCCCTTCCGACCCCGCCGCAGGGTTGGCTGAAATATAACGGTGCGCCGTTTGATAAAATTATGTTCCCCAAGTTAGGTGCTATTTATCCAGGAGGCGTTTTACCCGATTTACGTGGTGAGTTTATTCGAGGCTGGGATGATGGTCGCAATATTGATTCCGGGAGGGCAATACTTACGGCGCAGGATGGGACTCTTGTCGGCTATGACCCTATACGCTCTGATGCCGGACTTGTTGGGGTTCCGGGTGTGAATTCAGCAAGTAACTATGCGGATATGCGCGGGGACAGGCTCAACAATACTATTGATTCGGTATCTCATATTTTTGTGAATATGACGATGGATGTCATACAACGCCGTTCACTAGGTGCAGATACGGCAGTCATTGCCCGCCCGAGAAATATCGCATTTAACTACATAGTAAGGGCTGTGTAAAAACGTTCCTTCCGCAGCAAGAGCTATTGGGACACGTCGTGTTGCATCAGGTAATTTTGGTATAGAAACTCGCCCACGCAACCTGTCATTTAATTACGTTGTGCGGGCTATGTAACAACATCAATATCAAGAATAACTGAGGACGGCCAGTATAGTAGAATCCTGCCCCAGCACGAAGGATGAAAGAATGAGTAAAGCAATTTTGAATACATATGGGATCGCATCATCGGCAGGTGAAATCACCGTTTATAACTATGATGCCAACACCCGTGAGTACCTGTCATCAACCGTTGAATATCTTGCAGAAGGAGTGGGTATACCTGCCCATTCCTGTACTGATAAACCCGGCAAATTCAAGACCGGCTTTGCTATTTGTCGTAATGAAGGTCTGAACGGCTGGGAGTATGTTGAAGACCACCGTGATGCAGAAGTTTATAAAACTGATACAGGGGAAAAAATCACTGTTCGGTATTTAGGAAAGCTTCCTGAAGATACCACCACAATCGCGCCAGAAACTAAATTTGATGCATGGAATGGTACTGCGTGGATAACGGATACCGATGCAAAAAGAGCTGCTGACGTTCAGGCATTTGAAATGAAAATTCAGACTCTGATTGATGAGGCTAATGTGGTCATTAATAAAAATAACTGGCCTTCAAAGCTACAACTCAATCGAATGAGCGAAGCAGAAACCAGCAAGTTTAATCTATGGCTTGATTATATTGATGCTCTGAATGCCATCAAGCCCTCAGATTTCCTAACTGCGATACTACCTGAACCGCCCTCAATTTGATAAAGGTGATTAAGCCGTCATTCAGACGGCTTTTCATTTAAGCTGCACGAACAATGTAGTTGAATGCCACATTACGTGGGCGAGATTCGTTCCCACCACTGGTCTGATTTCGAACGCCGGTATTGTTAATTCCTTCCCAGCCTGAACCAGCCCCACTAATTTGCGCTCTCAATACCTGTACGAATATATTATTTGGGGTATGTGACACTGAATTTCCTGAGTTAAAATCAATGTACGGATTTGCATTCCCCCATGTCGTTCCGCCATCCATACTTGATTCAAACAAATGCCTGTGAGACTGGTTCATATCAGCTTCAGTTGATAGCAATGCCCTGCCAGCATTAACACCCCGTCCATCATCCCAGCCGCGAATAAATTCACCACGTAAATCAGGTAATACGCCTCCTGGATAAATAGCACCTAATATCGGAAATCTGTTTTTATCGAAGGGCGCGCCGTTATATTTCAGCCAGCCCTGTGGCGGGTTCTGAAGGGGCCACGGAACTGGTACGCCGACGGGCAGCGCTGACCCTTCTCCCAAACCAACGTTTTATGCCGCACGAACAATGTAGTTAAATGCAACGTTACGCGGGCGGTTTTCATTAGCAGTTGGAACTACTTTTGAAGCGTCAAATCCAACCGCCTTTGGATATGTTGCGCTATTAACAGTTGAAACTCGCAACCCTGTTAATTCAAAGTAACTATTATTAGTTGAAGGATTTAACGGCACCAATGCCCCAGAAAAAGAGGCAGTAGATTCCCATATTGAATAATTTTCTGTATTTACTGTACGCAATCCGCCAGTTATGTTCCTGATGGCATCACTTTGATTTGAAAGCAACGAACGGGACACATCCACGCCTTTGGCGTCATCCCAGCCGCGAATAAACTCACCCCGTAAATCAGGTAATATGCCAGCCGGATATACCGCACCTAATTTCGGAAATCTGTTTTTATCGAAGGGTGCACCGTTATATTTCAGCCAGCCTTCCGGTGGGTTCGGGAGGGGCCACGGCACTGGCACACCCACCGGCAACGCGGAGCCTTCCCCCAAACCAACATTTAGCCAAAGCCAGTATTGAATCAGTTACGTAGCAAATGATTCCAGCATCTGAAAATCATGGCATGCTGTTTACCTTTTAAGAGGTTATTTTTCATGCAAATAGGCTATGTGAGGGTATCAACAAATGACCAGAACACTGCTTTGCAACGTGATGCACTGGAACGCTCAGGATGTGAGCTAATTTTTGAAGACAAAATGAGCGGAAAAACAGCAGACAGGCCAGGGCTAAAAAGGTTGCTCAGGACGTTATCAGAGGGAGACACGCTGGTTGTATGGAAGCTCGACAGGCTGGGAAGAAGCATGCGACACCTTGTTACCCTGATAGAAGAACTCCGACAGCGCGGAGTTAATTTCCGTAGTCTGACTGACAGCATAGACACCAGTACGCCAATGGGGCGGTTTTTCTTTCACGTTATGGGGGCACTGGCGGAGATGGAACGCGAGTTGATAGTGGAACGAACCCGTGCGGGACTGGAAGCCGCAAGATCTAAAGGCAGGATTGGAGGGCGAAGACCAAAACTGACGCCAGAGCAATGGGCACAGGCTGGCAGGTTACTTGCTGCAGGTGAAACACGGCAGCGGGTTGCTTTAATTTTTGATGTGGGGATCTCGACGTTATACCGCAAATATCCTGCGACATTGTGTGATTAACAGGACAACGCCGCGCAGCTGTCTGCGTGACGTAATCAATACAACATAGGGCGAAGCCTATTCCAATCAGGAGGTTCGCCGCTATGGCTCAGGATTACCACCACGGGGTGCGCGTTGTTGAAGTCAACGAGGGCACCCGATCTATCACCACGGTGAGCACCGCTATCGTGGGCATGGTCTGCACCGGCGATGATGCTGATGCGTCCGTATTCCCTCTCAATAAGCCGGTTCTGCTGACGGATGTGCTGGAGGCCAGCGGTAAAGCAGGCGAGTCCGGCACGCTGGCCCGTTCGCTGGATGCGATTGCCGACCAGTCAAAACCCGTGACGGTTGTTGTGCGCGTGGCGCAGGGCGAAACCGAAGCGGAAACCACCTCCAATATTATCGGTGGCGTCACGTCCGACGGTAAAAAAACGGGGATGAAAGCGCTGCTTTCTGCGCAGTCGCAGCTGAAAGTTAAGCCGCGTATTCTCGGTGTGCCGGGGCATGACACGCAGGCGGTAGCCACTGAGCTGATGAGTATTGCGCAGAGCCTGCGCGGGTTTGCCTACCTGTCTGCCTATGGCTGCAAGACGGTGGAGGAAGCCATTGCTTACCGGGACAATTTCAGCCAGCGAGAAGGGATGCTGATCTGGCCTGATTGCATCAACTTTGACACCGTTCTGAAAGCCGATGCCACGGCTTACGCCTCGGCCCGTGCGCTCGGTCTGCGCGCCAAAATCGACGAACAGACCGGCTGGCACAAAACCCTGTCCAACGTGGGAGTGAATGGCGTCACCGGCATTTCCGCTGATGTGTTCTGGGATCTGCAGGACCCGGCAACGGACGCGGGACTGCTGAACCAGAATGACGTCACCACGTTGATCTGCAAAGACGGCTTCCGCTTCTGGGGTTCCCGCTGCCTCAGTGACGATCCATTGTTTGCGTTTGAGAACTACACCCGCACCGCGCAGGTGCTGGCTGACACGATTGCAGAGGGGCATATGTGGGCGGTGGATAAGCCACTGAATCCGTCACTGGCCCGCGACATTATCGAAGGTATTCGCGCCAAATTACGCAGCCTGGTAAATCAGGGATACCTCATCGGGGCTGACTGCTGGCTGGATGAGTCAGTGAACGATAAAGACTCTCTGAAAGCCGGGAAGCTCACCATTGACTACGACTACACGCCTGTGCCGCCGCTTGAAAATCTGATGCTGCGCCAGCGCATCACCGATCGCTACCTGGTCGATTTTGCCAGCCGTGTCAGTGCATAAGGGGGATACATGGCATTACCACGCAAGTTAAAACACCTGAACCTGTTCAACGATGGGAACAACTGGCAGGGGATCGTTGAGTCCCTGACTCTGCCGAAATTCACCCGCAAGTTTGAGAAGTATCGCGGCGGCGGTATGCCGGGCGCGGTGGATGTGGATATGGGGCTGGATGACGGCGCACTGGACACGGAATTTTCAATCGGCGGCACCGAACTGTTGTTATTCAAGCAGATGGGCAAGGCAACCGTTGATGGCATCCAGCTGCGTTTCACCGGCTCTATTCAGCGTGACGATACCGGCGAAGTTCAGGCCATTGAGCTGGTTGTGCGCGGGCGTCATAAAGAAGTGGATTCCGGCGAGTGGAAAACTGGCGAGAGCAGCACCACCAAAGTTAGCAGCACCAACAGCTACGCGAAGCTGACCATTAACGGCGAAGTGCTCTATGAGGTTGATCTGGTCAACATGATTGAAATCGTTGACGGCGTGGACCTGATGGAAGCACACCGTAACGCCCTTGGCCTCTGATTTAACTTAACGGCGCGGTGATCCGCGCCAGTATCTGATTAACAGGAAACGAACATGAGCGACAAGCTGACTGAAAAAACCGTACAACTGGATACGCCAGTCATGCGCGGTAAAACCCAAATCACCGAAATTGTGCTGCGTAAGCCGCAGTCCGGTGCGCTGCGCGGCACCCGCCTGCAGGCCATTATGGATATGGACGTGGGGGCCATGATGACAGTGATCCCGCGTATTTCCACCCCAACGCTGACCGCACAGGAAATGGCTGAACTGGACCCCGCCGATCTCACCGCGCTGTCGGTCGAGGTGGTGACTTTTTTGTTGAAGAAGTCGGTGCTTGCCGGTTTACCGACAGCCTGACGATTGATGACCTGGTGGCGGATATCGCCACCATCTTTCACTGGTCGCCGTCCATCACTGACGTTATGCCGCTGACAGAGGTGCTGGAGTGGCGGCACAAAGCGATTCAGAGAAGCGGGGCCAGCGATGAGTGACAATAACCTGCGTCTGCAGGTGATTCTGAATGCGGTTGACAAGCTCACCCGCCCATTTCGATCCGCGCAGGCCAGCTCAAAAGAGCTGGCTGCCGCTATTCAGCAAAGCCGCGCCCGGCTGAAAGAGTTAGATTCTCAGGCGGGCAGAATTGATGGCTTCCGTAAGGCCAGCGCGCAGCTGGCAGTCACAGGTAACAGCCTTAAAGCCGCCCGCGAAGAAGCGGCAAAACTCGCCACGCAGTTTACTGCGACCAACCGCCCGACGGCAGCACAGGCCAGACTGCTTGAGCAGGCTAAAAATCGCGTCACCGATTTACAGGGAAAATATAACGGGCTGCGTCAGTCAGTGCAGCGTCAGCGCCTTGCGCTGAATGAGGCAGGGCTTGATACAAAGAAACTGAGCAGCGCACAGCGTGAGCTACGGCAGAACGCCGATGAAACCCGACTGGCACTGGAGCGACAGCAAAAATCCCTGAAACGCCTGGGTGAACAGCAGGCGAGAATGAATGCGGTTCGTGATCAGTATTCGCGCCGTCTTGAGGTTCGGGATCGCATAGCCGGAGCCGGAGCCACCACCACAGCTGCCGGGCTTGCAATGGGTGCGCCGGTTTTGGCTGCAGTGAAAAGCTA
>OIWQ01004991.1_pt1 | contig 10057 bp, 9 predicted proteins | sample 1587571 | NCBI WGS metagenome assembly OIWQ01 (sample SAMEA3888910, study PRJEB22519) | human gut metagenome | biome: human gut; feature: human-associated habitat; material: faeces | place: Denmark | collected 2010 | reverse complement strand
GCACATGAATATCGATCCGCAAAATCCGCGCTGGGAAAAGCGCGACCGCTTTGTGCTCTCCAAGGGTCATGCGGCTCCGGCGCTCTACTCGGTGCTCGCCAACCGCGGCTTTTTCCCCGTGGACGAGCTCAAGACGCTCCGCCATATCGGCAGCCGTCTGCAGGGCCATCCCAATATGAACCTCACGCCCGGCGTGGACATGTCCACCGGCTCTCTCGGCCAGGGTGTATCCACGGCGGCGGGCATGGCGCTCGGCGCGAAGCGTCTTGGAAACGGCGTGCGCGTATATACGCTCCTCGGCGACGGCGAGATCGAGGAAGGCCAGGTCTGGGAAGCGATGATGTTCGCCTCGCACTATAAGCTGGATAACCTGCTCGTGTTCGTTGACAACAACAATCTTCAGATCGACGGTGCCGTGAGCGACGTTATGAGCCCCTATCCGATCGACGAGAAGTTCGCCGCTTTCGGACTCTTTGTGCAGACCGTGGACGGCCACGACTTTGACGCGATCGACGCGGCCGTGAAGCGCGCCGAGCAGGAAAAGGGACGCCCCTCCGCGATCGTTCTCAAGACCGTTAAGGGCAAGGGCGTTTCCTTTATGGAGAACTCCGTTGACTGGCACGGCAAGGGCCCCAACGATGAGGAATACGCACAGGCCATGCAGGAGCTGAATGCAGCTTACGCCGCGCTGGAAGAGGAGGACAAGTAAGATGGCAGAAGTGAAGAAGATCGCTACCCGTGACAGCTACGGCAACACCCTGAAGGAGCTGGCCGCCGAGGGCCACGACGACCTGGTGGTGCTGGACGCTGACCTGGCTGCCGCCACCAAGACCGGCATGTTCCGCAAGGCGTACCCGGACCGTCACTTCGACTGCGGCATTGCCGAGGGCAACATGATGGGCGTGGCCGCAGGTCTGGCCACCATGGGTTATGTGCCCTTTGTTTCCAGCTTTGCCATGTTTGCCGCAGGCCGTGCCTTTGAGCAGATCCGCAACTCGATCGCCTACCCCCGCCTGAACGTCAAGATCGGTGCCACCCACGGCGGCATCTCTGTGGGCGAGGACGGTGCTTCCCACCAGTGCTGCGAGGACTTTGCCCTGATGCGCAGCCTGCCCGGCATGACCGTGATCTGCCCCGCAGACGATGTGGAGGCCCGCGCCGCTGTGCGTGCCGCTTACGCCATGCAGGGCCCTGTTTACCTGCGCTTCGGTCGTCTGGCTGTGCCTGTGTTCCACGATGAGGCCACCTACCACTTTGAGCTGGGCAAGGGCGAGCAGATCACCGAGGGCAGCGACATTGCCATCATCGCCACCGGTCTGATGGTCAACGAGGCCCGCCTGGCTGCCGAGCAGCTGGCTGCCGAGGGCATCCACGCCCGGGTCATCAACATCCACACCATCAAGCCTCTGGACGAGGAGATCGTCCTCAAGGCCGCCAAGGAGTGCGGCAAGGTCATCACCGCCGAGGAGCACAGCGTCATCGGCGGCCTGGGCGAGGCTGTCTGCGCCGTCCTGAGCGAGAAGCTGCCTACCCCTGTCCGCCGCGTGGGCGTGCAGGACAAGTTCGGCTGCTCCGGCCCCGCATGGGACCTGCTCAAGCTGTACGGTCTGGATGCAGCGACCATCTGCAAGACCGCTCACGAGATGCTGGGCTGATCTGGAAAGTCAATACCAATAAAAAAGCCGGTCGGCGTATGCCGACCGGCTTTTTGCGTGCAATTACCGTAAAAATTCGTGATTTTTCCGCACGATATCCGGGGAAACGTGCTGGCTGCTTGCACCCGGCGGCAAAGTGTGTTAAAGTGGGGCCAGATAAAAATTTTGAGAGAAGGAGCACCGCTATGAAATACGATTTCACTTCCATCATGGACCGCCACGGCAAGGATGCCATTGCAGTGGATGGCCTTGGCACCGGCTTTGCCCCCGCCGCCCCCAAGGAGGGCTTTGACGCCATCCCCATGTGGGTGGCTGATATGAACTTCCCCACCGTGCCCACCATCCAGGAAGCCATCATCGAGCGCACCAACCACCCCGCGTTTGGCTACTTCAACCCCACCGATGAATACTTCGATTCCATCATCCGGTGGCAGGCAAAGCGCAACGGCGTGCAGGGCCTGACCAAGGAGTGCATCGGCTACGAGAACGGCGTGCTGGGCGGCGTGATCAGCGCCCTGAACTGCGTCTGCTCCAAGGGCGACAAGATCCTGATCCACAGCCCCACCTACATCGGCTTCACCATGAGCCTGAAAAACAACGGCTACGAGGCTGTCCACAGCCCGCTGGTCAAGGATGAGAACGGCGTGTGGCGGATGGACTTTGAGGACATGGAAAAGCACCTGAAAGAAGAAAAGATCCATGCCGCCATCATGTGCAACCCCCACAACCCCTGCGGCCGTGTGTGGGAGCGCTGGGAGCTGGAAAAGGCCATGGAGCTGTACAAGAAGTACGATGTGTATGTGGTCTCCGATGAGATCTGGTCGGACATCATCCTGAGCGGAAACAAGCACATCCCCACCCAGTCTGTGAGCGAGGATGCCCGCCAGCGCACCGCCGCTTTCTATGCCCCCTCCAAGACCTTCAATCTGGCTGGTTTGGTGGGCAGCTACCATATCGTTTACAACAGCTGGTGGCGTGACCGCATGGAAAAAGAGTCCAGCCTGAGCCACTACAACATGATGAACGTCCTCTCCATGCACGCCCTGATCGGTGCTTACAAGCCCGAGGGCTACGAGTGGACCGACGAGCTCTGCGAGGTGCTGACCGGCAACATCGACTTTGCCTGCGATTACATCGAGAAGCATTTCGAGGGCGTGACCGTCTCCAAGCCGCAGGGTACCTACATGCTGTTCGTGGACTGCACCGACTGGTGCAAGGCTCACGGCAAGACCATTGAGGATGTGGAGCACGCCTGCTGGGATGTGGGCGCTGCCATCCAGGACGGCACCATGTTCTTTGGCCCCTGCCACCTGCGCATGAATCTGGCTTCTCCCCGTTCCCGCATCGAGGAGGCATTCCACCGCATGGACAAGTACGTTTTTAACGCATGATCGCTTAAACACAGCAAAAAGTCCCGACCAGAACGGCCGGGACTTTTTTGCGTTTAATTCAGATCGAAATTGCCCACCAGCAGGTAGTAGAGCGCCTCCACCACCAGCGCTGCCGAAAGCTGGGAAGGCATCATATCGCTGGCAATGCGCTGGATACGGTTGGAGGCCAGCAGGGTATAGCTGGCATGGCCTGCCAGCGCCGAGCGCTTGTCGCAGGTGATGAGGATGACCGGTGTGCCGTTCTTCTTGGCGGCACGGGCGGCCGTCTCCAACGTCTCGCAGCGGCCTGCGCTGGAAATGAGCAGCAGGGCATCTTTTGGGGTCAGTGCCGAAGAGAAAGACCGTGCCTTTTCTGGCACCGGGCTGATCATGCAGCGCTTGCCCAGACTGCCCAGCTTGAGCGAAGCATCCATGGCAACGGGCAGGCTGCTGCCGTTGGCTTCGATCTCAATGATCTCTGCCGCCCGCAGAATGGAAAGCACCTTTCTCAGCTGGACAAGGTTCAAGGCCTGAATGGTGGCCTGAACCTCCTCCTGACGGTTGTTCTGAAGATCGAGCAGGGCCTGATGCAGCGGGTCATTGGGGGGCCTTTTGCGGGCCTCCGTTTCCTGCTGCTCCAGCACATCCCGTGCAAGCTCCAGTTGGAATTTGCGATAATTTGCGTAGCCGAGCTTGTGGCACAGCCGGGTGACCGTGGCTTCGGACGAGTGACTGGCCTTTGCAAGCTCCGCAGAGGTGGCGACCGAGGCCCACTTTACATCTGCAAGAATGCAGTCCGCAATGCGCCGTTCGGCGCTGTAAAGCTGGAGCCCGGAGCACAGCTGGGTGACGACGCTTCCCGGGGAATCGTGCATAGCAATACCTCCCTGTGCGCGCTGTGCATTGGGCACAACGCACAGTACTCTGGGAATAGTATACCGATTTTTTGGTGAAAAATCAATTGAATCTGGCAAGAAAATGCATATCATTCCAAAATAAACCGGAATTCCGCCAGAACCCGCTGCCTGTCAAATTCTCCAGGCCGGAATAATTCGCACTGAAATTACAAAAGGACTGCTCCGCTGGAGCAGTCCTTTTTGCGTTTTAAGGGGCGGGAAGGTGCGATCAGCACCCTTCCTTTTCGGCCAGCTTCCGGCCCATGAGCACGCCCATGACGGAGGCCATCATCAGGCCGCGGGTCCAGCCGGAGGAGTCACCCAGACAGTGCAGGCCCCGGATGTTGGTGTCGAGGTTCTCGTCCATCTTGACCTTGTTGGAGTAGAACTTCAGCTCGGGGCTGTAGAGCAGGGTCTCGTTGGAGGCAAAGCCGGGCACGACCATATCCAGCATCTTGATGAACTCAATGATGTTGGTCATGGCGCGGTAAGGCATGGCGGCGGTGATATCACCGGCTACGGCATCCTTCAGGGTGGGCTTGACGTTGGACTGGGCCAGCTCCTTCTGCCAGGTGCGCTTGCCGTCCAGAATGTCGCCGTAGCGCTGCACCATGATGTGGCCTGCGCCCAGCATATTGGTCAGCTCGCCCACCTTCTGGGCGTAGGCGATGGGCTGGTTGAAGGGTTCGGTGAAGTTGTGGGAGACGAGGATGGCCAGGTTGGTGTTCTCGCTCTTCTTCTCCTTGAAGCTGTGGCCATTGACCACGGCCAGATCGTTGTCGTAGTTCTCCTGAGCCACAAAGCCGCCGGGGTTCTGGCAGAAGGTGCGCACCTTGTTCTTCCAGGGCTTGGGGTAGCCGATGAGCTTGGACTCGTACAGCACCTTGTTCACCTTTTCCATGACCTCGTTGCGGCACTCCACGCGCACGCCGATGTCAACGGTGCCGGGCTTGTGGGCGATGTGGTGCTCGGCGCAGATCTTCTCCAGCCAGTCGGCACCGCGGCGGCCCGTGCCGATGACCACAGTATCGGCATAAACAGCATGGGCTTCCTCGTCCTTGGGTCCCTTGATGAACACGCCCTTGCACTCCTCGTTCTCCAGGATGATGTTCTCGCACTCGGTGCTGAACAGCATCTCCACGCCGTTGTCGGCCAGATAGTTCTGGATGGCCAGATACAGCTGCTGGGCCTTCTCGGTGCCCAGATGACGGATGGGGCAGTCCACCAGCTTCAAACCGGCGTGGATGGCGTTCTTGCGGATCTCCTTGATGTCCTCGCCGGTGTAGATGCCCTCCACATGGGGGTCGGCACCGAACTCGAGGTAGATCTTATCGGTGTAATGGATGAGCTCCTGTGCGAACTCCTCGCCGATCAGGCTGGGCAGGTCGCCGCCCACCTCATAGGAGAGGCTCAGCTTGCCGTCCGAGAACGCGCCTGCACCGGAGAAGCCGGTGGTGATGGCGCAGGTGGGGCGGCAGTTGACGCAGTGGCCCAGCTCGGCCTTGGGGCAGTGGCGCTTTTCCACCGGCTTGCCCTTTTCCACCAGCAGGATCTTTTTCTTGCTGCCGTGGCGCAGCAGCTCTACAGCGGTGAAGATGCCGGCCGGACCGGCACCCACAATGATCAGATCGTATTTTTCCATCTCTAGTTTTATCCTTTACTATTAGTTACAAGCTCCCTCAGTCGCCTGTCGGCGACAGCTCCCTCGGAGAGGGAGCCTTTTCTCGGAGGGAAGCTTTATGGGGGTGGCCAAAGCCTCCCTCATGGAGGGAGGTGGCATCGCGCAGCGATGACGGAGGGAGTTTAATCCTCTTCCTGCTCCACCTCCGCGCTCTCATCCACATGATCCAGCTCCACGGCGGAGGCTTCCACGTCGGCAGGGGCGATGTCCGGGGCGATCACGCCGTCACCGTTCAGATCCTGACCGGTCAGGGATTCCAGCATAGACTGGGTCTCGGGGTGGAGCTTGGCAAAGCGGCGGATGGCCAGCACGGTGTACAGGGCACTGAGCAGGTTGATGGCACCCTCGATGATGAGGATGATGCCAATGGCCATGACCAGCGTCTCCATGGTGCCGAAGGGGTTCAGGATCATCACCACGCCCAGCACCACGCTGAGCACCGGCAGCAACAGGAAGCCCTTCCAGCTGGGGTACTCACAGCGGCGCAGGTCCAGAGCGTTCTGGATGCGGCCCAGACTGTCGAAGATGACGAACAGGCCGAACACGATGGGCAGGATGCGCACCACGATGTCACTGCGGAGGATGAGGAACGCGCCCAGGCCCAGGCAGATGATGCCCGAGATGAGGGTGAGCTGGCTCTGAAAGATGCCGCGCTCCACGGCAAAGTAGCGCACCAGCTGAACGGCGGCGCACACCAGCACCACGCCGCCCAGGGCGTAGCAGACCACGTTGAGGGCGGTGGAGGGCCGCATGAGCAGGAAGATGCCCAGCCCCAGGTAGAGCACGCTCATCAGGATCAGATTCCATTTCAACTTCTTTGCCATAAAAGGTCACGTTCCTTTCTTGTGTCGGACGGGTTTTGAAACGGTTTACTGTGCAGCGGCAGCGTTGTCGTACATGGGCTCGATGATCTTTTTGTCCAGGCGGGCAAAGAACACAAAGCTCAGGGTCACGCTGACCAGCTCTGCAATGACGAAGGACCACCACACCATATTCACATTGCCGGTCTTACTCAGCAGCCAGGCGGCGGGCAGCAGGACCACCAGCTGGCGGCAGACCGAGATGATCAGGCTGAACATACCGTTGCCCAGCGCCTGGAAGGTGGAGGACAGGATGATGCTCATGCCGGCCAGCAGGAAGTGGAAGCAGATGATGCGCAGGGCAGGCTTGCCGATGGCCAGCATGGCCTCGCTGGCGGAGAACAGGCCCAGCAGCTTGTCGGGCAGGAACTGGAACAGCAGGAAGCCGACCAGCATGATGGCCTCGGAATAGAACATGGCGCACTTGATGGTCTTTTTGACGCGGTCTGGCTTGCGGGCACCGTAGTTGTAGCCGATGATGGGCACCATGCCGTTGTTCATGCCGAAGATGGGCATAAAAACGAAGCTCTGGAGCTTGAAGTAAACGCCGAACACGGCCACGGCGGTGGCGGAATATTTCCGGGATCAGCACAAGAGCGTTCTGCTCATGATGGACTCGGTGACCCGTTTCGGGCGCGCACAGCGCGAGATCGGCCTTGCCGCGGGCGAACCCCCGACCCGGCGCGGTTTCCCTCCGTCCGTGTTTTCGACGCTTCCCAAGCTGATGGAACGGGCGGGCAATTCGGATAAGGGCTCCATCACGGCGCTGTATACCGTACTGGTGGAGGGCGACGACATGACGGAGCCCATTGCGGACGAAACCCGCTCCATCCTCGACGGGCACATCATCCTGTCCCGCAAGTTGGCGGCGGCGAACCACTATCCCGCCATCGACGTACAGGCCAGCGTCAGCCGCGTTATGAACGCCATCGTTACGAAGGAGCACAAGAAAGCCGCGCAGGTCGCCGAGGTGGAATTGCTCGTGCAGATCGGCGAATACAAGAAAGGATCGGATAAGGAAGCCGACGACGCGCTGGCCCGGATCAACGCCGTAAACGCGTTCCTCAGGCAAGGTTTGGACGAAAAAAGCACTTTTGAGGAAACGTTGCAGGCGCTGTATAAGGTGGTGGCCTGAGCGTGGAAAAGTATCCGCTGGCTCCATTGCTTAAAGTGCGCGAATACCGGGAGGATGCGGCCAAGAATGCCCTCAGCGCCGCCGAGCGCGCCGTGGTTGAGGCGCAGGAGGCGGTGGAGCGGTGCCGCGGGGAGCTGGAGCGCTACAAGGTCTGGCGTCAGGAAGAGGTTGAGCGCCGCTATGACGCGATCATGGGCAAGGGCCTGAGCCTCAAGGAATTGGATGTGTTCAAGGCCGGGCTCGGTGCGCTGGCCGATGGCGAGTTGAAGCTGGAAGAAGCCATCGCCCAAGCGCTTGAGAACGTAAAAAAGCGCCAGGAGGACGTACGCAAGGCCCGGGAGGCCGCGCGGCAGGCTCAGCACGAGACGGCCAAAATCGTGACGCATCGGGACATCTGGCTCGTCGAGGCCAAACGCGAGGCCGAGCGTCTGGAAGATTTGGAAATGGAAGAATTCAAACCGCTGCCGCCTCAGGGGACCGAAGGCGAGCTCTAGGGGCGTTTCACCCTCGAAGGGGCAGGAAGCATTGGGGAAAGGAAGGGAAACCTTTCTGGAGAGACGTTTTTCCCATCCGGCTTCCTCAAATCTGCCGATACGGAAGCTATCCCGCTCTTTCCAATGCCTTTTGCGTCCATTATGCCCTGCATTTTCGGGAATTGAGCGCCGGTTGGAGCGATAGCCCTTTCAAAATAAAGAAACCCGTCCATAAGCGGAGGAATGCGGGAGGTGTCGTATGGCTGACTTTATGAAGGTGGATATGTCCCGGCTCGGGCAGGCTGAAGGCCGATCTGCGGATTCCGGCATGGCCGCGCCGTCAGGTGCGGACGTGGATACCTTTCAGCAAGCCATGCGGCGGCGTCCGCTTGACGAACGGCAGGGTTCCGGAGGAGAGGAGTCCGACGGGGGACGTGGGGCTTCCCATGCTCCTGACGAGGATACCTCAGCCGAGGCCGAAGCGCTTTCCAGCATGTTTTCCCGGATGACCGGGCCGTTGGATACGCTTTTTGCCGGACGCACGGCGCAGACGGCTGAAACGGCGGCTCCGTCCGGAGATGCTCCGGATTTGGGTGCGCTGGCGGAAAAGCTCGTGGAGCGGATTCTGGTTTCCGGGCCCGACGGGGGCCATGAGATACGCCTCACCCTTGGCAAGGATGTCCTCCCCGGAACCGAAATCCGGCTCCAGCGCGGGAGCGACGGCGTGCTGTCGGTACATTTGGCGACGGACAACGCGGCATCCTTTCAGACCCTCGTCGGCGCACAGGAATCTTTGAAGGCGCGGCTTGAGTCGTTTGAGAAGGATGTTCGCGTCGAAGTGGTTTCTGAACGGGGCGGGGCCGAAGCCGAGAACGGCGATGGGCGTCGGCAGTCGCGCGGCGAGTATGTCGCTCCGGACGAACGGGATGCCTGACCCCGGCGCACGGGGAGGGATGCCGCGCCAGCCGTTTGAAGTGGCGCAGCCCGAAACTTTTTGTAACAGCCCTCCATTGCCGGGGGCGGAGAAGTACATGGAGATACTGCCTTTCCGGGCTCCGGCGCTTTCGCCGCTTGAAGCGCATGTCTTCAACCTGCTGTGCACGCGGGCGCAGCCGTGGCCCATTGATGTGGCCGGTACGCCGTGCGCGTTGGAGGCCGGGGGCCTTGCGGCTCCGGTCCCTCCGGTGTGCGCTTTTGACGTCGTTTGCGGCGAACGGACATGGCGCGTGGAACTCGGCAGCCTGCGCTTGCTGGCTTTGCATCCGGCAGTGGCGGATGTGCCGCCGAACGCCGCACTGCCCGGGGCGCTGCAGTTGGCGGTTCTCGACTTGCTGGCCGCTCCTTTGGCGGAACTGGCGCAAACGTTTTTGCATGTGCCGCTGGCTGTCCGCAACGTCCGGATGATTGAAGCGGCGGAACCGGCCGTTTGTGCGCTTCCCCTGACGCTGCACGTGCCGGTGGGGGCGGGGGCCTCCGCAGAGGCGTATCCGATCCCTGTCAGGCTGTGCCTCCCGGATCGGGAGAGCGCGCTCGAACTGGTGGAACGTCTGGACGCCTTGCCGCGCCGCCGCGCACTGGGGCTTGCCGGGGACGTGCCGGTTCCGGTCGGCCTCGAAGCGGGGCGTATGCGGCTTTCCGTCAACGAGCTGTCTTCCCTTGAACCAGACGATGTGCTGCTGCCGGAAACCTATCCGGCGCGTGAGGGCCGCGTTACGCTCCGCCTCTGCGCCACGTCGCGTTCCCTTGCGTTCGCCTGCTCCCTCACGGAGGGCTGCGCGACCATCCTTTCTGTCTTGAATCCCGAGGAGGGGCCCATGTCCGACGAAAACAATACGGCTGCCGGGGCCGCGCCGTCCGAAGGCGTCGATACCGGCGAACTGGAAGTGACGCTGACCTTTGAACTGGAACGCCGCCTCATGACGGTGCGGGACGTGGAGACGCTCGCCCCCGGCTATACTTTCGCGTTCGGCGGCGATGCGCTCGCCCC
>OIWQ01004990.1_pt1 | contig 10057 bp, 6 predicted proteins | sample 1587571 | NCBI WGS metagenome assembly OIWQ01 (sample SAMEA3888910, study PRJEB22519) | human gut metagenome | biome: human gut; feature: human-associated habitat; material: faeces | place: Denmark | collected 2010 | reverse complement strand
CACATACCGGAACAGCGGCTTCATCCACGGGCGGACCTTCAGGCCCTGCCCGGCGTTGGCCTCCAGCAGGAAATTGTCCCAGCCCCAGCCGGATTTGTTGCAGCAGAACAGGGCAAGCACCAGGGATCCCAGGGGCAGAATATTGTTGGACACCAGGAAATCCCACAGGTCCAGCCAGGCGGTGCCCTCCGCAAAGGGCTGGAAGTGCAGCACGCTGTAGCCCAGTGCCGTGGTCAGCGCCACCAGGAAGATGCACCCGCCGCAGACCAGGCACCCTACCGGGCGGCTCCAGCCGGTAAGATCCCGCACCATGGCCAGTATCTCCTCGCACACCGCCAGCACCGTGGACAGGGCCGCGAACACCATAAACAGGAAGAACAGGGTTCCCCACCAGCGTCCGCCCTCCATGTGGTTGAACACGGTGGCCATGGTGTCAAACAGCAGGCTGGGCCCGGCGTTTACCTCCACGCCATAGGTGAAGCAGGCCGGGAACATGATCAGTCCCGCCACCACCGCCACAAAGGTGTCCAGCACGATGATGTGCACCGACTCCCCCATCAGGGAGCGCTCTTTTCCGATGTAGCTGCCGAAAATGGCCATGGCCCCCATGCCCACGGACAGGGTGAAGAAAGCCTGGTTCATGGCCCCCACCACCACGCTGCCGTTGATTTTGGACAGGTCCGGCACCAGATAGAACCGCAGACCCTCCGCTGCGCCGGACAGGGTGAAGCTATGCACCGCCAGCACCAGCATCAGCACCAGAAGCAGCATCATCATATATTTGGTGACCCGCTCCAGGCCGCTCTGCAGCCCGAAGCACAGCAGGCCGAAGGCCAGCACCACCGTCACCGCCAGATAGGTCACGTTGACCCCCGGGTCCGCAATCATGGAGCCAAACCCCAGCTCCCGGCTGTGTCCCGTCAGGAACTGCACGAAATAATACACGATCCAACCGGTGACCACCGTATAAAAAGCCATCAGGGCCACGCTGCCGAAGAAGGAGACATACCCGTGGATATGCCATTTCTGCCCCTTCTTTTCCAGCCGCTGGTACATACGGATGGGGCTTGCCTGAGCGGCCCGGCCCACGCTGAACTCCATGGTCATGATCGGCAAACCCAGGATCACCAGGCACAGAATATACAGCAGCACAAAGCCGCCCCCGCCGTACTGCCCGCACATCCACGGGAATTTCCATACGTTTCCGCAGCCGATGGCGCACCCGGCGGACAGCAGGATGAAGCCCAGCCGGGAGCCCAGTTTTTCGCGTTCCATGTTTTTTCTCCTTTTTGTATAAATATTCAGAATAGGTGTTGCTCCATCATATCAAAGATTCCCTCCGCCGTCAAGGGGATAACCCTTGTGTTCGGAGGCGGCGTGTGGTATACTATGCGCAGAAAAGCGGACATACAGCCGCCTGCGGGGCGGCGTGTCACAAGAAAGGAAGTGCTTTCATGCCCGATCGCATTCAAATTAAGGAAGAAGCCAAGCAGGTGCTGCGGGGGGCCCGGGTGAACCCCTACCTGGTGTCGCTGATCGTTACCGGCATCCTGTGGCTCCTGGGTGCACTGGACTCCTATGTGGGGGCGTCCCAGACCGTGGAGCAGATGGCAATCTACGACCCGGCCCTGGCGGCGATGCTGCCCAGCTTTCCGGAGTTCCCGGTGCTGCTGGTGGCCTTTGTGGCGGCGGTGAACTGGCTGGCCCAGGCAATTCTCAGCGCCGGCTGGTCCATCTATCACCTGGGCGTGCGCCGGGGCAAGGAAATGCCCTTCTCCTGCCTGCTGGACGGCTTCAACTTCCTGGGGAAGCTGATCCTGCTGAACATCGTCATGGGCATCTTCGTGTTCCTGTGGTCCCTGCTGTTCTATATCCCCGGCATCATCGCCCAGTACCGGTACCGCTTTGCGGTGTATAACCTGTGTGAAAATCCCGACATCGGCATCATGGAGGCCATCAGCATGAGCAAGGCCCAGACGGCGGGCTTTAAGTGGACGCTGTTTGTGCTGGACCTGTCCTTCATCGGGTGGATTCTGCTGTCCGGCCTGACCCTGGGCATTCTGGACATCTGGCTGGCCCCCTACCGGGAGCAGGCCAACGTGGGCTATTTCCAGGAGATCAAGCGGGTGAAGGGCATCGGCTTCCAGTCCGGCCCCGACGGCGGCGACGATCCCTTCCGGCCCATCGACCCCTTCGGCCCCAACGATTAAGGACCCGCAAAAAGGACGGACTCCACCGTCTTCACTCCGCTAATTTCACAAAAAAATCCCCTGTTTCCCGGCAACTGTCACAAATTTTGCAGAAGCGGGGAGCTTTTGTCGAAACAAGGGTTGCGGGAAAAGGTACAAAATGGTAGAATTGAGGTGTTGCGCCCGGAAGGCGCAGAGGAAAACAATTCAGAAAAGGAGAGAGTTTATGGATCGTTTCTTCCATGTAACCGAAAAGGGCTCCACCATCCGGACGGAGATCATGGCCGGTATCACCACCTTCATGGCTATGGCCTACATTCTGATGGTCAACGCCGGTATGTTCTCGAACCCCTTTGGCGACGGCACAGACGTGCTGGGCGTCAGCTACGGCGCCATCTATGTGGCCACCGCCATTTCCGCCGTGGTGGGCACCCTGCTCATCGGCCTGCTGTCTAACCTGCCTCTGGCGCAGGCCTCCGGCATGGGCCTCAACGCCTATTTCGTCTACACCGTGTGTGTGGGCCTGGGCCTGAGCTATGCCAACGCCCTGGTGCTGGTGCTGTTCGACGGCATCATCTTCGTGCTGCTGACCGTCACCGGTCTGCGCAAGATCATCTTCGACTCCATTCCCCACGAGGTCAAGGTGGCCATCTCCGCCGGTATCGGCCTGTTCATCGCCTTCATCGGCCTGCAGAACGCCGGCATCGTGGTCAACGACGCCTCCACCTGCGTGAATCTGCACTCTTTCAACGTGTTCACCGGTGAGCAGACCTGGGCCACCATCTTCCCCATGCTCATCACCCTGCTCGCCGTGTTCGCCATCGGCGCCATGAGCAAGAAGAAGGTCCGCGGCGCTGTGCTGTGGGGCATTCTGGGCGCTGCCGTGCTGTACTATGCCATCGGCCTGATCACCGTTCCCGGCTTCTATGCCTCCGCCGTGGCTCCCAACCTGACCTCTGACTTCTTCGGCGCTTTCCGTGATTTCGGCACCCAGGCCTTCGGTGCGGTGTTCAAGTCCGGCTTTGACTTCTCTGCCTTCATTGCCGCCAACGGCACCGGCGCTTTCGTGGTGATGCTGCTGACCACGATGCTGGCCTTCTGCATGGTGGATATGTTCGACACCCTGGGCACCCTGTACGGCGCCTGCTCCGCCGGCAACATGCTGGATAAGGACGGCAACGTCCCCAACATGGACCGCGCCATGCTGGCCGACGCCTGCGCCACCTGCGCCGGCGCCGTCTGCGGTACCTCCACCGTCACCACCTTCGTGGAGTCCTCCGCCGGTGTGGCCGAGGGCGGCCGCACGGGTCTGGCCTCCATGGCCACGGCCGTGATGTTCTTCATCGCCATGTTCCTGTCTCCGGTGGCTCAGCTGATCCCCACCTATGCCTGCGCCGCGGCCCTGATCTATGTGGGCGTTCTGATGATGTCCAACGTCCGCAACATCAACTGGGACGATCCCGCCGCCGCTGTCACCGGCTTTGTCACCGTGGCTTTCATGCCCCTGACCTACAACATTTCCTACGGTATCGCCTTCGGCCTGATCTCCTACGTTTTCGTGAAGATCTTCACCGGCAAGATCAAGGAGATCAACGTGGGCACCTGGATCATCAGCATCCTGTTCGCCCTGATGTTCTTCCTGACCCGGTAAGCGGTCCGCAATTGAATTTTCCCCAAGAGGGCACGGCACAGCCGTGCCCTCTTGTCTTGTCAAAAAACCTTTCGGAGCTTGACGTCCTGTCGGTCAGTAAAATCGTCCGAATTCTTAACATGAAAACTCCTGAATTTTAGCATTTCTTTATGCTTTTCTGCATTTTTTAGCGCAGTTTATAAAAAAACTGATAAATCTGTAACACCTCACAAAATGTTCGTTAATAATTCGGCGATTTGGCAATTGTAAACATTCTGTGACTGTTATAGAATTAACATAGACGGGTTCGCTGCGTATAGGGCGGCGGACCGGGAAACAAAACAGCGCGGTGCGCCGCGCCCCCAAATTAAGGAGAGTGAGTCTGTGTTTAAGAAATTCACCAACGGCTGCGTTCGCGTGGTCAATCGCTGGCTGCCGGATGCCTTCCTGTTCGCCATCATCCTGAGCATCATCGTTTTCATCGGCGCCATGTTTGCCACGGGAATGGGTCCGCTGAAGGTCCTCAACGCCTGGGGCGACGCAAAAGGCTTCTGGGGTCTGCTGAGCTTCTCCATGCAGATGGCCCTGGTGCTGGTATTCGGCTCCGCCATGGCTTCCGCCAAACCCTGCAAAAAGGCCCTGCGGGCTGTGGCGGGTCTGTGCCACAACAATATGCAGGCCATCGTGATCACCACCATGGTCTCCACCATCTGCTGCTGGCTGAACTGGGGCTTCGGCCTGGTGGTGGGCGCTCTGCTGGCCAAGGAAGTGGTCCGCCGCGTTCCCACCGTGGACTATCCCCTGCTGATCGCCTCCGCCTACTCCGGCTTTGTCATCTGGCATGCAGGCCTGTCCGGCTCCATCCCCCTGGACCTGGTGGCCGGCAAGACCTTCGGTGAGGTGACCTATCAGGCCCCCATCACCGCCACCGTGTTCCACCCCGTGAACATCATCATGTGCGTCGTGATCCTGCTCGCCATGCCCTTCATCAACTACGCCATGCATCCCGACAAGGCCCACACCGTCTGCATCGACCCCACCCTGCTGCAGGATGAGGAGGACAAGACCTACGAGATCAAGACCCCCGCTGACCGCATCGAGCACTCCAAGATCCTGTGGGCGATCCTGGTGGTTGCCGGGTTTGTGTACATCGTTTACTACTTCGTCCAGAACGGCTTCACCCTGGGCCTGAACATCGTGAACATGATCTTCCTGTTCCTGGGTATCCTGCTCCACGGCGACCTGCGCCGCTACGTGGACGCCATCGGCGAGGCTGCTGCCGGCGCCGCCGGTATCCTGCTGCAGTTCCCCTTCTATGCCGGTATCATGGGCATGATGGTGGCTGCCAACGACCAGGGCGTGTCTCTGGCCAGCGTTATCTCCCAGTTCTTCGTCAACATCTCCAACAGCATCACCTTCCCCATGCTGTCCTTCCTGGCGGCCGGTATCGTGAACTTCTTCGTTCCCTCCGGCGGCGGCCAGTGGGCCGTTCAGGGTCCCATCATGATGCCCGCCGGTGCGGCCATGAACATCGACGCCGGACGCACCGCCATGGCCATTGCCTGGGGCGACCAGTGGACCAACATGATCCAGCCCTTCTGGGCTCTGCCTGCTCTGGGCATTGCCAAGCTGTCTGCCCGTGACATCATGGGCTATCTGGTCATCGTTCTGCTGTTCACCGGCGTGGTGGCCTGCCTGGGCTTCCTGGCCTGGGGCCTGTGGTTCTGATTCACCTGATCCACCAATTAACAAGAGGCGCTGCCGTAGCAGCGCCTCTTGCTTTATGTCCGGCGGAAGCGAGGATGCGCCGCAGATTCATAGAAATTTAACACAAAAGCAGACATTCCACGCTTGTGACGGAATTTATTTTATGGTATACTGCAAGAATACTAAAGGATTTCTGCCCGGAAGCGGCCAGGCTGGGGGCAGTTTTTTTGACGGAAGGAGACCAAGATGGACTCAAACAACAGAAACGGCGGAAACAACGGCGGAAACAAGAAGAACAACCGGAATCTGCGCAGCGTCCTCTCCCTGATCGGCTGGGCGTTGGTGCTGACCCTGGTGTTCAACTACATTCTGGCCATGACCAGCGGCGGCAAGAGCTTCGAGATCACCTACAGCCAGATGATGAACCTGGTGCAGGAGGATCAGATCAAGAAGATCGAGCTGAAGGACGGCGTGCTGTATGCCACCCCGGTGGACGGCTATACCTATACCCAGGAGTCGTCCAACAAGAACCAGCAGCCCCGGACCTATACCCAGAGCGAGAAGAACCCCATCACCCTGTACACCACCTACCTGACGGACACCCGGCTGCTTCCCCTGCTGGATGAGCACGACGTGGAGTATTCCAGCCCCGTCAAGAGCTCCTGGAGCGTCCTGGGCGACATCCTGGTGATGTACATTCTGCCTATGCTGCTGACCATGGGGCTGATCGTGCTGGTGATGCGGATCGTGTCCAAAAACGGCGGCGGCATCGGCGGCATTGGCAACGTGGGCAAGTCCAACGCCAAGGTGTATATGGAGAAGCAGACCGGCGTCACCTTCAAGGACGTGGCCGGTCAGGACGAGGCCAAGGAGTCCCTGGAGGAGATCATCGACTTTCTCCACAACCCCGGCAAATACACCGCCATCGGCGCGAAGCTGCCCAAGGGCGCGCTGCTGGTGGGCTCCCCGGGTACCGGCAAGACCCTGCTGGCCAAGGCCGTGGCCGGTGAGGCCAACGTGCCGTTCTTCTCCATCTCCGGCTCAGACTTTGTGGAGATGTTCGTGGGCGTGGGCGCGTCCCGGGTCCGCGACCTGTTCAAGGAGGCCGCCAAGGTGGCTCCCTGCATCATTTTCATCGACGAGATCGACACCATCGGCAAATCCCGTGACGGCGGCCGCTTCGGCGGCAACGACGAGCGGGAACAGACCCTGAACCAGCTGCTGGCGGAGCTGGACGGCTTCGACCCCAGCAAGGGCGTCATCGTTCTGGGGGCCACCAACCGGCCGGAGGTGCTGGATAAGGCCCTGCTGCGTCCCGGCCGCTTCGACCGGCGCATCACCGTGGACCGGCCCAACCTGGCGGGCAGACTTGCCACCCTGCAGGTCCACACCCGGAACATCCGCCTGGCGGAGGACGTGAATCTGGACAAGATCGCCCAGGCCACCGCCGGGTGCGTCGGCGCGGACCTGGCCAACCTGGTGAACGAGGCGGCCCTGCGGGCCGTGCGCAAGGGCCGCAAGGCCGTGAACCAGAACGACCTGCTGGCCGCCTTTGAAACGGTCATCGCAGGCTCCGAGAAGAAGGGCACCGTCATCACCCAGGAGGAAAAGCGCATCATCGCCTATCACGAGGTGGGCCACGCCCTGGTGGCGGCCAAGCAGAAGAATGCCCAGCCCGTCAGCAAGATCACCATCGTGCCCCACACCCAGGGGGCCCTGGGCTATACCCTGCACCTGCCGGAGGAGGAGAAGTTCCTCATGTCCAAGGAGGACATCCTGGCGGAGATCCGGACATTGCTTGCCGGCCGGTCCTCGGAGGAGATCGTGTGCAACACCATGACCTCCGGCGCGGCCAACGACATCGAGCGGGCCACGGAGATGGCCCGGAACCTGGTGGCGCGGTTCGGTATGTGCGACGAGTTCGACATGATGGCCCTGCGCACCCTCCAGAGTCAGTATCTGGACGGCGGGTATTCCATGACCTGCGCCCAGGAGACCTATGCCGCGGCGGACCGGGCCACCATCGCCATCATCCGCCAGTGCCACCAGGACGCCAAGCAGATCCTCAGTGAAAACCGGGAACTGCTGGACAAAATCGCGGCGTATCTGCTGAAGAAGGAGACCATCACCGGTCAGGAGATGATGGCCATCATCGAGGGCCGGGACCCGGAGACCGTGGACAACTACGGCGCCACCCGGGAGGAGGATCAGAAGCTGTTCCGCCCCTCCACCCCGGACGTGATCGAGGCCCCCGCCAAGCACATCAACATCGTGTCGGAGCCCATCCCCATGCCGGACTTCGACAGCCAGCCGGAGGACAAACCGGAGGACAAGCCGGAAGAAAAGCCCCAGGAGGGCCCCCAGCCGGAGGACTCCCAGGACAAGGAATAATTGCCATGCAAAAAGAGACGGGCCTCGGGCACCCTCCGTAAGGAAGGTGCCCCAAGGTGACTCTTGTATCTCAATTTAATAAATTCTTGGAAACGGTGTAACCCTGTGGTTACGCCGTTTTCTCTTTGTTACGCTGGGCGAGGTGGTGCTGGAAGGCTTTTTCCATTTCCTCCGGGGTCAGTTCGTGCAGAATGCCCACGCCGCTGTAATAGATGTCCAAAAGCTGCACTCGCTTGCCGTCAAGGTATCTGGGTGCATACACCACGATTTTATCCACGAACTCGTGAATGAGTTCCGACGTCAACACTTTCAGCTCCGTAATCTGTTTGACCTTCTGTATGAAACGCTGCAAGCTCTCGGTCTTATCTGTCTCAGTTTCCAAGAAAGACTGCATCTCCGGAACGGTAGCTTTCAGCTTTTTCTGCTCCTCCTCGTAAGACAGAGATAGTGTGGCGTAGCGCTCGTCAGATAGCTGGCGGACATATTCGCTTTGGGACAGACCGCACAGGGCGCTGTCATGCTCCAGCTTTTGATTTTCTTCTTCGGTCAGGCGTACTCTGATACGCACTTTTTCCTCTTGCATTTAGATCATCTCCTTGTTGATTTTTTAGGGTTATAGGGCGGAACGCCCTGAGAAGTCCGCAGGCTGCAAGGCTGCGGATTTGGATTGTGGGGTCACAATCCGATGCTCGCTATCCCCGTGGACGTCGTTTTTCTCTTTGCCGGTTTCTCCGAATGTCGTTTTCTGTGCCTGCCCCGGACTCTCACCGCAGCGTTGTTCTGCTTGCTCCCATCGGGGGAGGTCGTGGCAGAATCATATCCCATTCGGACGGTCATTCAGTTTTCAATTGCCCCTCAGTAGGTAGCCAGCGAGAAGTGTCAAAAATTAACCCTCTCAATAACCAACTGGGAACTTTTTTGCCGTTTGCGCGAAAGAATTTTTGTAAACTTTTTGTGAACGGCGGCTATAACGATAAAAAGAGCCGGTACACAGCACATCAAATCAGCGGGAGAAAATCTCCCGCTATATCTTTGATGAAGCTATGTACCGGCTCTGAAATTCAGAAACCTTCAATGTCTGCTTTTTCCGTTCCGCAGGCAGACGCTGCAACAGGAGCGGCGCAGCCGCAATCCCTTTCGGCGGCTGCCCTGAGTTTCATTCAGATATTCAGTTGTGGCTCTCCAATGAGAGCATATAAATTATACTACGCAGAACACTTGTTCGTCAAGCGATTTTGGCATACTGCTGCAGAAAAGCGGCTGCCGTTTCCGACAGCCGCCCTTGGGTTAATCATTTGAATTTACTTTTCACTACGTCTTTTCTTTCTGTCATAAACGGTTGTGAAGATTCCTGCGCCTCCGCTGACAAACAGCAGAGCAACCCACAGGAGCATATTGCTGTTGTCGCCGGTTTTCGGTGAAGTGGTATTGCCGGGTTTATTCTCCGCAGGTTTTGTCGGATCTGTAGGCTGTGTTGCAGAGCCAGTAGCCGGAATCTCAACGGCCGCTTTCTTGTAGCCGCAGACCGTGCATTCCTCGTGCTTGGAGCCTTTTTCGGTGGCAGTCGCTTCTTTGTCGATAACCCATTTGAAGGAGTGTGCCGTTGTATCTGTCTTATCGCCGCAGGAGCACTCGTGCCAATGGTTGGTGGAATCGTATTTCCAATCCGTACCGTAGCTGTGTGTATGTCCGTCTGCGGCAGGCGTCATAGTAAGGTCGGTTTCGACCCAGAAGCTCTGAGTGTCACCCTCATCGCCTATGCGAGTGTACTCCACTTCCCGGCCGTTGATCTTTAGCTTGGCATCGGGGGAGATGTCGGCGGTATAGGCAGTCACATATACGCCGTAGTGATAGGTCTTTCCGGCCTCAAAAGCGGTGATCTTGTTAGTATAAATCTCGCCGCCCCACTCCGGCTCTGTGGAAACAATGCCGGTATTCTCATCTAAGCTCCACCACTCGCAACGGAATGCATACTGATCGTTTTCAGGCACCGTTCCGGTAAAGACAGGTTTATCGCCGTCCTTAAAGGCCAAGGTTGCATTATTGATTTCTATAACTTCAATTTCCTTTGGCTCAACCGGCTTGGTCGGTGTAATTGTTGCAATACCAGTAACATACACAGATTGTCCGTCCAGATTCA
>OIWQ01004989.1_pt1 | contig 10060 bp, 10 predicted proteins | sample 1587571 | NCBI WGS metagenome assembly OIWQ01 (sample SAMEA3888910, study PRJEB22519) | human gut metagenome | biome: human gut; feature: human-associated habitat; material: faeces | place: Denmark | collected 2010 | reverse complement strand
CGATTTTTATTTTCGATTTCCCGCACCGATATCGTAACATAAGGATTGACTTTTGGAAATAGGTAATATATCATTTCAATAGATACACTATATCGATACAAATACATTCTCGAATGAGGAAACAGCTTATGGGCGTTTTAGGAAAAGACATATTTGATTTCCATCGACCGCAGACAAACACCAAGGTCGAATTTGGTGCATCGGCCTATTGGGTGGAGGACAGGTCGGAGCCGCAGCCGTATGGAGCGGTGCTGACCGAAATACTGAATCTCGACGTTGCGCCGTTTCAGGAATTGCTGGATCAGCTGAACACAGCCGTTCAAGAAAAAAGTGGTGATGTTCTGCGCGCTTACATGAACATGAAGAAGGGGCTTGCTTCTCTGCCGCTCTACCGGTTGTATCTGGAGGACTTTCGCGTCTTTGGCGATATGCCAGTTGAAGAATTTGTGATTGGAGACGCACAGGATGCCTTTGCAGCGTTCATGATGCAGGAAGATAACGATTTGCCCGCGTTCATGCAGCAGCAGATCGACGATATTCGTTTGATTCAGGAACGGTATGCGTGGTTTCTCGACGGCGTTTTTGCCGACGCAGTATTTGAAAAGAAAAAGGGCCAGAAGAAAATTCCTCTGGCACCGATGATCTGTTCGCGCGGATATGAAGCTTTTATCAGCGGCGTCAGTCTCGGTGAAAACCCTGAGACAGACGCGCCGCCGGTGAAGACGCAGTACCGCATCCGCGGCGAGAAGGAAAAAGCCGAGATCGTCGAGAAGATGTACTTTGACCGGCTGCTGGATTTTGTTTATGTGGAGTTCATGAAGGGGCTGCAAAAGGGATTTGTGTCGAAGCGCTGCGCCAACTGCGGTCGCTGGTTTTTGCAGAAACCGGGGGCAACCTACGCCTATTGCACCGGAGCTGCACCGGGACAGGACGGCAAGACCTGCCGTGAGATCGGCGCGAGCAGCAGCTTTCGCAGCAAGGTGGAGAACAACGATATCTGGAAGGTTCACCAACGGGCTTACAAAAAATATTTCGCCCGCATCAGAAGCGGACTGATGACCAAGGGCGAGTTTGAAGTATGGTCCCGTCAGGCCGCAGACCTGCGGGACGCCGCGCTGGAACGATATGCGCGGGCGGAGAATGAGGAAGAACGTCAGCGCATCGCGCAGGAGGTCGCTGAGACATTGAATGCAGAGTGATAGAAAAAGAAGCCCATCCCTGCACCGGAAAATCGGTTAAGGGATGGGCTTTGCTGCGTGATTTTTAGTGCTGCCATGATCTGCTCTTCAGCAGCATTGGTTTGAATTCAGTTTATGCTGCATTTACAAAGAACGAAGTGTCAACTAAACCGTCGGCTCAGTCGTCCTGATCGTCATCGCGCTCATCATCGCTGTCGTCATCCTGATCGTCATCGAAATCATCGTCATGGTCATCGTCCATGTCATCAATGTCATCTGCATCGTCGTCATGCTGATCATCGACATCATCGTCGCTCACCATAGCAGGAACGGCAGGCTCTCTGTCATCGTCGTCATCATCTCTATCGTCGAGATCATCATGGTCGTCCCGGTCATCGTTGTTATCGTCCTGATCATCGCGGTCATTCCGATCGTCGTCATCCTCGATGTCATCGCGGTCATCGTCGGGGCGGTCGAACTCATTCTGATCGTCCCAGTCGTCGCGGTCATCCCAGTCGTCATTTCCGTCGATGTCCGCTTCCAGCACCTTGCCAGTGCGGGCGTCCACCTCGTACTCATACTCCACGCCGCCCGCGGTGAACTCAAACTCATACACACCGTCATCCAGCTCATACTCGTGGTCGCGGAAGGAGGCGCTCTCCAAACCCAGCTGCGCCAGCACCAGCTCCTTTGCCTTGTTCTGACCGATGTGTCCGGCATCGTCCAGATCGCCCTCGCTGACGGTCATGGTCTTCGCGTCGATGCCGCATTCCTGCACCGTCTCACGGACACCGTCGGCTACATCCTGCAAAAACTCGTCGCTCACATAGACGGAGCCTTCCTCCAGCTTCAAAACGATGTTCTTGGTGTGTCCGTCCACCGTTTTCTCAAAATAGCCGTCGTCATAGATCTCACGGACCAGCTCGTTCACCACCGTGCGGCAGTCCTTGCCCTGATAGTCCTTCACATCCTTGACAACGGTCTTGCCGTCCTTGTTCAGCCCTTCGATTTCCAGCACCAGACCGCTCTTGTCATATTCTACCTCGATCTCGGGGTTGACGCTCAACAGCACGGTGCCGACGGCCTTGCTTTCCGTCGAAGACTGTTCGGCGGGCTGTGCGCCGCAGCCTGCCAGCAGGGACAGCGCCAGTGCGGCAGAGGCGGTCAGGGTGAGGGACTTTTTCCAATTCATCTTCTTCATAGTGGATTCTCCAATCGTCATTTATTGTCGGCTTTCGTTTGCCTGATGGATATAGATTACGCAGCGGCATTTTGAAAACCGGGGTCGGGCTGAAAAATCCTTCGATATTTTTTATACTGATATTCAATTAAAAACTTTCATTCATGGAATGGAAGTTTTTAATATGAAGATCATTATGAGACGAGCTTCCGTGATTTTATCAAAAACACGGAAGCGGTTACGCCAAAGGCGGAACCTTTCTGATGAAAGAATTTAATCAGAAAATAGTATTAGTCGTCGTTTTCATTGTCATCATCGGAATCGCCGTCATCTGCATCATCATCCGGCAGCTCAGGATTGTCGTTATCGTCGCTGTCCTGTGTGCCATCATCGTCAGAATCATCGCTTTCGGAAACGGGCGGTGCGTTATCCTGCTCGTCCTCTGTGTCTCCCGAGGCGCTGACGACCGTGTCAAGATCATCGCTCCCATCGTCATCCTCGCTGTCGACATCCTGATCGTCATCTTCATGAGAGCCGTTTCCCTGCGTATCATCGTCAGAGTCATTCTCGTCGATATCTTCGTCTGGCCGGGGGGGCGTAATAATGATATCTTCTGAGGACTCCTGCCCGGCAGACGGCCGTTTGCCATCGAACGTCACCGTGACGCGCTGCTCAAAGTGAACCTCCAGCTCCAGAAGTAGCAGCTCCTCCGCCGCGGTTTTCCAGTCGCCCTTTTCCGAATCCACCGTCAGCGTGATCTGCCCGCCGGCAGAAAGATAACCCAACTCCATGGCGCGATCTGCCAGCTCATCGGAAACAGTCTTCATTTCTTGGCCGTAAGCGCGGTAGCCGTCGATCAGGGCTGTGCCATCCTCGTTCAGCCCTTCCAGCGCCACAACCCGGTCAAAGCGGTTAACGCTCAACAGCACATCGGGGTTAATCTGCATTCGCACCGTTCCGATGGGCGACTGCCAGACCCAGCTTCCCAGCAGGAGCAGGCACAGGCAGGCTGCCAACGCGCTCCAGCGGGCAATGCGCTTGTGAAGCACCTGTTGTCTTACCGGTCGCTCCGGCAGCAGCACCACATCCTTCAGCGATTGGCCTACGGTATAGCCAAGATTCGGGACCTTCAAAATGCGGCCATCCTGATCCAGAACCACCGCATAGCTCAGGCCGCATTCCATCACCAGATATTCCATTCACTTCACCTCTTTCACAGGGCGTGCCATCTGCCGCAGATGACCGCGGATGATTTCGAAGCCGTTGGTAAATGCCAGCAGCAGCGCCACCAGATATTTCCGGTGCCGCTCCATGGTCTTGCGGTCCACGCCGCTTTCGGCGGACAGGACGGCGATGGGGAGCTTTCCGGTTGCAGTGAGCTGCTCCAAATAGGCAGGATGCTCCCGCGCGCAGGACAGCACGCGGTGGCAGGCCGCCAGCGTCCGTTCCTGCTTCGGGCAGTTTTCGGCAATGTCGGTCAGCCTCAGGCCGTACTGCGCTAATTCCCGCGCGAACTGCATGATCTCCTCCTGCGCCGCGCCAAGCTCCTGCCGGTGTGCGATCTCATCGTGTCCGGTATCAATGGTTTCCAGCAGCGTCCGCCCCTCTGCATCTCCGTCTACCGTCTGATCCAGAGAGATGTGCCCAGCGTGGCGCTGCTCCATCCGCTGATAGTCGATCAGCCGGTTGCGGATGGCGGCGGCTGCTAACTTCAAGAAAGAACCTCTGCCGCTTTGATACGCCATCGCCGCCTCATGGAAGGCAAACATGGCAATTCCGAGCTCATCGTCCTGACCCTCAACGGGGATACGCTTCAAAAACTTTGCCGTTTCCGCCTTGATGAACGGCAGATACTGCCGGACAAGCGCATCGGCGGCCTGCGCGTCCTTCTGCGCCGCAGCCACGCTGCGCACGATCTCATGCTCCATGCTGTTATACACTCCTGTCCATCCATAGAATACGGATGAAATCTTTCTTTTCCGGGGTCGGTCACGATAAAGGATCAAGAAACTACAAAAATCCAATTTTCATAGTAGCTGCAAATCGTAAAATCTGAAACCACATACAGGAAAAATATATGTAAAATCCTCAGAAGAGAACGGTGTAAGAAGCAAACAGATCGGTTAATACCGCCAGCGCCAAGATTTTTGGAAATGCCGGTTTTTTTGCTATACACGGTGAACGGCTGGCAGCTCGTCTACCGCTTCCGCGACGGTGTGACCAGCGGCGTACTGAACATACAGCATAACTGAAATCAAGTTCCATAAAACGAATAAGAGGTCAAAATCGAGAGGCAAACGATGATGCGCTTGCCTCTCGGTCTTGATACTCGCCTACCACATGAAGGCTGTTTTTCTTTGCAAATCAATGCAGGATCGTGCGCTGAGACGAGATTTGTCAAGGGTATTCTCTTCTCAAAAACACAATTCCAAAATCATTATATAAATGAGTTGGGCCTTCGCTTTCGCGACTGGCTCTTTTTTCATAGCTTCCTTTTTCCGCGTGTCAGGAGCCAGCCGCTTGTGATGGCGGTCAGCGGCGCGACGGTGACGAGCCCGAACGAGCCGACGATGGTATGGACGATCTCGGCGGCGACGTATTTGTAGTTCAGCATCAGCTCCACCGGCGTGCCCTGTGCCATAAAGACCATGAGGAGCGCAATATAGCTACCGGAATACGCCAGCAGCAGCGTCGTGGTCGTCGAGCCGCAGGCTGCGCGGCCGACTGCAAAGCCGGAGGCGATGGCTTCTTTTGCGCGGATGCCCGGTTTTTTCTGCACGACCTCATAGACCGCCGAGCAGATGTCCACAGACAGATCCATGACTGCGCCGGACGAACCGAGGAAGATCGACGCAATGAAGATCTTCGTCAGATCGAGGTGCTGATACCCGGCATAGAGCAGGCTCTCGCTCGATTCCATGACCGCGCCGTGGATCTGAAACAGGTTCGTGAACACCGCGCCCAACACAGCCGTCACCAGAATCCCGAGTGCCGCGCCCGACACAGCCGCCAAAAACCGCCGATCCCAGCCATAGATCAGCATCAAAATCAGCGCTGTCAGCACCATGACAAGCCCCAGTGAAACACAGATGGGGTTATATCCGTTCAGCAGGCTCGGCACCAGCACCTTCCACATGAGAAGGATGGTGTCGATAAAGGACAGGATGGCGCGCAGTCCCGTTCCTCTTGCAAAGATCAGAAGGAGCAGCAGGAAAAGCCCCGCCAGAACAGCTTCTTTTCCGAGCCGGAAATGGTCGGTCATGTAGACGGTCGTGATCGCATCCCCGCTATGGCTCACCACGACAAAGGCTTTTTCTCCGGCGGAAAACAGCTTGTCCTGCGCGAGCGAGCCGCTCAGACGGTTGACCGCATCGGCTTCCGTCCCGGCAAACTGCCCGCCGAGGATGCGCACGCGGCAGCGCTGATCGCCGGTGCGGACAAGGCCGGTGTCGTAGATATCACTCTCGTCGGTGGATAAGACCAGCGCGGGGACGCGGTCGGCGTTCTGGTAGGAAAGCGCGCCCTCATAACCCGTGGGCAGGAAGATCAGAACCAGCATCAGAGCGAGTGACACGAGAACCGGAAAAAACGTTTTTGATTGTATCAGTTTTTGAAATCCATTCATTCTATTTTACCCATGCAGAAAGCAGGAGGCGCCTGCCCCCTGCCTTGCTTGTTTCGTCTTACTGCACGCCCACCAGAGAAGCCATCTTCTGGTAGATCTCGGTGTTGTCGTAGTAGCCGGTGAATGCGTCCGCGCCATTGCCGTCGGCAAAGACCGCGACCGGCAGCCCCGTGTGGGAGTAGCTGGTGAAGTCCACACCGGATTTGTTGTTCAGGATATGCGTAACAGTCACGGAGAAGGGGTTGTAGGTGCCGTAGAGCACATACTGCTCCTGCGTGTAATCGTCGGAGGACGTGTCGGACATTGCAAGATCATAGGCAGCGCGCAGCCTTTGTACCTCATAATCCGTCAGCACCAGACGGTCTGTTTCCTCGCCGGAGAGCTTGAGACCGAAGAGCTTTTCCACATCCTTCATTGCATCTTCAAAGCTCGTACCGTTTTCCTTGTAGGCGGCGACATACTGCTCGTCGAACTGGGCATAGGAGATCGTCTGATTGGCAAGGCTGTCGAGGTAAGTATCATAGTCCGTACCGGCAAAGCCGATCGTGAGACCGCCGGTTTCATGGTCACCTGTTACAACAATGAGCGTTTCGTCCGCGTGCTCCTTGGCAAAGTCGATGGCGACCTGCACCGCATCGGCCAGCGCCAGCGTATCGGTCACAGTTGCGCCAGCGTCGTTGGCGTGGCAGGCCCAGTCGATCTTGCCACCCTCGCACATCATGAAGAAGCCGGTGTCGTTGTCAAGGACCTCAATACCCTTTTCGACATAGTCGGCCAGCGCCCATTCGCCGTCCTGCCGGTCCATTTCGTAGTCCATGGCATCGGAGTCCGCCAGATGCTCGTCGATCAGGATTACCTTTTCGTCCGCAGCGGTGACGGCCTCGGCGTCGGCTTGCGTGTAGGTGACCTTGTAGCCTGCGTCCGCTGCAAGATCATAGAGACTGGTCTTGTCCTTGTCGGGGCCGGTGACCTTTTTCAGGCCGCCGCCGGCAAAGTATTCAAAGCCGGACGCTACAAGCTCTTCGCCGATCTCATAGTAATTGTTGCGGCTGGCCTGATGGGCGTAGAACGCGGCAGGGGTCGCATGGTTGAGGTTGACGGAGCTGATGATGCCGACCTTCCAGCCCTTCTGGCTGTGGAGCTTTTCCGCGATCGTCTCATAAGGTGTGGAGCCGGTGATGTCCACGTTGATCATGCCGGAGTAGGTCTTGTAGCCGGTGGCGATGGAGGTTGCCGTGGAGGCCGAGTCCGGCGCAAAGCTGCACGAATCGTAGGTCACGGCAGAACCGGCAACGTCAAAATTCATAAAGTTCAGCGCCTCGGGGCCATCGAGCACCGCGCCCGCGCGGTCGTCGTAGCTGTTGCTGGGAAGCGCCTGCGTATAGTCGCTGTCTGCCAGTGCGCCGAGGTAGTCGGACGCAGCCTGGAACTGCGGGTAGCTCATGCCGTCGCCGATGAACAAGAATACGTACTTGGGAGCCTTCGCGGATTCCACCTGCTGTGCGGCGGGCTGCGTTTCGGGCGCGGTAGCTTCCTGCTTCGGCGTTTCCGCGGCAGCCTGTGTCTGCGTCTGGGCGGGCTGCGCCGCCGGCTGCTCCGTCGTAGCCGGAGCGGCGGAACAGGCCGCCATGCTCAGCGCCAGCGCAGCGCTCAAAATTCCACTGATGATCTTTTTTGCGTTCATTGGAGTCTCCTCTCTGTATTACGCGCTTTGAAATGACTTACTTACGGGGCTGATTTTAGACGGCGTATGTAAAAATCGCAGCCCGCGTTTTGAAAAATTTAAGAAAAATAATTCCCGCAAAGATTAAATCTCACCGCACAGCAGAAAATAGGTCAAAAACGGCTTCTGTCCGAAATGTTCATTTTGTAGAAAATGATGCAAGACGAATTTGGCAGGCAGGACTAGACTGCTGTCGGTGGGCTTGATGCTCGGCATTTTCATGCTGGCGGCAGGCATCACGGAGATCGTGGTGTTTGCCGGGATGAGCGGTGTGCTGATCGGCTCCGGCTGGCTGCCGCGCGACGGCGTACTGACCGTCATCATGTCGCTGTTCCTGCTGTTTAACCAGTGGTTCACGCTGCTGTCGCTGCCGTTTATCTTTACGGTCTGGCTGATGTTCTCCGACCTCTCCCGGTTCGTCAGCGCGTTTGATCTGCACGCTCCCGGCGTGGCTGCTTAGGCTGGAGGATGTGCCGAAGCAATAAACAAAATAAACGCACCGCCTTCTTTGAACCGAACGGTTGGCTCGAAGAAGACGGCGTTTTTTTATTGTTTCAAGAGCTTCTTTCCGGCGGCCCATATGCCTGCCAGAATTTCTGCGACGGACAGACCCATGAGGATCCCGGAGAGGAAGTCCTGCACATCGGTTCCACCGGTGGTTCTGGACAAGGCGCTGCTGGCGATGCCGAGGACAATGAGGACAAAGCCGCAGAGGACGCCCTTCTGCCGTTCCAGCTCCTGCGTGCGGCGCAGCAGGTCGAGAATTTGTTCATCGTCGTAGACGCGCACACTGTCCTCCGCCGCATCCTCGCCGTCCATCAGCTCCGGAAGCGACACATGAATTACGTCGCAGAGTTTCTGGATGATGCTGTAATCCGGCATACACTTTCCGTTCTCCCATTTTGAGATCGTCTTGTTGGACACGCCGAGCTGCTGCGCCAGCTGCTCCTGTGTCAGATTCTGCTCCTTGCGCTTACGCGCGATATAGCCGCCGATGGCTGTCTGGTTCATTTGGAACGCCTCCTGTGGTGAAGATGCTCTGAGCATACGGCAAAGCCGGGAGAAAAAATATCCCCCGGCGGTAGAATTTGCGTGGAATGCGGTCTAATGCAGCGCTTTTGTGGGGCAGACCTTTGTGCACTCGTAGCAGAGGATGCACTCCGTTCCGTTTTTCCGTTTACGAGATTCTTTGTTGACCTCCACGTTCATGGGGCAGACGCGCAGGCACTTGCCGCAGTGAACGCACTTATCCTCATCACAGTGGACGCGCAGAAGCGAAAAAAAGCTCATCGGCTTGAGGAACACCGTGATGGGACACAGGTATTTGCAGAACGCCCGGTTATCCTTGAACGCAAATGCCAGAGCAATACCTGCGATGTAATAAAGCGTGTTCCCGGCAAGGAACAGCCAGAACATGATCTGCTCCAGATTTGCGACTTTCATCAGGAACAAGCCGGACACCAATGCCAACGACAGTGCGAACATCACATAGCGAAAAACGCCCAGCTTTTCCTTTCGCGGCTTCTGCGGCTGCTTGTAGGGCAGAAAATCCAGCACCATAGCTGTCCAGCAGGCATATCCGCACCATCCGCGTCCAAATATCAGCGGTCCGAATATTTTGGCTACGGCATAATGTATTGTTGCAGCCTCAAACACGCCTGTGAACAGATAATACCAGAATCCCTCGATCTGCATGTTTTCCCGGCAGATCACGCCCAAGTAGACCAGCATATAGCTGCCTACCAGGAACTGCACGACGTGCCGCGCGTATTTCCACCGTCGAATATACAGCAGCATACCCAGTGCCAGCGCCCCGCCGATGTAGGTGAAATTGAACAGATAAAATAGATTGTCCTTCGCCAGCCACAGCGTCACGGCAATGGCTTCAAACAAACAAAACATGCCGATCGGTCCCGCGTATTTTCTCATGCCCACATCCTCCATCCATTTATGCGCTCTTTTTCGCCCCCATTGTATGTCACAGACCACCGTGCGTCAATCCAACTTACAGAGAGATAACCTCCGCTCCCCTTTTGTGTACATGCCCTTTATATAAAATAGAAAAAACAACGCGGAAACCTGAATCGCCGGCAGCCCGTCAGCCATTGTGAAAAATCCGAATTCATTTCAGAGGATTTCTTGACAGGTAAATCGGGCGGTATCCCTGTTGTTCAGATGATTCCGGCGGCCCTCTTCTTCATAATGCAGTGATTGGCCGCCATCGCGTAGACGATATTGATCTTCCTCCTATTCGGATGCCGCATCTATAGCCTGATCGCGTCCTCCGTTTTTTGTAAAGCGGGGAAGGTAAACTCAATGGAGGATCATTTGATTCTGACAAATCGTTGGAAAGA
>OIWQ01004988.1_pt1 | contig 10060 bp, 7 predicted proteins | sample 1587571 | NCBI WGS metagenome assembly OIWQ01 (sample SAMEA3888910, study PRJEB22519) | human gut metagenome | biome: human gut; feature: human-associated habitat; material: faeces | place: Denmark | collected 2010 | reverse complement strand
GTCTGAAATCATGTTGGCATTGCCCTCGAGCATGATGCTCACAGCCTTGCTTACCTTGAATTCCAAGTCGATACCGGCTCTGCCGTAAGGGCGAACCTTCTTTCCCTGCCAGAGATACTCCAGGTTGTAGTCGTTGAGGTTCTCAAGCGTGGCAGCGATGTCGTTTACTTCCTGGTTAGCTCCTGCCCAGTTGATACCACCGCCAGCGAAAGCACTTATATTAAACACACGGTTCGGGTTCCAGCCACAGAAAAGGTTGGAGAGGTTGAACATGAAATCTACACCAGGAGCTATATATTTAAACTTATATTTGGCGTTGTAAGGCTTTTCTCCCACTTTGGAGCGGAAACCAGCCCAGCCGCCCTTGCTCCAGAGTCCGTTCATCTGAGCACGGAGTCCGAAAACTGGAGAGAATTGATAGCCAATAGCTCCCTGAATATTAGGAGAGAGTAAGTCCTTGAACTTAGCCTCGCCCAGTGTATACTGTCCACCACCCTGAATATCGAGGTAGAAGTGCTTCTTGAATTGATACTCATTGCCGTCCTTATCGGTATAGGTGGCTTGAGCCATACTTGTTGCTGTGCCAGCCATCAAGGCAGAAGCAAACAAGACATACTTAATTTTTGATATCATCATTTTTAAATGTTTTTTGAAAAAAATGATTCAATAATAACGCTTACTTTGTTGTACCAGAGATAAACAATCGCACCATACCATTCTCTGCATTCGACCAAACGTCGATGCTTTTTCTAAAATGTCCCTTGTTGTAATACTTGCCATCGTATACGACGGTGATATAACCTTTTTTATTAGGCAATATGGGGGTTTGGGCAAAGCGGACGGAAGTACAGTTGCAAGTGGTATAGACCTGATTGATGACGACAGGAGCGCTTCCCGTGTTTTTGAAGACAAAGACACAAGTTCTGACGATACGCTTCTCGAAGGTTCCGAAATGAAAGGAAGTCTTCTCGAACTCAATCTTGCCCACAGGATTCTTTGCCATCGTCAGACAGCCAATTCCCGTCATCCATAAGAGAAAGAAAAGCTTTTTCATTTACTTCTTGAGCTTCTCGAGGTTCTTCTCCCTCATCTCTGTCTCATATTCCCTCTGCATTGAGTCTTTCTTGGCATGCTCGACAACAGGTCGGTCGCCGTTATGAGAATCAATCATACAAAGTTTCCACTTGCCAAGATAGTCAATAGGCTTGAAGTAAAAGACGGTCTTGATCTCTGGCACATTGTCGTGTGCCGGCATGATGATGGCTGTACACTTTACCTCGTTGGCGTATGCTTCCTTGAACTTGATGTAATCTATCTTGTGGCTTTGGATGGGCAGGGAAGAAAGCATGTTCTTCAAATCTGTCATAGCCTTGTTGTCAAGGGGCTGCGGCTCGTTGTATACGGAGTCCACATTGTCCTTGAACAGCATACCAGCGGCTGCATCATAGTTGCCATTCTCGGCGTATTCAAAGAACTGGTTGACCAAATGGGTTATTTCTACGGAATCAGCGTTGGTGATAGCCTGCTCAAAACCTGTCAAGGGGCTGTGCTTTTTCTTCTCACCACAGCCACTGAGTGTCACTGAGGCGATAGCCAAGAATAAAATACCTAATATAATATTAACTTTCTTCATCATGGTGATAATGAAAATAGGCAGGCATGCTAATCATGCCTGCCTATAATTATGTTATAGCCTTAAGCTTTGCGAATTAGTGACGATGAGCATTGTTCTGTGTCTTACCTACAGTAGCAGTGATAGTTGTCTTGATTGTACCCCAATCGTAAGTGATCGTAGCTGGGAAGTAAACGTGGAACTGACCAACTGTCAAACCATTGTTCTCGTACTTCAATTCACCATATTTATTTGCAGAGATAGTAGCAGGAGCAGAGAATGTGAACTTAACCTTGTCTGTAAGATCCTTCAACTTCTGGCTACTGTTACCATTAAGGTCTGTTGTTGCATTATCAATGTCAACAGCGATTTCCTTTACGCCATAGTACTTGAAGTAATCCTGACCCTTAGTAACCTTAGTATCAGTGAAGTTGTGATCACGCCAGTCCGTGAATGTCAAGTTGATCTTAGCTGTAGAACCTGCAGTTTCTGCATCCTCGAAGCTAGCTGTAGCCTTCTCTACGTTGATAGGACGGAGGAACTTAACATTAAACTCATTAGAAGCAACAGGAACATCAATGTTACCACAGATAGTAGCCTTCACTGCAACGATAGCTGTAACGGTATTCTTCAAATCCTTGTGACCGTAAGCGTTCAACAACTTCTTTGCTGTCTCGTTCTTTGCGTATGTTACGATGCCATTAACAGGATCCAAGCTTGCAACTACATTAGTCAACTCCTTCTCGGCGTAAACCTGCTTGCCATCTTCGCTAGCGAAGAGACCATTACCTGTTACGAAGCCGAATGTCAACTTCAACTCGTTGTTCAAGTCAGCGTATGGAGCAGTAAGAGGATTAACTGAAAGCTTGTTGCCTACGAGAGCATTCTTCAAATCGAATACGTACTCGTCGTTTGCATCTTTTGTACCTACAACCTCAACGTTACCGTGAACATCGTCATAACCTGTACCAGCTACAGCGCTATTTGCTGCATACCAGTAGCCCTTAATCTTGTTCTCGTTGCCGAATGTTGTAGATGGCTTCAAGTTGATAGCAGATGGAGTCCAAGTCAACTTCACGTAAACGTACTTGTTGGCAGCAGTCTTGCCAGCCTTCAAAGCATAACGAACGTATGTTGACAAAGTTGTCTTACCAGCCTTGAATGCAGCGTAAGCAGCCTGGTTCTTGATAGACCAAGCGATAACCTCAGTCATCTTACCCTCTATGTCAGCTGTTGTCTGAGATACAGTACCAATCTTCTTGTCTGCTGCCAATGCCTCAGCATCGGTTGTAGCCTTCTCGAACTGGTTAGCATCTGCAGTACCACCGTCAAGCTCGTAAGCATCCTCGAAAGCTTCCTTAGACATGTTGAGCTTAGCATAGAGCTGCTCCTCAACCTGTGCCCATGTTACCTTCTGGAGATCGATGTTATTGTCACCACAAGCGATTGTGTATGGCTTGTTAACTGTTACCAAGTCAACTTCCTCAGCCTCAGCTACAGTCTTGTCGATGACAACCTTGATGTAACCAACAGCAGCAATCTTGTTGTTGACAGTATCCTTTAAGATAACACGTACCAATGGCTCACGACCGATAGTAGCCTCATTCTGAGCTGCACCGTAAGCCTGCTGCTTACCACCAGCTGTCATCTGTGGGCGGAGTGTATAACCATTAGATGCGATTGCAGCGTGAGCACTCTGTGATGTCTCGTTAGCACCAGACTTGTAACCAACCAACTCGAAAGAGTACTTGAAGCCAGACTTCTCTACGAGGCCTTCGGCTGCATTCTTATCCCAAGCCTTACAAGTAGGAGTTCCGTCCTCGTATGTGCGGTCAGTGTTGACATACTCACGGAGGTCGATACCCTTGCTATTCCAAGCTACATGGATCTGTGCGTTGTTATTGATAGCATCCTTTGCTGTCTGATAGAGGTGTGAAGGAATAGCATCAACATGCTGCAATGTTGGGTTATTCAAAACCAACTTGTCGTAAGTGCTAGCCTTGATAGCTGCGAAGTCAGAAGTAACAACTGAGTCGCCAGAAGTATATTGCAATGCAAGAACAGTAACCTTATCACCATTTGCAAGATCCTTGATGGCATTACCATTATACTTAGCGTGTACAGTAACCTTACCCTTTGTTGTCAAGTCTGCGCTCTCCACCTTGAAAGTAGAACCGTAATCAGCGGCAGCCCTTGACACATAATCCTTGTTATATGCGATGAAGCTATACTTAGCAGCATCGTTAGACATCTTGGCATTTGATGGGTTCAAGAAATAGGTAGCAGCCAAGTCAGGAGCGTATGTGAACGCATCGCCAGCTACTGTAGGAGCATCCTTAGAGTAGTCGCCATCAGCGTCAACAGCCTTGACAGTTGCAGGGTTGTACTTGTAAGTAGCGAAGTCGAATGCTTCGATACCTGCATAATAGAAGTCAGGATCGAATACGAGACTCTTCAATGCGCTTGAGAGGCTAACAACGACCTTCTTGCCCGGAGCACCTGCTACGTTTGTCAAAGTCAAGTTATCGTTGTCCCAAACTGCAGTGATGACATCCGCGTTAGTTGCTGTATAGACAATCTTAGAGTCGTATGCATCCTTGTCACCGTCACCATATACCCAGAATGTGCCAGTGTCAGGATTAGGAACGTAGTACTTGCCGTCTTTGCCAGCAGCACCAGCCTCGCCCTTGTCACCCTGGTCACCCTTGTCACCCTGGTCACCCTTGTCACCCTTGGTTCCAAGTGCATAGTACTCAGTCTTGGTGTCGTTCTTGTACCAATAACCATTTTCACCAATCTTCCAAACGTCACCGTCCTTGCCAGCAGCGCCTTGCACGCCCTGTTTGATGTTGTAAGAAGTGTCCGTGCCGTTCTTTGTAACAGTGACAATGATACCACCATTACCGTCGGACTCTACGCTTTTCAAAATGCTACCATCATTAATCTTTGTCTGCAACTCGCTGAGAGTCTTTGACAAAGCGTCAATCTGACTTTGCAGATTGTTGATGTCATCATCGTAATCTTTACAAGAAGTAAATGTGCTTACTGAAGCAATTGTCAATGCACCCATAAGCAGCGCGCTAAAATACTTTCTTTTCATCGATAAATATTTATAAAGTTATACTATTTCCCTAGCCTTTCAGCAGGGAGTTATTAATTAATTCTCTATATCGAATCAAGAGTTCCGTTTGATGAAAAGAGTCTGTACTTTTAGAAAAGTTCTTCGTTCTCTTTCAAAGGTTCTCCTAGAACAGTTATTTTATTGTTCTTATATATCGTGTGGCTTTTTATGACCACTCAGTTCTTTTTGTTTTTATCATATCTCCAGCCGGGAGATATGATATGGAATGGAAAGGTAACCCTAAATATCTGCATGAGAAAAAGTTTTTCTCGATTTTATTATCACCAAAAATGGAAGTGAGGCTTACTTTAGATTCAAAAAAGGCTATTTCGAACTTCAAAAAAAGGCTATTTCGAACTTCAAAAGAGCCTTACTTGATAATGGGTAGGATGCTCCTGAAACTGCGTCCCGACGTAGCTGTCACTGCGTCGGGACGTAGTTGTTGTTACGTCGTGACGTAGCTACTGCTACGTCGTGACGTAATTTCTCCTGCATCGTTGGCGGAATAACTCTTCCTCCCTCTCATATACTGATAGCTTCGATAAGCATATCGTTGTATCTGTCTATCACATCGTCATTGATACTTTTCAGATAGATGCGCGTGATTTTCTCTGAGTTGTGCCCCATGCTGTCACTTATCACGCTGATGGGGATGTTCTTCTCCCTGGCGATGGTAGCCCAGGAGTGACGGGCACAGTACATCGTTACTTTCATCGGTATGCCGATACGCCGGGTGAACTTCTGCAAAGCCTTGTTCACCCTGCATTGGCGGTAGTGATACTGTTTCCTGACATCGGTAACCACGTTCTGGTTTACGATACCCAGCAGATGCTTGCCGTCGAGTGAAGGGTGGCGGTCTGCAATCTCTTGCATGCAGGGGCGCCATGCCACCCTCAGTTCTTTACCCGTTTTCTTCCTCTTGTATATAAGTTGCCCGTCCTTAAGGCTTCCTTTTTCAAGAAAGGCGATATCTACGAACGACATGCCTCGAGTATAGAAACTGAAGAGGAAGAGATCTCTCGCCAGTGCTTCCTCCTCGGTGATGGTTGTTGCAGCGACTATCTGGTGGATGTTTTCCGCTGTAAGTGCTCTTTTGGCAGTCGGGGTGTTCTTGGTGAAAGAGTGGGCGAAGGGTTTGCGGTCTTTCAGCCCATATTGCTCCAGGGCTTTGTTGTAGATAGCTCGTAGACGCTTCATGTAAAAAGAGATGGTGTTCAGCGTGAGACCGTTCTTTCTCAGATAACTCTCGTAATCTTCCATGATGAGGCTGTCGAGTTGGCTAATCAGCAGGTCTTTCTCTTTCCGGAATTTCATGAAACTGCGCAAGGTGCACATATATATATCGGCAGACCGGTATTTGCCATTCTTGTAGAGTCGCTGGGTGAGTTCCCTGACATATTCGCCCAGCGTCGGACCGCCATTCATGTCTTCTTTGGCTATTTGCTGCGCATCATGTTCGCTACCATTCTCTATGACATATCCCAATGCGTTGTTTCTGTTGCTTACTTTGATGACGATTTCTGCATCTTGCCGAATAAGTTCTTTTGGAATTTCTATTCTTAGTATCATTTTTATGTGAATATTATGTTGAATGAAGTGCTTTGTTGTATAACAAATTAGTAAACAGCCAACAAAGTTACGATTAATCTCTGGATTACCCAAAGCTTTTTCCGATATTCACATCTCAATGCCAGTATATATGATAAGGTGTAGGGACTCCAACCAGTTTAAGTAAGCAGATGAAATCATGTACGTCATTTAACAAGTTCATACGTTTCATTGAGTCGATAGATATGACTGCGTTGGGTTAAAGATACGACTGCGATGGGCGGAAGATTCGACTGCGTTGGGTGGAAGAGTCAATTTCGTTGGCTGAATAATATGGCTGCGTTGGCTGAACGAAGTAGCTCTGTTAGCTGAATGAAGTAGCTCTGTTAGCTGAATGAAGCACTTGAGTTATCAGAATGAGGCGGCTTGGTATAATACGATTCGCTAGTCTGTTAGGCGATCCGCCAGAACGCCTAACGGAGGAAAGGGCATATCCGGTGCTACGGATTTTTTATTCTAAAAAATCTTTTTAACACTAAAAATTTGGTAATCTTAATTATTTGGTTTATTTTTGCACAAAAACAAGAACAGTATGGCAATAGATAAAGTTAAATATTGGAAAGAACTTGCAGACTATGACATCGAAACCGCTGAGGTTATGTACAACGGTGGAAGATGGCTATATGTTGGCTTTATGTGCCATTTGGTTATAGAAAAAACAATAAAGTCGTATTGGAGTGCTATAAAACCAGATGAGGTTCCATACATCCATAACCTCTTGAAATTGGCACAAAGCTGCGGGTTAGTATCAAAAATGACATCAGAACAGCTAAAGTTTCTTGCGGAATTAATGCCAATGAATATTGAGGCAAGATACCCATCCTACAAAGATGAGCTAGCGAAGAAATTGACTCCAGAATATTGCAGAACATTAATAAATAAAACAAAAGTTTTAAAACAATGGATAGAGAACATGCTTTAATGATAGTAAAATGCTACAAGGAAGCAATACTTCCATTGCTTGCTAATGCGAAAGTATATCTGTATGGTTCTTGTAGTAGAAATGAAGCAAGAAAAGATAGTGATATTGATGTAGCAGTAGTTATACCTAAGCTTAATGGCGACTGGCTGGACACTACATCTTCATTATGGCTTGCCACCCTTAATATAGATGCATCTATAGAACCGGTGTTGATTGAAGAATGCAAACCATCACCCTTATATGATGATATAATGCGTAATGGAATAGCAGTATAAAATACAGAAATCCCCCATCCTTCTTTCTCAAGCCGGATGGGGGGTGCTTATGTGATAAGTAAATTATACCTCCTTCATGTTCTTTAGTTCCCAACCCTCAAATTGCATGATGATTTTATGCAGTTGAGTCCCCTGCCTTAGAACTTCTACTCTTGGGGCTGCAGCATATCGGTTGATTTGCTCCACAGCCTCGTCCCATTGCAGTTCGGCTTTCGTCTTGCTTTCCCCTTTGGTAATTACATTGAAATCTTTCTTCGGCAGCATCTTCAGTTCTATGATATAGCTATGCTTAGCCTCATAATGCGTAAGGTCTGGCAATAAGAAGAAATCACAATACCCATGACTTAACTCCAGTTCTGGCGCAGTATAATAGTAATCGTTCAGACTGAGATATGCCATAAAGAATCCCTGCATGTTACGTTCTGCCTCTATTCCGTCACGCACGGAAGAAATCTTGGCATAAGAATCTGCCATGTATTGCAAGGCTTCATGCCATTTGCCTTCATATGCCATGTCGTAGTAATAGTCAGTAAGCTTGTTTACATTGACATAGGCTTTTGCATCCATGAGTTCTATCAGATATTCATAATATTGCTTGCGCACATTGTTGTTCGGAATTCCGAGTATAAGCTTTGCTCCTCTCGTAGCCTTGATGGTAAGCATGCCATAATAAAACAGCAGGCTTGGAAATACCTGCGGGTCTGTTATCATTCTTGCAGGGAAGGTGTCATAGAGTGTAGTCACAATCTCTCCTGTCTCGGCAATCGTGCGAATCACGCCCTTTCGGTCGCCATCCAGCTTGTCGAGCTGGATGAGCTTTTTCATCTTGTTATAGTCGGTCTTGGTGTTAGGGTCTATCATCTCTTCAGGTCCCTTGCCAGAACTCAGATAGTTGCGCAGATAATAGAACACCATATCGCAGTTGAAGATCTTACTTTGAGATGTCAAGGCACTCTTCGAGAAGCAATAGTTATCATACCAGGGTTTCATCTCGTTAACAATGTCATCAATGTTGGCATTGGCTGCAATTTCGCCCTTTTCCTTATAATAGTTGAACATCTGATAGACATCTTCTGTAGAAAAACCTAACATCTGGTTGAATTGCTTCTTGGTGGATATATGCCATCCGATGTTGAAACCGCTGGTCACATCATCGAGCGTCACAGGACTCACACCCGTCATAAAGATACGTTCAAACGAACCTTTGAATTTCTTGAAGATATCACGATAGAAACCCTCAGCATGGGTAATGGCACGATACACTCCTTCACCCTGCTCGTTGAGCACTGTGTTGGTGAAGTTGTCATATTCGTCAATGATGAGATAGGTACGAAGATTCTGCTTCTTCGATTCGTCGTTGATAAGTATCAACTTGTCTACGGCGTCTTCCGCCTCGAAGACCTTCTTTACAAAATCCTCCGAATAGTATTGACGGTAGACATCCACAAAACTATCCAGCTTCACTTTGCAATAACGGTTAAACTTGTCTTCCAACTGGTCGATACGTCCGCCTACTTGCGAAAAATCAAGATAGAGAACCAGATATTTGCCTTGAAGTGGAGTAGGATTCTTGCCAATCCACAGATTGCCGAACAGATTCTTGAACTTATCCTTCATGTTACAGTCATAATAAGCTTGGAGCATACTGATGAATACGCTCTTGCCAAAACGGCGAGGACGGATAAAGAAGAGGTTTACCGCCTCATCTTCCAATGCTGGCAAATACATCGTCTTGTCCACATAGTAATTGTTTTGCTCTATGATTTGTACGAAGTCATTGCGTCCATAAGGTATTCTTTTAGTATCTTGCTTCATATCTCCAGTATTACTTGTAATTTTGTGCAAAGATACAACTATTTGGGAATAATACCAAAGAAAAAAGGATTTTTTTCGGTAATCTGCAGAAAACAACATTCCTGGTAGATACTCATACATTCGTATCTAGATGGTCCCTATATATAATAAGGTGTAGGACCGCCAATCTCCCCTATATATAATTAAGGTGTAGGTTTTATATCGGCAAAATGGAGGAAAACAGGGTAAATGGACAGGTTAGAAGCCCAATATGGGGGCTATTTTATAAAAAACATAAGAAAAATAGCCTTTTTTTGAAAAAAAGTGCTCAAAAACTTGCAAGTTTCGAAAAATATATATAAATTTGCAACATGAAAAATCTCCCGGCTGGAGATATTTCAAAGACGATAAGAACTGAGTGGCGATAAAAAGCCACGATATATAAGAACGATAAAAATAACTTTTCTAAGAGGACCTTTGAAAGAGAACGATAAACTTTTCTAAGAGTGCAGACTCTTTTCATCAAACGGAACTCTTAATTCGATATAGAGAATTAATTAATAACTTCCTGCCGAAAGGCTAGGAAAATCGTATAACTTTATAAATTATTACCGTATGAAAAGAAAGTAGTAACTACTCAGCACCCCTATAGAAAACTTCTCGTTAATAAAGCATAAACTTGATTTTGCTTATTTTCTTCATCATTACAAACTTTTTAATGATTGAGT
>OIWQ01004985.1_pt1 | contig 10063 bp, 7 predicted proteins | sample 1587571 | NCBI WGS metagenome assembly OIWQ01 (sample SAMEA3888910, study PRJEB22519) | human gut metagenome | biome: human gut; feature: human-associated habitat; material: faeces | place: Denmark | collected 2010 | reverse complement strand
TGTTATCCATCACCGAACGTTGTAATACCAGGTTTAATTCCTGGTGTACCATCGAAATACCATTTTCAAGCGCTTCTTTAGCAGAATGAAAATCGATTTCTTTACCCTGAAATAAAATACTACCGGAATCTTTTTGATAGATGCCGAAAAGACATTTCAATAATGTTGATTTCCCCGCGCCATTCTCCCCCATTAAGGCATGAATGGAATGTGGGCGGACTTTTAAATTGACATTATCAAGAGCCTTAACGCCGGGGAAGGACTTGTTGATGCCGGTCATTTCCAACAAGTATTCGCCTGACGACTGAGTATGTGTGCTGACCATAATTATACCTTGTTGGCCTTGCAGAGTGCGTTATTAAGGGCGCAATGACATTGCGCCCAAAGACGGAGTATTTACTTATTGGTAAACTCTGCCAGATTATCTTTATCGACACCTACGTACGGAACGCGAACAATTTTGTTCTCAATTTTCCAGTTAGTGCCATCTGCCGCACCTTTGCCATCAGCCAGGTTTTTCGCCAGATCGAAGGTGGCTTTCGCCTGGTTGTTGGCGTCGTTCAGCACGGTACCAGCCATTGCGCCAGATTTCACCAGAGCCAGCGCTTCAGGCAGCGCATCCACACCAAATACCGGTACGCTGGTTTTGTTGTGCGCTTTCAGCGCTTCAACTGCGCCCATTGCCATCGCATCGTTGTTTGCGATAACCACTTCGATTTTGTTGGCGTTCGGACCGGACATCCACGCATCCATTTTATCTTTTGCCTGAGCGGTATCCCACATTGCAGTATCTAACTGCAGTTGCTCAGTTTTAATGCCTTTATCGTTCAGCTCTTTAATCACGTAAGTGGTACGTGCTTCAGCGTCCGGGTGTCCCGGTTCGCCTTTCAGCAGAACAAACTGAATTTTGCCGTCTTTGTTCAGGTCCCAGTTCGGGTTCGCTGCCCAGTGTTTGGCGATCAAATCACCCTGAATAATACCGGACTCTTTAGAGTCGGTACCGACGTAAAACGCTTTGTCATAGCTGTCCAGCGCCTTACGAGAAGGTTCTTTGTTAAAGAACACGATCGGTACGTTCTGCCCGCGTGCCTTTTCAATGACCGTGCCTGCCGCTGCCGGGTCAACCAGGTTAATCGCCAGTGCCTTAACGCCTTTTGCCAGCAGCACGTCGATCTGGTCGTTTTGTTTGGACTGGTCGTTCTGCGAGTCATTCATCAGCAGCTGTACATCTGGCGCCGCTTTGGCATCTTTTTCAATAGCCTTACGTACTACAGACATAAAGTTATCGTCATACTTATAGATAGTCACACCAATGCGGGTATCAGCAGCGTGCGCAGCCGCGCCGAATAACATGCTTGCCATTACAGCAGACAGGGTTAACACCTTCTTATTCATGGTATCTCCGGTTTTATTATGCAGGGTAGTACTTGAGATAAATGCTCGGCAGGCAGAACGTTACTGAAGTGTTACTGAACGCCGAAGCTCACTTTTAAAAAATATTTCTTCCGTGTCTGGCAACGCTCCAAAAACAGGCTTTAATTTTTGTTTAAGGCACCTTTACCTCGGTGAAAGTGATTATTCACCGTTACATAGTAGTTACAGCGCAACAAACAGTGTCATCATAGCTATCGCATTGTTAATATACTGTGAATTTACTCACATATTGAAAGCGGTTACATCGCGCAACGTTATGAGTTAGTGATCGGTGCCGCATTCTGCCGTAGCGCCACTGAATGGCGACGCACCAGCGTCGGCATAAAGCAATGCGTCGCCTCCAGGTCTAACGTGCCTGCAGCCCCCTGTAGCGCAAGCTCCGTCGCCATTTTTGCCATTGAGGCAATGGGATAGCGTACGGTGGTCAGTTGCGGATCGGTGTAACGCGCGATAGGAATATCATCAAAGCCAATGATAGAAAGGTGTAATGGAATAGCGATGCCGTTGTCTTTTAGCGCGGTCAGCGCGCCGGCAGCCATATTGTCGTTATAGGCGAAAACCGCCGTCAGTTGTAAGTTACGTCCCAGCAGTTCTACCATCGCAGACTCTCCGCCTTGCATATCGGGCGAACCGGTGCCGACCCAACTTTCTGCCGCAACAATCCCCTGCTCTTTCAGGGCTGTTAACCACCCTTCTTTGCGCATGGTGTCATCTTCAATGCGATGGCTTGACGCCAGATAACCGATGCGTTGATGACCATTATTCAGCAGCATTCGGGTCGCCATTTTGGCACCGCTGATGTTATCCAGACAGACGCAGCGGTGGGCGTAACCCGGCACCAGACGGTTGATCAGCACCATGCCGGGGATCTGATCCATAAACTCGGCGAGTTCCCGATCGCTCAGTGCTTTAGAGTGTACAATCAGTGCGTTACAGCGCTGACGAATCAACACCTCAATGGCATGACGTTCTTTTTCAGCCTCATGATAGCTGTTGCCAATCAGGACATACTTCTGATGCTGCTGGGCAACCATATCCACGGCTTTTACCAGCGCGCCAAAAAAGGCGTCTGATACATCCATGACCACAACACCAATCGTGTCACTCACCTGCGTCGCCAGCGCTTGCGCGTTGGCATTAGGTCGATAGCCCAGCAGAGTAACTGCCTTCATTACCGCTTCACGCGTATCGGGACTCACCAGCGCACTGTTGTTCAGTACGCGGGAAACGGTGGCTACAGAAACGCCAGACTGTCGTGCCACATCACGTATGGTGATCATATTCACTGCCCTGTTTTAGATTGCGGTTGCCCGCAGACACCCCAGGCTGGGTATTTTGTCAGCACAACGAAACGCACTGCGTGAGAGATGTCACAGGAATGAAAGCGCTTACATCCGTTTTGTTAATGAATGTGATCCAGATCGTTATCTGGATGTACGCGGCAATGATGTCCCCGCAGCACGCAGGGTTAATTGACGCCACAGCCATTCCACCGGGCCCTGGCGGTAAAAACGTAGCCATATGACGGAGAAAAGTAGGTTAACGGCCCAAACCGGAATGACGAAATACAGCAGCTCCAGTCGGTCAAATTTCATAAATAAGCCGACCTGGTAAAACAGCGTGGTGCAGATTAAGGTTTGTAACAGATAGTTAGTTAATGCCATGCGCCCCACACAGGCGATGGCAATGACCCATTTTAAGCGGCTAAGCTGCGGCCAGAAGCCGAACATCAGCGCGGCGTAACCAATGGTTTGCAACGGCGCGCCCAGCTCTCGCGGGGCTTGTAGCAAGAAGGCACACCAGCGATATGCCCAGTCCAGATGCCACTGAGCGACGATAGCAGGCAGGTTAATCGCCATCCCGAGAATGACCAGCAATACACCGGTGCGTCGGTAATGCTGTAAGCTGTACTGCCCTTTTAACCAACCGCTGCGCATCAATGCCGCGCCGAGCAGCATCATCCCCGCCAGTTGCCAGCCGTACTGTGCGCCCAGCGCCAGCAAGCTATTGGACATCATATCCACGCGATTGCTGACGGCTTCCATTCCACCGTTTATTTTCCAGTATTTTTCATACAGCAACGCTGAGGCATCCGGCGTCCAGGCACGACTGGTTTCACTCCCGGAGATTACCCCCAGCAGCAGCAATACGCCAACGCCCACCAGATAAAGCAGTACGCCGGTGTTAAATAAGCTTTTTACCGACGGCGCATCACGGATCAACCGCCAACAAATCAGGCCGATTAAGCCATATGCCAGCAGGATATCGCCATCCCAGAAGAGTAAACCGTGAATAAAACCCAATAGAACCAGCAGCGTAAGCCGCGACTGGATCCAGCGTTTGCCGCGCGGGAGCAGCATTTGCAGACCGGCACCGAACAGCAGTGCAAACAGCGTGAGGAATTTTACCTGCGCAAAGAGATCGAGCAGCGCCCAGGTCCAGGCGTCGGATAAGGTGATGTTGCCATACCACGCGGGATTGAGGTATGCCGCCTTTGGCAAGCCAAAGGCGCTAATATTGAGAAGCAGGATACCAAGAATGGCGACGCCACGAATAAAATCCAGCGTGACATTACGCTCCATGGTCCCTGCCCTAATCAGTTGTGATGACGTACTGCGCGCAGGAATTCCTGACGCGTGTTCTGGCTGGACTTAAACAATCCGCCAAGAGAAGTGGTCGTGGTCGCACTGGTCGCATCGCGAATGCCACGCGCTTTCACACAGTAATGTACCGCATCAATCGACACCGCCACATTATTCGTCCCGAGAAGCGTTTGCAGCGCGGTGAGAATTTGCTGGGTGAGACGTTCCTGTACCTGCGGACGCTGTGCGAAAAACTGCACAATGCGGTTAATCTTCGACAGACCAATGACCGAATCTTTTGGGATATACGCCACCGTCGCTTTGCCATCGATAGTAACAAAGTGGTGTTCGCAGGTGCTGGTCAGCGTGATATCGCGAACCGTGACCATCTCGTCCACCTTCATTTTGTTTTCAATGACGGTAATTTTCGGGAAGTTGGCGTAGTCGAGGCCGGAGAAAATCTCATCGACATACATTTTCGCAATGCGATGCGGAGTTTCCATCAAACTGTCATCGCTCAAATCGAGATTGAGCAACTGCATAATCTCGGTCATATGGCCCGAGATAAGACGTTTGCGCGTTTCGTTATCCATCTCTTGCACGGGCGGGCGTAGTGGCGTTTCAAGACCACGCGCGACCAGCGCTTCATGAACCAGGGCCGCTTCTTTACTGAGTGATGACATTTCTTCTTCTCCTGCAGGTGGGGCGCCTCTGCCCTGCATGGGGCAAAGTTTTTAGGCTGTGTCACAGCCAGAACATTGTGCGTGAGGCGGCGCACATAATCCAGTATTCACCGCGATAATTATTGAAATTGGCACAGCCTTTCAGCGTAGCTGATTTCACTTGTCGTTCTACCCGGCGACGTCGAGTGTTAATGTAAAGTTATATAGATGATGAAGTATGTTTGCTCAATGCGGAAGTGAAAGTTGCTCACAGTGCCATGAATAATCTGTATTATGGTGAGTTCGCAAACATATTCAGGTTCAACACAACAAGGAGCCCCGCATGGAAATGCTTGAAGAGCACCGCTGTTTTGAAGGCTGGCAGCAACGCTGGCGTCACGACTCCGCCACGTTAAATTGCACCATGACCTTCAGTATTTTTCTTCCTCCCCCGCGCGATAACACCCCGCCTCCGGTGCTGTACTGGCTGTCGGGTCTGACATGCAATGATGAAAACTTCACGACTAAAGCCGGCGCACAACGCATCGCGGCTGAGCTGGGCATTGTACTGGTGATGCCGGACACCAGTCCGCGCGGCGAACAGGTTGCCAATGATGATGGCTACGATTTAGGCCAGGGGGCGGGATTTTACCTCAATGCCACCCAACAGCCATGGGCAACGCATTTTCGCATGTATGACTATCTGCGTGATGAGCTGCCGGCACTGATTCAATCGCAGTTTAACGTCAGCGATCGCTGCGCCATCAGCGGACACTCCATGGGCGGTCACGGCGCATTGATTATGGCGCTGAAAAATCCCGGGAAATACACCAGCATTTCCGCCTTTGCACCGATCGTAAATCCTTGCCGCGTTCCGTGGGGGGAGAAGGCTTTTAGCGCGTATCTGGGTGAAGATAAATCACAGTGGGCCGCGTGGGACAGCTGCGAGTTAATGTTGGCCAGCAAGCCCGCAGACGCGATTCCGACGCTTATTGATCAGGGAGACAGCGATCAGTTTCTCGCCGATCAGCTGCAACCCGCGGTGCTGGCCGAAACGGCCCGTCAAACCGCATGGCCAATGACGCTACGCATCCAGCCAGGTTACGACCATAGCTATTACTTTATTGCGTCGTTTATTGAGGATCACCTGCGCTTCCACGCCCAGTATTTGTTGAAGTAACGCCTGAGTGAGGGCGCCAGCCCTCTTCATTTCTCCATCATTCCTTCACTTTTTCTCCTTTTTTCTTTCTCCACTATCCTATTGATTTAAAAAGTATTACCCTCAAAACAAGATCAAACACAAATGATTTCGATTATCATTTGTGTTTACAAACATTCATACTTTTGTACAATCCATTCGCTTCTTTACTGAAAAGAGTCCTTAAAAGACAAATACATACAATTGTCATGGCCTTTCACATGACGCGCTGATCGTTACCCTAAATAATTCGAGTTGTATGAACGCGCGTAGCCACGCATCTGCAACTTGAAGTATGCCGGGTAAATTCATTTAAATGGAATGATACAAATGACTATACCTCACGTTAAGGCTGTAGCTGCCGCAGTATGCGTCGCCAGTCTCCCATCACTCGGGCATGCCGCTGAACAAGACACCGTGGTAGTTACCGCCACCGGCTTCGAACAGAAAATTCAGGACGCTCCCGCTTCGATATCTGTTATTACCAAGCAGCAGATTGAGGACAAAGCCTATCGCGATGTTACCGATGCGCTAAAAGATGTCCCTGGCGTCGTCGTCACCGGCGGGGGTAGCAGCAGCGATATCAGTATTCGTGGTATGGCTTCGCAATACACGCTCTTCCTGGTCAACGGAAAACGCATCAGCACACGCGGCACACGTCCTAACAGCGACAACTCAGGTATTGAGCAAGGTTGGCTGCCGCCGCTGGAATCCATCGAGCGTATCGAGGTAATCCGTGGCCCAATGTCATCTCTGTACGGCTCCGATGCGATGGGCGGCGTCATCAACGTCATCACCAAGAAAGTGTCGAATACCAAAGCCTGGACCGGCTCTCTGCACGGCGATGCCACTTTCCAGGAAGACAGAGACTCCGGCGATATTTATCAGACCAACGCCTATGCGTCTGGGCCACTGATTGACGGATTACTCGGCGCAAAAGTGACCGGATTATTCTCTCATCGGGCGGAGGACAAAATCCTCAATGGCTACAATGAACAGCGTATGCGTAACGGGGGCTTAACCCTGAACTTTACGCCAGATGATAAAAATGACATCGACTTCGATTACGCACGTGAACTGCAGGATCGCGACAGTACGCCAGGCAAATCCATGGCCGAGGAAAGCTGCCGCAACGGAAGCTGCAAGCCCAACAGTAAAAGCGAAAACAAGTATGTGCACACAACGTATTCACTAACCCACAGCGGTTATTACGACGACTTCAACTCCACCAGCTATGTCCAGCAGGAAGAGACCGAAAACCCAGGTCGCCAGATGAAGTCCTACAACACGATTTTCAATAACCAGAACCAGGTCTTCCTTGGGGCGCACACCCTGACGTTAGGCGGGCAATACCGTTATGAAAAACTGAGTGATAACGGCAACCAGCTGCAAGCTGCTGATGGACTGAACAAACTGACCCGCTGGAGCTGGGCGCTGTTTGCTGAAGATGAGTGGGCCGTTACCGATACCTTCACGCTGACTGGCGGTCTGCGTATGGATAAAGATGAAAACTACGGCGACAACTGGACACCGCGCGGTTATGGCGTATGGCATCTGAGCGATCAATGGACCTTAAAAGGCGGCGTTTCAGCGGGCTATCGCGCACCGGATCTGCGCCAGTCGTCTGCCAGTTGGGGACAGGTCACCGGCGGCGGTAGACTGAACGGCATCATTGTCGGCAACCCGGACCTGAAGCCGGAGAAAAGCCTCAGCGAAGAGATCGGTTTACTGTGGGATAACGGCAACGATCTCAACGCGGGCGTCACGCTGTTCAATACTGATTTCAAAGACAAAATCACCGAAGTGCGCCGCTGTAACAGCAGCTCCGATCCGGCCTGTACCATCGGCAATACCCACTATGACTTCGTCAGCGATCGCGTTAACGTCGATAAAGCCAATATGCGCGGCGTAGAATCCACTTTCGGCTGGAAGATGACTTCCGACATCAACTGGACGGCGAATTACACTTACACGGAATCTGAACAGAAAAGCGGTCAGTTCTCCGGTCAGCCATTGAACAAAATGCCAAAGCATATGTTCAACACCACGCTGGACTGGCAGGCCACGCAGGATCTCGGTTTCTGGAGCCGTCTGAATCTGCGCGGGAAAACGTCTGAATACCTGAGCCGTACCTCCATGGCGCAGGGCACCCCATCCTATACTCAGGTCGATGTTGGTTTGCGCTATTATGCAAACAAAGATCTGCTGATGACCGCTGGCGTGTATAACGTGCTGGATAAGCAAATCGATTACGATACCTACGACACTGTTCTCGATGGTCGTCGTTACACGGTTGGCCTGACTTACAGCTTCTAAGTCTGGCGCAATAAAAAAACCCCGGCACTCATCATGCCGGGGTTTTTGTTATGCTTTTTATACTGTTATTTCTTCACGCGATCCGGGAATTTCATTTCGCTGTAGCGAACAAAATGAGTTCCTTTCGCCAGCTTATAGCCAAACCAGATAATCAGGAACAGCGGGATACCGATATAGGTTGCCATCACGCCGCCCCAGTCAATGCTATCTTTCAGGAACGCTTCGTAGTTCTGGCCCAGAGTGATAATCAGGCACAGCACAAAGGCGAAGATCGGACCCAGTGGGAAGAAGCCAGAACGGTACGGCAGATCCTTCACATCGCGCCCCTGCAGCACATAACCGCGACGGAAACGATAGTGGCTAATAGCGATCCCCAGCCAGGCGATAAAGCCCGTCATCCCGGAGGTGTTCAGCAGCCAGAGGTACACGGTCTGGTTACCAAACATCGAGGTCAGGAAACACAGCCCCGCCACCACGGTCGTCGCATACAGCGCGTTACGCGGAACACCGCCACGAGACAGTTTGCCGAAAATACGCGGCGCTTTACCGTCGCATGCCAGGGTGTAAAGCATACGCGTGGAGGCATACATCCCGGAGTTACCCGCTGACAGTACCGCCGTCAGGATAACCGCGTTCATTACTGCTGCGGCTGACAGCAGACCCGCATGCTGGAATACCAACGTGAACGGGCTAACGCTGATGTCTTTCACATCGTTGCGCAGCAGGCTCGGATCGGTGTACGGGATAATCAGGCTGATAATCAAAATCGCGAACACATAGAACAGCAGGATTCGCCAAAACACCTGACGCACCGCACGTGGAATGTTCTTTTCAGGATCTTCAGATTCGCCTGCCGCGATACCGATCAGCTCTGTTCCCTGGAAGGAGAAGCCGACAATCATTGCCACCCCGATCATTGCGGCAAACCCGCCCTTGAACGGTGCCTCGCCGACAGTCCAGTTATGCCAGCCAGCACCCTCACCGCCTTTCATAATGCCGGTGATCATCATCACGCCGACAACAATAAACAGGATAACGGTACTGACCTTAATTAAGGAGAACCAGTATTCCGCCTCACCGAATCCTTTTACAGAGATAAAGTTAAGCAGGAACATGATGGCGAGGAACGCCGCACTCCAGACCCAGCCCGGGATCTGATCCGCCGGGAACCAGTAGGTCATCACCAGCTGTGCTGCCACCAGGTCAACCGCGATAGTCACCGCCCAGTTGTACCAGTAGTTCCAGCCCAGTGCGAAACCGAAGCCTTCATCCACATATTTGGCGCCGTAAGTGGCAAATGAACCCGATACCGGCATATAGGCCGCGAGTTCGCCGAGGCTGGTCATCAGGAAATAGACCATCAGGCCGATAATGGCATAGGTTAACAGCGCCCCGCCGGGACCGGCCTGGGCAACAGTGGCACCGGAAGCGACAAACAGCCCCGTACCGATAGATCCGCCGATGGCGATCATCGCCAGATGGCGCGCCTTTAATTCACGGCGCAGTGTCTGCGGTTGTTCACCCGCGATTTGATTTGCTTGCTGAGACATTACAATCCTGTTTCATGTAGTTATTTTCATCCACTGAGCGTGATTGTAGCGAAATCCCGGGACTGTACCCAGCAAATATGCGGCATTATAAGATACCTGCATAATCGCTGCGGAATTATAAGCACCCGGCTTATAATTTGCCTCAGCTGCCCGCCGGAAACCGGCGGCAGAAGAAACAGATGCCGCGTCAGCGGCAATAGGTCAGGAAGGTATTGAGGGCGTTGGAGATATGTTTCTGACGGTGATAAATCCGGAAAAGTGTGCGGTTGAGGGAAAGCCCGGCAATCTTCACCTCTGACAACAGCCCGTTACTCAGCTGTT
>OIWQ01004969.1_pt1 | contig 10096 bp, 7 predicted proteins | sample 1587571 | NCBI WGS metagenome assembly OIWQ01 (sample SAMEA3888910, study PRJEB22519) | human gut metagenome | biome: human gut; feature: human-associated habitat; material: faeces | place: Denmark | collected 2010 | reverse complement strand
CCGGATTACATCAAATTCGGTGCAGACTTCCATTTTAAATACATGGGTTTCTCCGTACTAGGAGAATTCGTGAAAACCTGGGCTCACGTTCCCAGTGAAATCACCCAGCGGGTGAGAAACGACGGGACCACGTCCACCGATTTCAGCGGAAACATGAAAGACTACGTGAAAGCCCGTATGATGCTGGGAGCCGGGTATAACATTCAAGCGGGGTACATGTTCCAAAACCGCTTGTCTATCGACGCCCGCTACACACATTTCGACCCGGATAAAAACTCGTTCCTGCACAACGAACTCTATTTTAACCGTAATAATTTCTACGAAGTCGGTGTCTCCAAATATCTGACCAAATCATACGCGGTGAAAGTACAGGCCTCCGTCGTGTTCGTGGATGCCGAACCGGGAAGCAAGAACGTGAATAGCATCGTAACGAAAGGTAACGAGACTTTATTACAAGCCATGATTCAATTCTCATTCTAAAAACTGCAAAAGATGAATACAATGATAAAATACTTATTTACATTATTGATTCTCCTACAAGCAGGTGCTTTATGGGCCCAACAACCTGCCAAGGTGGCCAAAAAGTTCTTTGCCGATCCGGAGATGGATATTCACACGCCGTGGTTCCAGAAAGGGAATGTATGCACGACTTACGACGAAATGATGTCCTATATCAATAACTTGATTACCCGCCACCCGGAGACAGCAAGTTTGTCCTTTATGGGGAAAACCCAGAAGGGGGTAGAAATACCTGCCGTAAGAATTGCCGGAAAGACCCGAAATGTCAAATTACGAGTTTTATTTCTCGGCCGGGTACACGGTGACGAACCGGGAAGCACCGAAAGTATGCTCTACACAATGGATCGCCTGTTAAACGATCCCGACTTGGCTTATTTGTTGGAACGCTTGGAAATCACCATTATTCCGATGGTAAACATCGACGGGGGAAGTCATTTGGAACGAGTGACAGCCAACACGCTGGACTTGAACCGGGATCAAAGTAAACTTGCCGATCCGGTGACTCTTCTTCTTAAAAAAGCGTACAAGGAATGGAATCCCGAAATAGCGCTGGACATCCACGAATTCAATCCTTTCCGCAAGGAGTTTGAATTGCTGCGGGGTACTAAAGTAGCTACGGCCGCCGATGTCCTTTTCCTACCCAGCGGGCATTTGAACATCCCTGCCGGAATACGTACACTTTCCAACGGCTTATTCCGTGAAGAAGCAGAGAAGGCATTGGAGGCTAACGGTTATCATTCAGGCTTTTACTTTACACCCAGTGTCAGGAATGATAGTTTGTATGCAATGAAAGATGCTAAGAGTCCACAATCCAGTTCCACGTTTCAGGGGCTTACCAATGCGGTATCTCTGTTCATAGAAATCCGTGGAATAGGATTGGGAAGAGCGTGTTTTGCCCGTCGTGCGGAATGTGGTTTTCTGGTATCCCGCAGTCTTTTAGAAACAGCGGCTCTTCATTCAAAAGAAGTAAGAAGCGGGATACGAAAGGCAGCGAAAGAGGCTTGCAGCGGAAAGAGTGATATATCCGTCACTTTTCAATCCACACGGACAGAGCTTCCCGTTACATTTATAGATCTTACTAAGAACGAACGCTTTACGGAGACTCTACTTACTTTCGATGCGCTTCAACTGAAAGCTGAGTTAGTACGCAAACGTCCCAAAGCATATATTCTGCCGGATACCTGCCGGATGCAAGCAGAGAAATTGCGGGCTTTAGGAATAGAGGTAGAAGAGATAGGAAAACCCTTCACAGCCACTGTAGAGAAGTATATGGTTACCGGATACAAGAAAGCTACCAAGGAATGGGAAAAGATTTATCCGGTCACAGTATCTACACGGATGATAAAGGAAAAGAAGAGCTTCCCGGCAGGTTGTTTCATCATTCGTCTTTCACAGAAGAATGCGAACCTTGCGGTAACGCTCTTAGAACCGGAGTCCGTGAATGGCTTTGTCAATTTCGAGGTGTTTCATACAGAGTTGGGGAAAGAATTACCGATATACAGGAAAAACTAAAGAGTTACTGATAGACAGGGAAAGCTCCTGACCCCGTATTCTTTTATAAGACCGGAAAAATCCGGCATACCCGCTCCCCGATTTCCAGGAACTTTTCCTATCTTTGTAGTGTTGTTGCATTTATCCCGATAATTATGATGTATATGGAAGAAGTTAAACGAATACCTTATGGTGTGTCCAACTTTGTGGATGTCATTGAACAGAACCAGTATTATGTGGACAAGACGATGTACCTGCCTTTGTTGGAGGATCAGCCCAGTAACTTGTTCCTCATCCGTCCCCGGCGCTTCGGCAAGAGCATCTTCCTAAGTATGATGAGTGCATACTATGACATTGCCCGAAAGGATGATTTCGAACGTCTTTTCGGCAACCTCTGGATAGGTAGTCATCCCACCCGCCTGCAAGGTACATTCCAGATTATGTCGTTCGACTTCTCACGGGTAGGAGGTAGCAGGGAACAATTGGAAGTGAATTTTCAGATTTACTGCACCGGAGAGCTGAACATCTTTATGAACAAATACCATGACTTCTATTCCGACCACATCCGGGCTCAGTTCGAAGCAGCTCCCACCTTCGAGGCCAAGCTGCAAGTGATACTGGGAGAAGCCCACCTACGCAACTATCCCCTCTATCTCATCGTCGATGAGTACGACAACTTCACGAATGTGGTACTGAACGAGCATGGCGAAAACGTTTATCACACCCTCACCCATGCCGACGGTTTTTACCGTAATGCTTTCAAAAAGTTCAAGGGTACTTTCGACCGCATCCTTATGATGGGCGTCAGCCCCGTCACACTGGACGACCTGACAAGCGGCTTCAATATTGGCTGGAACATTAGTACCAAACAGCAATTCAACACCATGCTGGGATTCTCCGAGACGGATGTACGCCAGATGTTCCAATATTACAAGGATTGCGAACAACTAAAGGGTGACATCGACGAAATGATAACTGAGATAAAACCGTGGTATGACAATTATTGCTTCTCTAAACCGAGCTTGACTTGCGACCCGAAGATGTTCAATTGTGACATGGTGCTTTATTATTTAAGGGAAAGAATTGATACCGGAAGTGCTCCCGAAGAAATGATTGATCCCAATACCCGCACGGACTACAGCAAGATGAAGAAACTCCTCAACCTCGACCATCTGGACGGTGACCGTAAAGGCGTCATCCGCCGTATCGCGGAAGAAGGACAGATTGTAGCAGACTTAGCCCTCTCCTTTCCCGCCAAGGACCTGGTTAACCCGGAACTGTTCACCAGCCTACTGTTCTACTACGGTATGCTTACCATCATCGGTACCCGTGGCGACCGTCTTATTCTGGGCATCCCTAATAATAATGTACGTAAACAATACTACGATTATATGCTGGAGCAATATCAGAATAAGGAGCGCATCAGCCTGAACGACCTGAAGAACCTGTACGATAACATGGCCTTCGACGGTGACTGGCGTCCTGCCATGGAGAAGATTGCCTACGATTACAAAGAGAATTCCTCCGTACGCAGTCTGATTGAAGGCGAGCGTAACATTCAGGGCTTCTTCCAAGCCTATCTCAGCATCAATTCCTATTACCTTACTGCGCCCGAAGTAGAGTTGAACCACGGCTTTTGTGATTTGTTCCTGATGCCTGACCTACAACGCTATCCCGAAGTGGAACACAGCTACATTCTGGAGTTAAAATATCTTCCTGCCAAGGACTATGACGCCAAAGGCGAAGCCCAGTGGAAGGATGCCGTAGCACAAATTCACCGCTATGCCGAAGGCCCTAAGGTACAGTTGATGTGTCAAGGGACAACGCTGCATTGCATCGTGATGCAGTTCTCCGGCTGGGAGTTGGCACGAGTAGAAGAGGTGTGACTATGTAGTGAATTATTTCAGTCCTTCCAATGTCTCACCAACCACACCAAATCCCTTGTTGTCTCTTGAATCCTCCACCACAGTACTTTCAGCCTTGGAGGTCGGTGCATTGGCAAATACAGTCTCCACAAACCACTTTCCAGATCGAGGATAAAGTACACTTTCCCGCGGCACATCACATACAGAAAATCACCTTTCACAAAGGCACTGAACACGGAATCCAGCGGTAATTTACATTCGCATTTTTCTTCCGGAAAGTCTTTACAGGGAGGTTCCAGCTTGATGCTGGCATAGTCGGAATCGAGCGTAAAACCATATTTTATACTTAATGGGTAGAGCACCTCCCATATCTCGTGTTTCCTCTGTTCTACCATGCAGTGGATGGCTGCTGTTATCATCTCATCCTTCGGGGTATTCATGTCTTCTTCGGGTTTTAAATATTTAAAATTGCCCTCATCCCCTTTATGCAAAAAGAAGTCGGACGTATAGTTCATATTTATGTAACGAAAGGCACTGGTATACCCACAGAACTCATAAACATGCTTGCACGCCCGACCCTTTTTGGTCTGCGTGAAACATCTTTATTGAAGTTCTGTTTCTTGACTTAAATAAAATTACCAGTTTTTTTCGTTATCAAAAATAGCTTCAACACGCCGCATTTCTCTTCGGCTAATGCAAAGATAAATGAATTGTAGGGAATAACCAAAAGGAAGGATGCTTTTTATGGAATATCCTACACCCACTATTTCAGAGAAAATGCTCTTCCCGTTCTTTCAGATCTCCTCGAACTTCCTGTTCATCGGCATTCCGGCTGAAATATGCCTGAAACAACTATAATCCTGGAAGTTTCAGCTGGAATGCCGATGAACAGGGAATTCGGAAAAAAACTGAAAGGCTGCAGGAAGAAAAGAACACTTGATGTATTGAGTATAATTATAACAAGCAATGTCATGATGCAAAACTAGCAATATTCCGTATTACGACATTGCTAGTTTTGCATCATGACATTGCTTGTTTGAGGCACGCCCGATTCAAACGGAATATATAAGAGGTATGTGAAAAGCAAGTAATATATGTGTACGAATATCCTTTTTCGTACAAGGAGCTTTATCGCTGATTATCAATGTGCTACAAAGTGTCCGTTTCTTGTCGACAAGAAATTAGGAGTTTGTTGACAAGAAGTTAACTTCCTGTCGACAAACTCTTAACTTCCTGTGAAAGGAGAAATAGAAGATTTTTCGGTTTTCTTACACTGTGTGATTGGCAGGACGAATATATCGTCACCGTTGCAGTTATAGCAGGCTACATTTTCATGTTATGCGAGAAAAGTGTGTATGTGATGCGGATAAATAACGGATCATTCTAAACTTCCGGCCTATACGTTCAATCATCCGCGAGTAGGAGTAGGTCAGCCTGTGAAGATGAGTTTTGCTTTGCCGGCGTAGACTATTCCTCGTTGCGCATTTATCAGGCAAAGCTTTTCAAGTTTCTTTGCCTCCATTGTATTTAGTAAACTGAGAGCACTGTCTGGTGTGGCAATATGTACTTTCAAAACGTGTTTGAGAGTGTATATTGAATCAGAAGTAGCGTCAGCTTTTGCTTCAGCTGTTATGCATATAAATAGTATGCTGACACTCAGTAAACATGAAAGGGCATATCTCATTTTGTGTGATAATTGAATAGTTGATTTGTTTGGAGTCAGACATGGATAACTGCCCCGTCCAACAATTTCAGATACAGTTCTATCGCCTCTTCTATCTCCTGAATGAAAATGAACTCATCTGCCGTATGGGAACGACTGCTCTTTCCCGGTCCCATTTTCAAAGAAGGGAATGACATCAGAGCCTGGTCGGAAAGGGTAGGGGAGCCGAAAGGTACACGTCCCATGGCAACGGCACGTTGCACTATCGGGTGCTGCTCTTCCACATGAGAAGAACTTAAACGAAACGAACGTGCTTTGGCCTCGCAGGTAATGTGTTTTTGTATTTCTGCAAATAGTTCCTGATTGCTGTAACACTCGTTGCTGCGGATATCTACCACAAAGGTACAACGGTCTGGGATTACATTGTGTTGCGTGCCTGCATTGATCTGCGTTACACTCATCTTTACAGGACCTAATAGTGGAGATACTTTTTCAAAATGATGGTCGCGGAACCAGGCGATATCTTCCAATACCTTATATATGGCATTATCTCCTTCATCTCGTGCGGCATGTCCGGCTTTCCCGTAAGCGGTCACGTCCAGTACCATTAATCCCTTTTCCGCAATGGCAGGTTGCATTTCGGTAGGTTCACCTACAATAGCAAAATGGATCGGAGGAAGTTCAGGCAATACGCATTCGATGCCCCCTTTCCCGGAAACTTCTTCTTCGCAGGAAGCGAGATAGATGAGATTATACTTCTGTGTAGTGCGGCAAAGATGCAGAAAGACTTGCAACAGACTGACGACACTTGCTCCGGCATCATTACTACCTAATCCATATAATTTCCCGTTACTTTCCATGGTAGGTGTAAACGGATCTTTCCGCCAGCCGTTCACAGCTTTCACGGTATCAATGTGTGAGTTCAGCAACAAGGTAGGCTTATTTAAGTCGAACATCGGACTAAGACACCATACGTTATTGCCTTTTCGTCCGGTTGCCATGCCTTGCAACTCTATATAATTCTGTAGATAATCAGCTGCTTTTTCTTCATCGCGGCTAAGAGAAGGGATAGCAATCAGAGACTTAAGAACTCCGGTTGCTTCAGAAACCATTGTAGGTATATCGTAAGTCATATCTCAATCAGTTAAATTATTGGGATGCAAACTTACGGATAAATACTGAAATATGCTTAATCGGCAGGATAAAAATGCCATTCCATCCGTTGATGCCGGTGAATAAGGAAAGGGTAGTGTGTGCAAGGTGAAAGAGTAATCAGCAAAGGGCGTTCAATGACGCCCTTTGCTGATTACTTTATGTTTTTAGAACATATAGCTCAGAGAGATCATCATGTTACGGTTCTTGTTATCTATGTGATCGGCGTTATCTATTAACCCCCAGTCATACCCGAAAGCAACTTGAAACTTTTTGCAGAATTCTACACCGAATTTCAACCCGAGACCGAGATCAAAACGTTTCATGCCACCACCATCTTCATCGAAAACATTATCAGATGCATCCGACGATTCAGCTCCATCTATCTTAACCTTACCAAAGAAACCGATAGCAACATAAGGACCTGCATTGCCGAAAACGGCGAAATTTTCATTCACTGTATATTTATAACCCATGTGTACGGGAATTTCTAAATAGCAAGGATTATACTTGATATCGTAGGAACCAAGATTAACCTTGGCACCTTTTAGTGACAGTAGGGCACCTAAATCCAAATATACTCCTTCGGCAATTTGTGGCAATCCCACTTCAGCCTTGACTCCGGCATGGAATCCTACTTTGCTACTGAATGCATCTCCGGAAAAATTACTGGAGTTCATACCGAGCGTTGCCCCCCATTTGAGGTTCTCTTGTGCATTTATACTCGTGAAACTTATTGCCAATAATGCGAATATTACTAAAATCTTTTTCATGTAATTAAGTCTTTAAATTGGTTTATGTAATTGTAAATATAAGGATCAAGTATGTTGGAAGAAGGCGTTGAATGACGCCTTTTTCTTATTCCTGATATCGTTAGAACATGAGTCCTAAGGAAATCATTAGGTTTCTATTCTTGCAGCCCATCAATTCCTCAGCTTCAATGAATCCGAAGTCGTAGCCGATGGAGAACTGATACTTCTTACTGATTTCTATACCTGCTTTCAGTCCCAATCCAAGGTCAAAACGTTTGAATCCGTCATCGCCAAACACGTTCTCTGATTCGGAAACCTTGGAACCTCCATCTACCAAACTGCCGTCAGCTGTCATTTTCGCTTTACCGAACAGACCGATTGCAATGTAAGGACCTGCATTGGCAAACAAGGAGAAATTATCATTTACAGCATATTTATAGCCAATGTGTACCGGAATCTCCAAATAGTACGGGTTGATCTTGAAACTGGCCATACTGCCTGCTTCAACTTTGGCGCCTTTTAGCGAAAGCAGCGCTCCGAAATCCATATAAAGACCTTCTGTAAACTGAGGCAGTCCCAATTCAGCCTTAACGCCTGCATGGAAACCTACGCGACTGTCCAATCCGGTTACGTTGAGGCTGCTTACATTCATACCTGCCGTGACACCCCATCTGAGGTTATCTTGTGCGTTGATACTCCCTAAACCTATCGCCAATATGGCGACTAATGCTAAAATCTTTTTCATGTTAGTTAAGTAATTGCGTTGATATTTAAAAAACTATCGGGTGCAAATATATACATATATTTGTATTTCTTTGGAAAAACGAACAAAAATGTAGGGTAACCACTCTTTTTTAGAGTCGGATAGTACTAATATTGCGGAAGTATATACTAAATATTTAATTCTCAATATAGAAATAGTTTCAAATGAAACCACTACCTTTGTACCGAATTTACCAATATATGAATAATATGACTTATCATCATTTATCTGTCCTCGTACATCGGCGGGCAGAGAAGTATGGCGACAAGGGGGCTCTGAAATACAGGGATTACGAAACGTCGCAGTGGATCCCCATCACTTGGAATCAATTCTCACAAACAGTTCGACAAGTTGCGAATGCACTCGTAGAGTTAGGAGTGCAGGAGGAAGAAAACATAGGAATCTTTTCTCAGAACAAGCCCGAATGCCTTTATGTAGATTTCGGGGCATTTGCTAACCGTGCGGTGACCATACCTCTGTATGCTACCAGTTCGCCGGCACAGGCGCAGTACATTATCAATGATGCTCAGATACGTTATATATTTGTAGGCGAGCAATTCCAGTATGATGCGGCTTTCAGTGTCTTTGGCTTTTGCCAATCGTTACAGCAATTGATCATTTTCGACCGTGCTGTAGTACGCGACCCTCGTGACATGACTTCTATTTATTTCGACGAATTCCTGGAAACGGGAAAAGGTTTGCCGAACAACGATATGGTGGAAGAACGTACTTCCCGTGCATCGGATGATGATCTTGCCAACATTCTTTATACATCCGGTACAACTGGTGAACCGAAGGGGGTAATGCTGCATCACTTTAACTATATGGAGGCTTTCCGTATCCATGATATCCGTCTGGTAGACATGACCGATCAGGATGTTTCCATGAACTTCCTCCCCTTGACACATGTCTTTGAGAAAGCATGGACGTATCTTTGTATTCATAAAGGTGTGCAGATTTGCATCAACCTGCGTCCGGTGGATATCCAGACTACCATTAAAGAAATTCGTCCGACATTGATGTGCAGCGTTCCCCGTTTCTGGGAAAAAGTGTATGCCGGTGTGCAGGAGAAGATTGCCCAGGAAACAGGCTTGAAGAAGGCTATGATGCTGGATGCCATTAAAGTTGGCAAAATACATAATATTGATTATCTCCGTAAGGGCAAGACTCCGCCGTTGATGCTTCATCTGAAGTATAAGTTCTACGAAAAGACGGTTTATGCTTTACTGAAAAAGACGATTGGTATTGAGAACGGTAACTTCTTCCCTACTGCCGGAGCTGCCGTGCCTGATGAAATCTGTGAATTTGTCCATTCGGTAGGTATCAATATGTTGGTTGGCTATGGTCTGACTGAATCGACGGCTACTGTTTCTTGTTTCCTTAACCAAGGTTACGAAATTGGTTCCGTAGGCACCGTGATGCCTGATGTAGAAGTGAAGATTGGTGACGAGAATGAAATACTTCTGCGTGGAAAGACTATCACGAAAGGATATTATAAGAAAGCTGAAGCTACTGCTGCAGCCATTGATAAGGACGGTTGGTTCCATACCGGTGATGCCGGTTATCTGAAGGATGGCCAGCTTTATCTGACTGAGCGTATCAAGGACTTATTCAAGACTTCCAATGGTAAGTATGTCAGCCCGCAAGCTTTAGAAACGAAACTGGCTATTGATCGTTACATCGATCAGATTGCCATTATTGCCGACCAGCGTAAATTTGTGTCTGTTTTTATTGTACCGGTCTATGGTTTTGTGAAAGATTATGCCAAGGAAAAAGGTATCGCGCCCGAGGCGCTGCTCGACGAGCGCATCCGCGACCTGCCCGCCGGCAGCGACGGTCTGCTCCTGCAGCCGTACTGGACGGCCGGCATCTTGCACCCGGACTCGCTCGG
>OIWQ01004963.1_pt1 | contig 10105 bp, 7 predicted proteins | sample 1587571 | NCBI WGS metagenome assembly OIWQ01 (sample SAMEA3888910, study PRJEB22519) | human gut metagenome | biome: human gut; feature: human-associated habitat; material: faeces | place: Denmark | collected 2010 | reverse complement strand
GAGGGTTTTTCCGGGGCGCTGCAAAATAGGTTCCAACCAGCTTTAACGCGGACAAAAATAATAAAATTCTAAAAGTTTTACTACTTTTGCGTGAATTTGTTACGTAACTTATAATCCGTATGAAAACATTGCTTGCAAAACACCGTTCGATCCGAAAATTCCGCTCTGAGCCTATTGCGCCGGAGGTGCTGCAAGACATGCTCGAAGCCGCCTCGCGTGCCTCGACGTGCGGCAATATGCAGCTTTACAGTCTGATCGTTACTCAGAGCCGGGAATTGCGCGAGGCATTGGCCCCGTGTCATTTCAATCAGCCGATGGTTACGCAGGCTCCCTGCGTGATTACGGTTTGTGCCGATGTCCACCGTTTTTCGATGTGGTGCGAACAGCGCGATGCCGAGCCGTGCTACGATAATTTCGCCTGGTTTCTCAACGGGGTGACCGATGCGCTGCTGGCGGCGCAGAACCTGTGTGTCGAGGCCGAAGCGCACGGGTTGGGAATCTGTTACCTCGGTACGACCATCTATACGGCCGAGGAGATCGCCCGCATCCTCGATCTTCCCAAAGGGGTGATTCCCGTGACGACGATCGTGGTGGGGCATCCCGACGAGTCGCCCGAACTGACCGACCGCCTGCCGCTCGAAGCCGTGGTCCACTACGAGAAATACACCGATTACACGGCCGCCGAGATCGACGAACTGTGGGCCGAGCGCGAAGAGTCGGAGCTGACCAAGCGTCTGCTGGAGGAGAACGGGCTGCCTAATCTGGCGCAGATTTTCACGCAGCGCCGTTATGTGCGTGAGGACAACCTCTCCATCTCGAATTCCTACTTCGCTCTGCTGAAAGAGAAGGGGTTCTTTAACAACTGATCGGGGGCGTGCGGGGCTTGAGTCGTATATTAGCTGTCGCCGTGCTGGGCTTTTTGTGCTCCGCGTGCAGCGTTACGCGCAAGATTCCCGAAGGGCAGTACCTGCTGCAGAAGGTGACGATCGAGTCCGACAAATCGACGCCCCGCAAGGAGCGCATCACGGCTGCCGACCTCGAAAAATACGTGCGCCAGACCCCCAACAAGCGTTTTCTGGGGACGAATTTCTATGTCTGGCTCTACGAGCAGGCCAATCCCGGCAAGCAGAACTGGTGGAACAACTGGAAACGCAAGATCGGGCAGGAACCCGTGCTGCTCGACATGAGCCTGACCGAGCGGAGCGCGCAGAACCTGAAGGTCTATATGGACACGCGCGGGTTCTTCTCTTCCCAAGCGACGTTCGAAGTCGATACCACCTCGCGCCGCAGGCGCGCCAAGGTCGTCTACCGCACCCGGCAGGGCGAGCCTTACCGCATCGACAGCATTTCGTACGATTTTCAGGACAAGTTCCTCGAACAGATCATCCTGCCCGACACCGCCAATACGCTGATCCGTCCGGGGCGGGTTTTCGACATCGCGGTGCTCGACCGCGAGCGGGAGCGCGTCACGGCTTTCCTCAAGGAGCGCGGCTACTACAACTTTACGGTCAACAACATCGACTATGTCGCCGACACGCTCGGCGGAAACCATCAGGTCGATGTGCAGGTCAATATCAAGCAGTATCTTACGGGTTACAACGAACGCGGACAGGCCGTGATGGACAACAACATGGTCTACCGCATCGACCGGATCAACGTCTTTCCGGCGTACGATCCGACCGTCGCGCGGACCGATTCGACCTTTCTTTCGCGGCTCGATACGCTCTATTACCGCGGTCTGAATATCATCTACGAGAAGCGTCCGAACCTGCGTCCGGCCATTCTGCGTCAGTCGGTGCCGCTCTATCCCAACTACGTCTACAATTCGGCGCAGGTGAACCGCGCCTATACCGACCTGATGTCGCTCGGCTATTTCAAGAGCGCCAAGATCGCCTTCGTCGAGCAGCCCCGGAGCGTCGATGTCACCAATTACGTCTCCTTCATCGGCGCCTCGGCGGATTCCACGCAGACCCGCTTTACGAAGGAGGGCTATCTGGAGTGCAATATTTTGTGCACCCCGGCGCTCAAGCAGAGTTTCAAGGTCGATCTCGAAGGCAGTACGACGTCGAGTTTCTACGGACTGAAGGCTACCGTCGGTTACCAGAACCGCAACATCTTCCGGGGAGCGGAGGCGCTGGACGTTTCGTTTACGGCGGGATACGAGTTTATGAAGGCGCCCGACGCCAAGAAAAAGCGCGCCACGGAATTCGGCGTTACCACCGGACTCACCTTCCCGCGTTTTCTGGTGCCGTGGCGTACGCGGCGGTTCCGTTCGGTGAACCAGCCGAAGACCAAGGTGGAGCTTTCGGTCAATTTTCAGGACCGCCCCTATTATCGGCGTACGCTTTCGAGTGCGGGAATCACCTACCAGTGGACCAACAACCGTTACTCTTCGTTCTCGCTGCGGCCCGTCGATATCAATGTCGTCGATGTGAATCGGCTGGACTCGACCTTCCTCGGCAAGACGACGAATAAATACCTGAAAAACAGTTTCCGCACCCAGTTTATCGGCGGCCTTTCGTTCGGCTACAGCTATAACAACCAGCGTAAGAATCTGGGCGGCAACGCCACCAATATCCGCTTCAATCTGGAGACGGCGGGCAACCTGATCGACGCGGTGGACCGGCTGTTCTATGCGCGGCCGAAGGAGGGCGAGCCCGCCAAAATCTTCGGCATCGAATATTCGCAGTATTTCCGTACAGACCTGAGCGTCAGCCGCAAGATAATGCTTGGCGAGGTATCGGCTCTCGTGGGGCGTCTCTACGGTGGCGTGGCGATGGCCTACGGCAACTCGTCGGCCGTGCCCTTCGACCGGCAGTTCTATGCCGGCGGCAGCAACGGCATGCGCGGCTGGACGCCCCGCACGCTCGGTCAGGGGTCGGTGCCCAATCCGCACGACTCTTTCCCGATACAGACGGGCGACGTCAAGCTGGAGGCCAACCTCGAACTGCGCTTTCCGATCTGGGGTATGGTGCACGGCGCGACTTTCTTCGATCTGGGCAATATCTGGTATATCCGGCGGAATCCTTCGGAGTACTCCGACGACGCCGTCTTCTTTTTCGACAAGTTTTATAAGCAGTTGGGATTCAACACCGGACTGGGTCTGCGTTTCGACATCAAGTTCGCCGTGCTCCGGCTCGACTGGGGTGTGCAGCTCCACAATCCCAACAATCCGGCGGGCGAACGGTGGATCCACAACCTCCGCTGGAAGAATACCGCGCTCAACTTCGGCGTCGGATATCCCTTCTGACGAGGCTTCGCGACGACAAACCCCGGCGCAGTGCTGCGGCCGGGGTTTCGTATGCAGGAGGGTGTGCATACTGCCGGATATGCGCTGTCAGACGTGCTCCGTCGGATATTCACTGCCGGATATGCCTCTCCTCGACATGCACCGCCGGATGCGTATTGCCGGACGTGTTCCGCCGGATGCTGGCCCTTGTCAGTTCTGCGCCTTGTACTGCGAGGGCGACATGCCCGTGTTGCGCTTGAAGTAGCTGCCGAAGAACGACTGGTTCGGGAAGTTCAGGTAGTAGGCGATCTCCTGTATGCTCATCGTCGAGTATTTGAGCAGGGTTTTGGCCTCCAAAATCACATAGTTGTCGATCCACTCCGAAACCGACTGCCCGCTGATGCGCTTGATGAGCGTGGTGAGGTACTTGGGCGTGATGCAGAGCTGGCGGGCGTAGAATCCGACGCTGCGCTCTTCGCGGAAGTGTTCGCCCAGCAGGTGGGTGAATTGCTTGAAATACTCTTCGGCGCGGTTGTGCGAATTGTTCTGCCCTTCAGGATGCTCCGCGAGGTAGTGGTACATGATATCCCCGACCTTGTAAATCGTTGCGGCGATCAGTCCGCTGACGATGTCGAACGAGAAATGGGTCTCCGGCCCGCGGGTTTCGCGTTCGATCTGGGCGATCATGCCGCGCATGGAGCGGCTCTCTTCGGGCGTCAGCGTCAGTGCGGGGTTTTCGACGAATTTGAGGAACAGCGGCATCATGTTTTTGATGTCGATGTTGATGCGGCGCATGAAGTCGGACGATATGGCGATGACGTCGGCCTTGAAATACTGCTGCGAATTTACCTGCAGGATATTTTTCGGGGTGAAGATGAACATCGAATCCTTCTTCAGCCGGAATTCATGCAGGTTGAACGATACGGAGGTCTCCCCTTCGGTGCCGACTCCGATTATGAAGGCGTCGATGCGGCACGGGAACCGGAAGACCTGCATCTGGGAGTCGCTGCTGGCCGTAATGCATTCGCGCATCAGGCCCTGACGTTGTTCGCCGGCCAAGTCTATAAGTTCGGCCAGCGTAAATGAGTTGATCGGTGTTTGGCTCTCTGTATTGTTCATTTCGTCTCTGGATTTTGGATGAAATATAGCGATAAAAACTCATATTCAGTTCATATAGTTTTATATTCGGACCAAATGAACAGCTTTGTGTCTCTTTTGATCGCCGCTTGGGGAAGGGCATGAAAAAGGCGCCGGAATCGCCGGCGCCTTTTTCATATCGGGATATTCCCGGAGCGACTCTATTTCTTGGCTTCGGGGGCAGCCGCAGCGGCGGGAGCGTCCGTGATGCCGAGTTCTTTCTTCACTGCGGGGGCGATGTCGGTGAGGGAAGCCTCGTCGAAATAGGCGAGCGAACCCGTCGAAGTGTCGAATACGGCCAGATAGCCGCCTGCGGCAGCCACTTTGTCGATCGCGTTCTTGGCCTTCTCGATAATCGGGGCCAGCAGCTCGTTCTGACGCTTCTGGAAGTCCTGCTGAGCGGCCTGCTCGAACTCGTTGCGGCGCTGAATCAGGGCGTTGAGATCGTTCTCCTTGAGCTGGCGTACCGACTCCGAAAGGGTGTTGAAATTCTTCTGGAACTCCTGCAGTTTCTGGTTGTATTCGACGGTCATGGACTCCAGATTGTCCTGAAGATCCTTGGCATAAGCCTCCATGTTGGTCTGCATCTCCTTCGTTTCGGGCATACCCACGATGATCTCCTGAGTGTTGATGCGTCCGAATTTCTGTTGTGCGAAGAGCGATGTCGCGCCCATCACGAATACAACCGCAAGGGTTAGTTTGATTGCTTTTTTCATAAAAGATTATTAGTTAATTGTTTGATGTTTCTACTTCTTCAGCATGTCGATCAACTGCTGCGTGCGCTCCACACTGGGATTCGTATAGAGCAGCGTGGGATTGTTCGCCGAGTCGAGCACCACGTCGGCGCCGGCCTGCTTGGCGTAGGCTTCGATGGCCGCGAAGACCTTCTTCTGGATCGGCTCGATCATTTCGATCCGCTTTTTCATCAGCGCGCCGTCGTTGCCGAAGAGGCTCTCCTGAAAGGTCTGCGCTTCTTTCTCGCGGGCGAGAATGGCGTTTTCGCGGGTCTGGCGGGTTGTCGCCGAGAGCGAAGCCTTCTGATTCATATAGGCGTTGTAAAGCGCCTCCACTTCGGCGAATTTGGCGTCCACCTGTTCCTGATATTGCTTGGCGAGTTCGTCCAGATCGGAGATCGCCTTGTTGTAGGCCGCGACGGATTTGAAAACCTTTTCGCTGTTGACGATTATGTAATTCTGCGCTGCCAGCGTGCCGGCCGTGAGAATGAATGCCGCGATTAAAATCAGACGTTTCATAATCTTATGTTTTTAAGTTAATATTCAGCCGGTTTCCCGGAACCATACCATAAATATAACTATTTTCTTTCAAATTTATTGCCAGCCTCTCTTTTTTTGCAAACGCCCTTCGCCGGAATTCCGGGTCCCCCTTTTCAAAGGGAGATTCGAATACATGGGGATTGTCCGCGGAATCGTGCGCCGGTTAGAACTGCTGGCCCATTACGAAGTGGAACTGGCTTCCGCTCTTGCCGCTCTGACCTGCCGGCGAGTCGAAGCCGTAACCCCAGTCGATACCCAGCATACCCACCACAGGCAGATAGAGACGTACGCCGAAACCGGCCGAACGCTTGATCTTGAAGGGCGAGAACTTCTTCCACGAATCGAATGCGTTACCGCCTTCGAGGAATCCCAGCACATAGATCTGCGACGAAGGTTTCAGGATGACGGGGTAGCGGATCTCGGCGGTGTATTTGTTGTATGCCACCGAATAGTCGTTCGTAGGATCGAGGGCGCCGTCTTCGTAACCGCGCATCGAGATGATGTCGATACCGTAGATGTTGTATCCCGACATGCCGTCGCCGCCGACTTCGAAGCGTTCGAAAGGCGAAACCTTATATTTGTTGTAGTTGCCGAGGTAACCCATTTCGGCCTTGAGCATCAGCACGAGATTCGAGTTCTTGGTCAGCGCTTGGAACCACTGCGCCTTGAACTGCCACTTGTGGAATTCTACCCAGCGGTAACGCTCCTGATTGGCTTTGTCTGCCACCTTGCTGTCCGTGCTGTTGGCAAGCTCCGCCAGCTTCTTGTAGTCTTTGCCGTCCCAGAGCGAGTAGGGGGGCGTGAACTGCACCGATGCGCTGAACTCCGAACCGCGGCGCGGATAGATCGGCTGGTCCACCGAGTTGCGTGCGAAGACGAATTTGAGCGAGAGCAGGTTAGCGGCGCCGTTGGTCATGCCGAACGTATTCCAGTTTTTGAGCGAGAAGCGTTCGTAGCTCGCCTCGCCGTAAAGCGTGAAGTAGGGGTCGGGCCAGTTGAGACGCTTGCCCAGACCTGCCGCCAGACCGTACGTGCGGAAGTACTGCGTACTCTTCTGCCATACGTAATAGGCGTTGTTCTGCTCGGAGAAGTGGGCCGATATGGTGAACGAATTGGGCTTCTTGCCGCCCAGCCACGGGTCGGTGAAACTCAGGGCGAACGCCTTGTAGTAGGTGCCGTTGGTCTGCGCCGACAGCGACAGCCGCTGGTTCTGGCCCATCGGGTAGGGGCGCCATGCGCCCTTCTTGAAGAAGTTCTTGATCGAAAGGTTGTTGAGCGTGATGCCCACCGATCCGACGAACGTTCCCGAACCCCAGCCGCCGGCGATGTTGAACTGGTCGGAGGCCTGCTCTTCGAGCGGCCAGTTGACGTTCACCAGCTCGTTCGAAACGGGTTTGATGTCGGGCATGATCGCTTCGGGGTTGAAGTGGCCCAGTGAGCCGAGCGTGCGGATGGTCTGCATGAGCAGCGAGCGGTCGTAAAGCTCGCCCGGACGGGTGTAAAGCTCGCGGCGTATCACCTCGTCGTCCACGCGCTGGTTGCCCGTGATGCCGACTTCGTTGATGGTGAACTGCTTGCCTTCGAATACCTTGACCTCGATGTCGATCGAGTCGGCGCCGATGATGGTTTCGGCGGGTTCGATCTGCGACATCAGGTAGCCCTTGTTCTGGTAGAGCGACGATACGGACATTGCTTCGGGATCGGTCTCCTTGCCGATGCCCAGACGCTTGTGCATCGACTTCTTGTCGTACGTGTCGCCCTTGTTGACGCCGAACATGCGCTGCAGGTCGTCGGTTTCGTACACCGAGTTGCCGACCCACGACACGTTGCGGATGTAGTATTTGTTGCCTTCCGAAATGTCGAGGTCGATGGCCAGCCGCTTGTCGCTGATCGGATAGATCGAGTCGCTGACGATCGTGGCGTTGCGGTAGCCTTTCGAGTTGTAGAAGTCGATCAGCAGGTCCTTGTCGTTCTCGTAGTCGCTCTCGTTGAGTTTGGTGCCGCGGAAGAAGTTGATGCTCTTCTGGTGCGTCTTCTTGAAGGTCCGGCGCAGGCGCTTGTCCTTGAACTGCTCGTTGCCCGTGAAGTTGATCTTGCCGATCTTGACTTTGTGTTTGCGGTCGATCAGGAAGGTTACGTTGACCATCTGCGGGCGCAGCGTGTCGTTGGTGATGCGCGTCGAGACCTCCGTGTTGCGGAAGCCCTTCTCGGACCAGTAGGCCTTGATGAGTTTCTGGTTCTTGTCGATGACGTAATCCGAAAGCTCGCTGCCGCGTTTGAGCTTGAGCTTTTCGAGCAGGTCTTTCTTCTTGCCCTTCGAGATGCCTTCGAAGTCCCAGTTGTTGACGCGCGGCCGCTCTTTGAGGAACACCTCCAGATCGAGGCTGTCACCCTCGATCTCGGCTCCGATCTTCACGTCCGAGAAAAACCGCTGGCTCCACAGACGCGAGATGGCGTTTGCGATGAAGTTGCTCGGCAGGTAAATCGAATCGCCGGGGATCAGCCCGGCCGAAGACTTGAGAATGTCGGGGTTGAGGTACTGCACGCCGTGAATGTTGACGTCGCGGATGTAATAGAGTTTCTGCGCGCCATCCTGCCGCAATATGGGTGCGTCTTCCGGGAATGCGGGCTTGGCCGAAGCCGCGGTGTCAGCAGGATTCTGCTCTTGGGCGAATATATTCGTGCAGCACAGCACGAGGGCAGCGGCTGCCGTGAATATCTTACCGAAATAATTCATCTATTTAAATCTAATCTTAACTTCATCTATTTTACCAGCCCGAAACGGCGGTCGCGCCGGGCGTATTCCTCCATTGCACGGTCGAACTCCTCCTCGGTGAAATCGGGCCACAGCACCTCCGGGAAGTAGAGTTCGGCGTAGGACGCCTGCCAGAGCAGGAAGTTGCTGAGCCGGTGTTCGCCGCTCGTGCGGACGATCAGGTCCGGGTTGGGGTAGGGCGCCGTGTCGAGCGCCGCGCTGATCGTGCCTTCCGAAATCTCCTCCGGCGCCAGCTCTCCCGATGCGGCCCGTGCGGCGATTTGGCGTACGGCGCGGGTGATCTCGCTGCGTGAGGAGTAGTTGAGCGCCAGTATCAGCGTCAGGGTCTTGCCTCCGGCGGTCCGCTGCTCGGCTTCGGCCAGATAACGCTGCACCTTTTCCGAAAAATGCGTGCGGTCGCCGATCATCCGGATCTCCACCCCCTGACGGATCAGTTCGGGCGTTTCGTTGACCACGCTTTTGCAGAAAAGTTCCATCAGCGCATCGACCTCCTGCGCGGGACGTCCCCAGTTTTCGGTTGAGAACGCATAGAGCGTCAGGTACTTCACACCCCAGCGCGCGGCGGCGCGCAGCGACGCCCGTACGGGTTCGACGCCGGCGACATGGCCTTCGTAACGCTCTTTGCCGCGCAACTCGGCCCAGCGGCCGTTGCCGTCCATGATGATGGCGACGTGTTGCGGTATGCGATTCTGCTCGCTCATATTAGGGCACAAATATAGGGAATAAAAATGAAAAATACCTATTAAATGAACAACTTTACACCGTTTTTGTGCAGGGCATTAACTGCGGATGTCGATGCCCCACATCATTTTATTCCGTAACGTGTCGTAAAATGATATATTGTGCGGTACGGCCAAAAAAATCTTCTGTTCGGCGCGTTTGACGGTGAATGTCGCCTCCTGCCCGACGGCATAGACGCGGTTGTCCAGAGTGACGAATGCGTCCGAGCGGCGCGTGTGTACGTGAAGCGTGATGACGGCGGTGTCGGGAATGACCACGGGGCGCATCGTCAGGTTGTGCGGCGCCAGCGGCGAGATCACCAGACAGGCGCACGTCGGGGCTACGACCGGGCCGCCCGCGCTGAGCGAGTAGGCCGTCGAGCCGGTCGGCGTCGAGAAGATGACGCCGTCGCCGTGGTAGGTGGCGACCATCTGGTCGTCCACGTAGGTTTCGACCGAGATCATGCCTGCGCCGTGGCGCTGTACGGTGAATTCGTTGAGCGCCAGCGTGGTGTCGGGCTGCTCGGCGTAATCGCCCGTGACTTCGATCATCGAGCGGGCCTCGGTGGTGAGACGCCCCTCCGCGATCTCCTTGAAGATCAGGTTCAGGCCGGCGGACGGGGCGCTGGTCAGGAAGCCCAGATGCCCGGCGTTGATGCCCATGACGGGAATCGGTGCGCCGCAGAGACGGTGCACGCCTTCGAGCAGCGTGCCGTCGCCGCCGTAGCAGACCATCACCGAATTGGCAGGCTGTTTGCCCGTGCATTGTCCGTAGATCTTTTCCGGCGGAATGCGGATGCCCGTAAGCTCTTCGGCCAGAGGCGCGAACTCCTCGTTGACGGCGTAGTCGAATCCGAAAATGCGGAAGGCTTCGAACAGCTGGCAGATCTCCCCGGCGGTGTGAGGCAGCTGGCGGCGGGAAAAAAGTATGATTTTCATCGGCGGAGTTTCGAAAAAATAAGTAACTTTA
>OIWQ01004962.1_pt1 | contig 10106 bp, 6 predicted proteins | sample 1587571 | NCBI WGS metagenome assembly OIWQ01 (sample SAMEA3888910, study PRJEB22519) | human gut metagenome | biome: human gut; feature: human-associated habitat; material: faeces | place: Denmark | collected 2010 | reverse complement strand
TTTTGTTTCTGATCAGGACTCTCACCAAAAGCCAGATCCCCATTAGTATCAATTCCAAGATACTTTGGGTTCACGTTGTCTAACTTAAACCCAATGGACACATTTTCAGAAGAACCAGAACGCGTTAAAACCAACGGCGTCTGCTGTGCTCCATAGATGCTGAGCGTAGTTGCCGATGAGTCAGTGTCGGTATTTGCAATCTCAATCGTGCTGCTTTTAATTTTATACGCTACTGTGAGATCACGGACTTCAACCCTCCCGTCGTGACGAACAACAAGATCCCCTCCTGATGTCCCCCCTGCTGTCTTTGCCCTGATGCGAACTTCGCCAAGCGAATCAGTGTTAGGACCAGCATAGATTATGCCGCGCTCTGTGTTATCGCCAGTATAAAACCGCAAAGCGGTGACTCCACTGTCTGCCCGCAGGAAGACTGACGGTGTACCTTTTTTGATTGTCAAGTCACCGGTCATTGTATCGCCGGTTTTTTTTCCCTGCGCATCGTTCGTTACGTTGCCAAGTCCAACATCCGATTTCGACGGCTTGTTTGCCGAGCCGTATAGCTCATTGACGCTAAAAGTCCCGTTGTTAAGCCGGGCATCGTTGCCGGCATAGATCTTAATCTTCGCGGTTGAGTAGTCGATATTGATCGCTGACCACGTATCGCCGCACCGCGAGAATATACCAGAACCGTGGCTATAAATGGTCGCCGTGCTTCCGGGCGGCTTATCACCGCGCCAGAAATGACCACCTTTGTCACGCAGAGCTTTTAAGATCTCTACATCGCTCATCTTGCCGGTTGTTCCTATCCCGCTACCGCCAAGACCGAAAGCGCCTGTAAGCATCGCATTTTCAAGGCCCAAATCTGCTTTAGTCGGCTTGTTTAACTGGTCGTAAATCCTTACAACGGGGCTTTCAACATATCCAGAAGGCGCGGCGGTTTGCTTAACAAATCCGTCTGGGATGTATAATTCTGTGCGTGCCGTCTGCGCCAGTACCGCAACCTTTGCGCCGTTGATAAATGCGCGCTGGAAGGCCCAAACCTCAATAAAGCCATCACCTTTAACCAGGCCGTAACGCATTTGCATGCTATTGATTAGCCCGGTTGGCCCTAAACGGCGTATACTCAGGTAACGAGATACATTATCAGCAGTAAGCGAAGAAGGCAGACCGCGCGCCGAGATCTCGATAAAGTCAATGTTTCCGTAAGGGGAGCCGTAGTCACCGCCGTTAGTAACCATTAGCGTTACATGGCAATTGTTGCTTCCGGGATCGGAAAGTTTCGCGATCTTTATGTAAAAAGACTCATTACCAGTAACAACGGGCCAATCGTATTGCGTCATCGGGCTGACGAGTCCCCCGACCTTGTCGAGATATTCTTTCGCCTTGTTCTCTGACGCTTTAGCGTTGGTTTCGCTGACCTTTGCTGCTGCCTCACTATTTTTCGCGTTGGTTTCTGATTTTTTGGCTGCTGTCGCGGAGTTTGCCGATGCAGTTTGTGAGTCTGCTGCCGCCTGTGCGCTGTTATCCGCATTCGTCTCAGACGTTTTTGCGGCCTTCGCGGAATTTCCTGCTGCCGTTGCCGAGGAAGCTGCACTGCCGGCGCTCGAGGCAGCGCTCGTTTCTGATGATTTTGCCGCCACTTTTGAAGCCGACGCATCCCGGGCTGAGGTGGCAGCTTCTGACGCTTTCGTGGTCGCGGTGGATGCAGATGTGGCCGCAGATTTTTGTGATGCTGCGGCATTCATTTCCGACGTTTTCGCTGCACCGGCACTGGTGGCTGCCGCGCTTTTTGAAGACTCTGCGGCGGCAGCACTTTTTGATGCTTCAGTGGCCTTTGTTGATGCCGTTCCTGCGCTGGAAGACGCTGACTGAGCCGACGACGCGGCCTGTCCGGCTGACGTGCTGGCTGCACGTGCTGAGCCTGCAGCATCAGTCGCACGGGTTGCCGCCTCACGGGCTGATGTGCCGGCATCGCTGGCTGACTTCTTCGCGGCTGCCGTGTTCTGTGCCACCGCGGACGCGTTACGCGCCACCTCTTCCACCATCAGTTCAAAACGGCGCAGTGCCTCCGGACGGGCATCATCCTCCGTCATGGCACCGAGAAAATCATTCAGCGTACCTGGTCTGGAACCTTCATAGACGGTAATGGTCCCGGCATGTGAAGGTGGAAAACCTTCAACCAGCAGGGTGACGCTGTACTGGCCATACTCAACATCCATGCTGTAACGCCCGGCTTCATCCGGATTTTCAGAGGCCACCGTGTTCACCACCACCGTGCTGCTGGTCCGTCTGGCCTTCAGCACAATGGTGCAGTTCTGTACTGGTTTTCCTGTGCCATCTTTAAGCACGCCAGAAATTTTTACTGTCATACTTTTCCACCAATAAAAAAAGCCCGCAGCAGTGACGCCACGGGCTTCAGGACAGTGTAACTTTACGTTTCCTCAAACGCAGTTCACCCCATAAGGCGGATGAACCTGCGTATCATAACAATATTTACAGAAGATAAATCGGCGTCTGTTGTCAGAAACGGTATCCGATACCAACAATAAATGCATCCGTTCGCCAGTCGCCACTACCGGAACCTTCATAAGCAAGGTCAATGGTCACGGATTCGGTCGGGTTAAACTGCACGCCAGCCCCCCACGCCAGAGACGTGTTGCTGTGGCGACCGTCATCACTTCCGGTCAGCACATCGTGCGTTTTCCCCTTGTTGTCAGTTACGCGGAGATAATCCCCGGAAAAAGTCGACACACGGCTGTAAGCCACACCCGCCATCGCATACGCGCTGAACCATTCATTCACGCGCACAGACGGCCCCGCCATCACGCTGAACCAGCGGTTACGCACGGAATCTTCATGCCAGCGGGTATCGCTGTAATGCGTTTTTTGCTCATCTTTGGCATTGGCATAACTGAATGACGTAATCAGCCCCAGCGTGTCCGTAAACTCATAACGGTATTTCACGTTAATCCCGTTCAGATTATCGCTGCCGGGAGCGTTCGTACGGGCATGAAGATACCCCGCGCTCAGTGTGGACTGATGTTCAGACGCCCATGCAGGCGCACCGGATACGGACAGACAGATGGCTGCGGACAAAATGGCTGCACATAATTTACGCATAATTACCTCTCGCTTTTCTGCAATAAAAAAGGCGCCATTTCTGGCGCCCGTATTGGGGTTATAAAATTCAGCTAATCGTGATGCCTGCAGTGGCTTTCTTCATCACAACAACCAGCAAATCGCTGATACTTGCTGTGGGATACCAGCCATTTACCCACCATGCTGATACAGAAAACTCCAGCGTCATGTGGCCGCGACCAGCAGGCATATCAATAACACCACTGTAAACCAGCGTATTATCCAGCGCGGTACGGTTATAAATTTCAGCACCGTTTTTCTTCACTATCAGGCGGCATGACGAATAAGTATCGCTGTTCTCCCGCTCATGTCTGGCACCGCTGAAAGCCACCGCCGGAATAACAATCTGCCGGTTAAACGGCTGATCGTCATAAACCCTGACGGTAATGGTTCCTGATGGCCAACGCTTCGGTGCACGGGAGTCACGGGGGAAAGCCTTACCCACTGTTTTAACGAGATCGCCTTCAATCTGGTTTGCAGACAGTTTCCCTCTGATGACACAGTTCTCGTTAATGGTGACATTATTGAGCGTGCCGGTATTCGCCGTGATGGCTCCACTGATATCCGCATTGCGGGCTGTCAGCCTGCCATCCGGCGTCAGGGAAAACGTCGGAGGATTGCCGGATGACGTGATGCTCACCGCAAACAGTCGCTTCAGGAACACGTCGTTCATGAACAGCTGATTCCCCTGCGCCACAAATAACGGCGTGGTGTTACCGTTCTCCGGAGTAATCATCGCAATGCGATCGGCCTGCAGCAGAATGTTACTCAGCGTCTGACCATCGACATCCTCGATCCCCGCGCCAATCCCGGCCACATACGGAATACCCTTCTTCGTTTTCTGCACCTTCAGCATATACATGGCATTCAGATTATCGCGCGTGTCTGACTGAACCCGCTGGATTTGCTGTATGGTCACGGCCTGGTCACCCAGTTTTTTATCCGTGGTCGAGGCAATTTCACTCCCTTTTTCATCCACGTACTGACGGACCTGTGCTATCTGCCGGGCGTTTTCTGACTGGCCCTGGCTGACTGTCTGCTTGATTTCACTTTGCTTTTTGTCCACGTACTGGCGGACCTGTGCTATCTGTCGGGTATTTTCCTCACTGCTCTGACTGACCGTCTGTGAGATTTCACTGCTGACACGGTCCACTTTCTGACTCACCTGCGCGATGGCCAGCGTCTGATCCTCATTCTTTTTCGCAACCAGCTGCGTGAGGCTGTTTTCCGCCTCCCCGATTTTCCGGGTCACTTCTGCGATATCCGTGTCCATCCGCTGACGGATGTCTTCTTCCAGTTGCGTGACCTCCGTACGCAGCGCTGAAGCATCAATGCGCTCTTTCAGTGCCTGGCCCAGAAGCGTCTCATCTATCAGCCCCCGGAAAATTTCCAGATACCCTTCACCATCATTGCTGGGCTGCCCGCTGGCTTCCACAAAAGCAGATTTTCCCACCAGGTTGACGCTTCGCACGTAAAACCAGAAATCCATCCCCGGCTTAATCCGGCTCCCCTGGACAGTCCACTGACTGCCGGTCCCCAGATAACGGGCAGATTTTTCCACCTGTGCCGTGTTCGTGATGCGTTTTTCTGAGAACCAGAATTCAAACTGTACCGTCGGGTCATACACCGCAAGACGCGGGACCGCCGTTATCTGAAAATACCCCGGCGTCAGCTCAATGGTGGCGGGTTTTGCAGGCGCGTTAATCCGGAAGGTGGTGGTCGCAGGTTCGCCCTGCTGGCCGTAGCTGTTAATGGCCCGCACCGTCAGGGTGTATTCCCCCAGCGGCAGACCACTGAAACGGTGCTCCGTGTCTGCGGTGATGGCGGTGCTCACCAGACGGCTGTCTTCTCCGCTTCCGCTGGTCAGACGCAGACTGAAGCGCACACCCTTCACCACCCGCGGCGTGTCCCATTTCGCCTGTGCCAGATACTGACCGTCAGCTGCACTCACCTCCACCGTCAGGTGCTGCACTGCCGGTGGGATAACGCTGTTCAGGCTGCCTGACTGCGGCTCAAAGCTGGCCCCGTTATCCACAATGGCTTCTTTTTCCGGTACGTGCTGCACCGCCGTGATGGCGAACGTGCCGTCCGTGTTTTCCCGGATGGAGACACAGCGGAACAGGCGACGACGCAGTGACGGCAGGGAGAGTCCCCACACACCGTATGTCTCCACACCATCCGGCAGGGTGCTGACCTGTATCCGGTCAGGCGCGGGGTGTGCGGTGATGGCCACGCTCGCCGGCTTACCGCTGCCGTTAATCAGATTAACAGTGGCCGTGCCGGTCTCCGGCAGTGTCACCTCCCGGTCCAGCGTCAGGGTACGGCTGGCGGCATCGATGGACAGGACACGTCCGCCGGTCATGGTCCCGGCATAGTCGTTATCACAGATTTCAATGATGTCACCGGGTGTGTGACGCAGCCCCTGTGACCCAAGCGTGAAATCCACCGTCTGCGTTTCCAGCAGTTCGGTCTTTATCACCCACAGCCCGGCACGGTGGGCCTGACCGCGGCTGGTACAGCCGAACGCGTCCATCTTCAGCAGGTTGCGTCCGTAGCGCAGTATGGCTTCCGGGTCTTCCACCAGTTCCGTGGAGGTCTGCCAGCCGTTCTGCGGGTCGGTGTAATTCACCTCCACTGCCGTGTGCCGGTCCTTCAGGGCACTGGAGCTGTAGCGGAAACCCACGCCGTTATCATCCACCACCACATCGCTGTTGGTGTACGGCCACACCACATCCGACGGACGGTCCTGAACGAACGTCAGCGTCTGGCCGTTCCATACCGGCATACAGCGCATCGCAGAGCAGAAATCACTGAGAACGTCCCACGCCTTACGCTGTTGTGCCAGGTACGCATTAAAGGTCATCCGCGGCTCGGTCCCCCCGAAACCATCCGGGACCGTCTGGTCGCAGTACTGCCCGATGGCATACAGCGCCCACTTGTCCACATCCGCCGCCCCCAGACGTTTTCCCATGCCGTAGCGCGGGTGAGTCAGCATGTCCCACAGACACCAGGCCGGGTTGTTGCTGTATGCCGGTTTCAGGCTGCCGTCCCAGATACCACTGTACGTGCGTTTTTCCGGGTCATAGTTTGACGGCACCTGGATGATGCGACCGCGGATATGGTAGTTCACCGTCATCTGCTGGCCGCCGAACTGCTCCGCATCCACCTGCAGCCCCACAATGGCCGTGTTCGGGTAGCACTGTTTCACATCGATGATTTCGGTGTATGACGACCACAGCGTCTTATTCTGCAGCTGGTCCGTGGTGCTGTCCGCCGTCTCCCTGACCATCCGGATGTTAAAGGGCCGGGGAGGCAGATTATCCAGAATCACCGAGGCCAGGAACTGCGAGGTGGTCTTGCCGTTAATGGTGACATCCTTTTCCGTCACCCAGCGGCCATTACGCTGTAACTGAATCAGAATCCGGACAGAGGAAGGATTACGGTCGCCCTTTGACGTGGTCTGCACCAGTGACTGCACCCCGAAGGTAACCCGCAGGCGGTCAATGTTCGCGGACGTAATGGTGCGCGTCACCGGTTTTGCCTTCGTCACTTCCACGCCCAGTCCGGTTTCAGCTCCGGAGGACTCAAAGCCTTCCGGTGGTGTCTGCTCCTGCTCCCCGGCACGCCAGACCGCAGTCACACCGTGTATCACGGGATTACCGTCCGTGTCCGTCAGCGGGGTTTTGTTCACCAGAATACTCTGCAGTCCCTTCACCGGACCTTCTATCGGTCCCTCACCAATCGCATCAATCACACTCATCATCTGCGTGGATTTGAGATTATCCTTCGCCTCACGAGGCGTGTGTGCCTTACCGCCACCTTTTCCCATACAGCCTTCCCCTGAATAAATTAACCGCCACTTGCCATTCCGTACAGAAGTCGGATATCCTTCGCCCGAAAAGCATGAAACACATTTCTGCCATGCTAAAGAGAAACCCCGGTATCAGCAGATACCGGGGTTTTCTTTCATGCCCACCGATAATCCTGTTGGTTAAAACCGGTAATGGCATAAAAATTCTGAATATCTTCACATTTTCACAAACTGACTGTGGCGCGTATAATTTCTCTGCGTTAATTTTTTTGTCGTGATATAAGAATAATTCCTTACACTTAATCTTCGTAACTCTCCCGCAGTTCCTGTCCGCGATCACTGCGGGATTTTTTTATTCTTTTTACCCCTGCCGCCCGATAACCACGACCTTTCCGCCCCCGCCTTCATCACGGGTGCTGATGTCCTGGGATATACGGCGGGAGCCAACCAGCATTTCCCCGTAAGGCACCGGCATCGGGTTCCCCTGGGCAATCATGTTATCCAGTGAGGAAAAGTACGTGTTCTGTCTGCCGTTATCCGTTGCGCGGTAATCCGGTGTTTTTGCCTTCGGGGCCAGCATCTGGGCCACACCGCCCAGTATCATGCTGGCCCCCAGTGAAAACAGCATCGTGGTGGCAGAAAAACCGCCGGCACTCAGGGCTGTACCCCATAACGCCATCGAGGCACCGGCCGTGAAGAAAGAGCCCACGATGGCTGCCGCCCCCAGCACAATCTGCAGTCCACCCTTTCCGGCCCCGGCCAGTCGCGGCACAATGTGGATGACCGTTCCCTCACCCAGCTGTTCGTGAAGACGGGCGTACACCGCCTCCGGTGCCGTGTCATCACCGGCAATACGTATCTGGTACCAGCCTTCGTTCATCTGACGGCGAAAGCCCGGCATCTGCATCGACAGGGCGCGAATGGCTTCCGCTGCCGTGTTCACATACAGGCTGAGGCGGCGGCCAAATCGTTGTAAATCCCCGTAAAGGCGGATGCGTGCCAGTGGCGGTGACGCCAGACTGAATGCGTTCGTCGTTGCCATTTTTCGGAATACCTCTCCCGTTTACTCAGTTGTTCAGGAATATGGTGCAGCAGCTCGCCGTCACCACAGTAAACGGCGGCATGATTCGGCACCGATGAACCAAAGCAGCACAGCAGCACATCGCCTGCCTGTGCAGAGGACGGAGACACCCGGCAAAAGCCGTTTTCCGCCAGGTTGTCCAGGTACAGGTTCTGGCCGTTGCGCCACCAGTCATCCTCGCGATGAAAATCCGGCATTTCAGTCCCCGCCAGATGATAAGCATCCCGGAACAGCGTGTAACAGTCCGTCACCCCGTGCTCAAAGCGCCGTCCCGTCAGATGTGGCACACAGCGGAATTTGTGAATGTCACCCCGGCAGACCAGCCACCAGGGCAGTGCGCTTTTTATCTGCAGCCGCCGGTCAGCCTCGCTCAGCCAGGGCAGCCCACCGGGATGACTGTGGACCAGTGCCACAATCTCCCCCTGCATCTCTGCCCGCAGCCAGTCTTCCGGTGCGATACGAAAATACGCCTCCGGCTCCGCGGAAATATTCACACAAGGGATATACCGCTCCCCCTCCGGCGTGCTTATCACGAAGCCGCACGACTCCGCAGGCGCACACCGCCGGGCATGCGCCAGAATCGCTGATTCAGTCTGTGTCATAAACCGGGATTTACTGCGAAAGTTTATTAATGGAAAGGAAACCGCCAAAATTGCCGACATTCCTGCGCAGTTCACACCCGCGCATGCACTTGCTGCATCTGTCCTTACGGATATCCGTGGTGGGTTTATCGAACTCATCCGCCACAGCCCCGCCCGTGTAACCACACTCATCAGAGCGGTAGGTCCACATACAGGTGTTCGCCAGCATGATACGACCGGGAAACAGCGCCCCGTCCGTCTCGGTCGGTGTGGCCAGCACAAACGAGGCCGTCATGGCTGTCAGCTGCGACATCTGCTCCACCACCCAGCGGTCACTCAGCTCCTGCTCCGGGTCCGCCTCCGGATTGCCCGCAACGAAATTCACCGCATCCAGAAAACGGGCATACACCCGGCGGCGGACCACCGTGGCCCCCACCAGACTCTGCAGGTCTTCCGCCATCCCGGTGACCAGACCAAACAGATTGGACACCGTCAGCGATGGTCTGGCACTGCTGCCCTTCCCGTTCATCTCAAAGCCACTCCCCTCAATCGGGTACGCCTGATATTCACGCCCCTGCCAGGTCACCGGCTCCCCTTTTTCATTCAGCTCATTGCAGAAAAAATACCGCTCACCGCCCTGCACCGTCAGGTCGATTTCCCAGAGTACCACCCGCGGTGACTGCTCTGACTTAACCGACTCGTTCAGACTTTCTTCGCGAATATCCTGCATCAGTTCACCACCTGCTTAAACTCCGCGCTGAACTCAACGCGCAACATCCCGACCCGCGCAGACCACCCGGCACAGGTCACCTTTATCTGCCGGTATGCATAGGGTGGCTTCCACAAAAATGCCTTCCAGCCACCGTGCTCTGCCAGGAACGCTTCCAGATGCCGGGCCTCCTCCCGGGTCACGGAAAGCGTCACCCTGTATGTTTTCAGGTCAGCATTCAGCCCTGCCGCCATACGCTGTGAGTACCCGTAACCAAAACGCACTTCACGCACCGATGGCTGCGAGTTCACCTCCATATCCGGCTTCACTTTCCAGCGAAAGGTTTTCATCCACCGCTCCCTGATAACATACCGCCATCACGCAACTGCAGCCGGAGTTCATCCTGTGCCCCCTTGCGGGCCATCTCATACACCGCTTTCATCAGCTGCGGCCCTGCCCGCCCGTTGGGGCCGTCGTTCTGAATCACCACGTGATTGTTCTGATTAAAATTAATGCCTTCCGCCCGCCGCATCTGCGCCGGACTTCCGGCACCGCCGACATAACCACCTTCCGCATAGCCCCGCATCAGGCGGTACAGATTGCCGACACCAATCCGGCTGGTCGCCTCCTTCGTGAAGACAAACTCCCCGCGATGAACAATCCCCGCAGGTTCATATTTGCCGCCGGTTCCCGTAAATCCTCCGGTCGCAAAATGGAATTTCGCCGCAGCTGCCTGAATGGCTGTACCGCCTGACGCGGATGCGCCGCCACCAACAGCCCCGCCAA
>OIWQ01004961.1_pt1 | contig 10107 bp, 10 predicted proteins | sample 1587571 | NCBI WGS metagenome assembly OIWQ01 (sample SAMEA3888910, study PRJEB22519) | human gut metagenome | biome: human gut; feature: human-associated habitat; material: faeces | place: Denmark | collected 2010 | reverse complement strand
GGCTTCAGCCGCTTTTTTGCATCCTTTTTTAATAGCGATAGCTGCACCGACTACATAAGCCCAAGCTGCATTCTCGAACGCTATGGGTTGAATATCTTTACACATTTTGTACGGGTCGATCCCCTTGGCATCACAGATGGCCTTTGCCTCTTCGATGTCTTTTATTCCGTAATTATTTAGAACCGTGTTAATTTGATTAATCCGACGGTCGTAACTTTCAAATAAAGCCATAATTAATTTTAGATTTAATGATTACAAAGTCGCGGGCGACTTTTGTGATTTCAGATTTTTTGATTAGGTGATTATCACTTAATCATAAATCGTAAATCACTAAATTGTTTTATTCTTGACGCGGATCGATGTATTTTACTGCATCCGCGAAACGACCGTATGATCCTGTAGCTTTTTCGACAGCTTCTTTGGGATCAATACCTTTTTTCAACATATCGGTGAATTTACCCAAGTGGATGAATTCGTAACCGATGACTTCTCCGTCTTCATCAAGCCCCATACGGGTTACATAACCTTCGGCCATTTCAAGGTAACGGGTACCTTTGGCTTTGGTTCCGAACATGGTTCCTACTTGACTTCTCATGCCTTTACCCAAGTCTTCGAGGCTGGCCCCGATGGGAAGTCCGCCTTCCGAGAAAGCGCTTTGGCTACGGCCGTAAACGATTTGCAGGAAGAGTTCGCGCATAGCTGTGTTGATTGCGTCGCAAACAAGGTCAGTGTTCAGTGCTTCGAGGATTGTTTTACCCGGAAGGATTTCAGCAGCCATAGCAGCTGAGTGAGTCATACCGGAACATCCGATAGTCTCAACTAAAGCTTCCTGGATAACGCCTTCTTTAACATTCAGTGTCAGTTTACAAGCACCCTGCTGAGGAGCACACCAACCGATACCGTGTGTCAAACCTGAAATATCAACGATTTCTTTAGATTTTACCCATTTGCCTTCTTCGGGTATGGGAGCCGGTCCGTGGTTAGGACCCTTCTTTACAACACACATGTGTTCCACTTCGTGTGAATAAGTCATAATTAGCTCTTTTTTTTAGTGATATAATTAAAAATACGTAGTCACGATTCTCTAAATCGCCCACAAAGGTAGTCGATTTATTTGTTTCTGCAAATCGCCATATCTTACTTTTTTGTGAAAAGTGACAAATCCGTTTACGTTTTTTCTTCGTTTGCTAAGTCGGGATTGCATTTGTGAAAGATTACTATGTGTCGAACTATCTATTCGTTGCTTTGTTGTTATCTGAAATATAAATTTTATGGAACTCAATCAGGTTGATATACATTATTTGATAGCGGCAATCTGCGTTATTTCATCTGCATTGGTATTTTATACTATCGGTGTATGGGGAGAAAGGCTGCAAAAGAAACTGAAGTTATGGCATATTATTTTCTTTCTTTTAGGATTGGTGTCCGATGCAGTCGGGACCAGCCTGATGGAGCATATTGCCGAATTAACGCATTTGCATGATGAAATCCACACGGTAACGGGGACGATTGCCATTCTTCTGATGTTTGTACATGCTTCATGGGCGATATGGACTTATGTGAAGGGATCTGCCGAGGCGAAAAGGCATTTTAATCGTTTTAGTATCGTCGTTTGGTGCATTTGGTTAATACCTTATTTAATAGGTATGGCTATAGGAATGCATTTACATGCATAAATAATTATATGTTTTTGCATTAGATAGACTTAAAAGAGTTCCTTCTTTCAGCTATCCTATGCAAAGAAAAAAAAATTAGTCTCACGGTCTCACTGTTTTTGTGTAATCTGCATATAATTAGTATATTACAGAATGAGAGATACTTTTCAAATAGGTATCTCTCATTATTTTCTCCCTAGAATCGCTTCATTTCAGTCTATCTCTCACTCTTTTTGGGGGTATCTCTCATTCCATTTCTTTGCCCTTTGCGTAAGTAGTTGCCGAATGCATCTAGCATCTTGGTTGCTGTTTACTTGTTGTTTATATATTATGTTACTTATCTCTATGGCATTTGATGCCTTTATTCGTGTGTTATTTTACCGACATCTTCATCGTTTCACCCGGGTGAACCGATCGTTGCACCCTTGTAAACAGGTCTGCGCACCTAGGTAGACATGCTTGTTCACCTGGGTGGAACGATGAAGAACTCCCTTTGAAAATGCGACAATAATAGTTGTAAAGCAGGTTATTATAGGGTTGTTTGCATACTATTGAACGGTAAAAGAAATGTGCTTAAAGGGTTTTCCGGGAAAGGGAAAGTATATCGGCATGCAATTATCTGGCGGATATCGGAAAGCAGAATGAGATATCCTGTTTTCATGGGTTTGAATTAAATTAATTCCGCCAACAGGTATGTTTTAGTGAGAATGTAGCGGTATTACTAGATAGATATAGAATAAAATTAGTAGCTTTGCTGAATAATTTATTGAACAAAGCTATGATAGAAGTTATGGAGTCCGCTTTACAGAAAGCTGCGGGCGAAGGAATGGATGAATTTATCCAGGTATTTACTGATAAATATAAGGAAGTAATCGGTGGTGAATTGACTGCTGACACGATGCCGTTGTTGACAGGTGAACAGCATTCATTGCTGGCTTATCAGATTTTTCGTGATGAAATAATGTTCGGCGGATTCTGTCAGTTGATTCAGAACGGTTATGGCGGATATATCTTTGATAATCCTTTTGCAAAAGTGATGCGTCTGTGGGGGGCGGAAGAGTTTTCTAAATTGGTATATAAAGCCAAGAAGATATATGATGCCAACCGGAAGGATCTTGAAAAAGAACGGACGGATGATGAATTCATGGCGATGTATGAGCAATATGAGGCTTTTGATGATTTGGAAGAGGCATATTTAGATATGGAGGAACAAGTGACAACACTGGTTGCCAGCTATGTAGATAATCACCTGGAACTTTTTGCAAAAATAATAAAGTAAACGATGCAGTATTTTTTAAGTATCTGCATTTATTAATTGTGAATTAGAATTTATATCTTTGCAAACTCTAAAAAATATGTTTATGAAACAAATGAAATTTTTATTAGTAGCTTTAATGACGGTTTTAATGGGGATGTCTGTTACTTCTTGTATGAATGGGGATGATAATACGATATATACCGGACCTGCGTTCGCTAAATGTACAAACTATTTTCCTGCTACATTTGAATTGGCTAATGGGCAGAAATTAGTTGTGAATGAATTGTCAATGCCTAACTTGAATATAGGAGAAATCTATTTCTTTTACTATCAGTTTGACACAGCGCAACAGCCAGGGAATTCTCAGACTCTTGATGTAACACTTTATGCAGGAAGTACTCCGACTTCTATTAGTGCAAAATCTACTGAAGGACCAGAGAAAGCGGCAGATTATAACGAAGCTACTGCACCTTTATATACTTTTAATAGCGATACATCAACTCAGCCGGGAATACTTTTTGATCAATATCTTGTAATTCCTATTATGTATTGGGTAAAAGTAGAGAGTACAGACGAAAAGCAGAAAGAAGAACTTAATAAGCATTCTTTTATACTCACATATGATTTTGATGAATTGGCATCAGGGTCAACTGAACTTGTATTGAATCTTAATCATGTGATTAAAGATGGTTCAGAGGAAACTGTGACTCGTGATAAGTATACTTCTACTTATAAGGCATATAATCTGTCTAGTGTTATTTATGCATTCAAACAAGCTACTGGAGTAGAACCAACTAAAATAAAAGTAAATGCAAAGACCAACTCCTCAAAGAATTCTTTGAATGGTGCCGCAAATTCAACGTGGAGTGAAACACTTAAAACAAATTGAACTACAAAGAATTATTTAATATAGCAATGAAATTGATTTCCTCTCCGGCCAAGGCCTGGGAGGAAATTTCTATGGAAGAGGATAGGCGAAAAGTTTTTATGGCTTTTGTCTATCCTATGATTGGTTTATGCGGTTTGTCCGTCTTTATCGGCTCTTTGCTGACGAATGGATGGGGAGGACCGCAAAGTTTTCAAATAGCGATGACCAATTGTTGTGCCGTAGCTGTGGCATTGTTTGGTGGTTACTTTCTGGCGGCCTATGCAATTAACGAAATGGGAGTAAGAATGTTTGGGATGCCTGCCAATGCTCCGTTGACACAACAGTTTGCCGGATACGCACTTGTTGTTCCCTTCTTGCTTCAGATTGTGACCGGACTTTTGCCTGATTTTAGAATTATTGCCTGGCTATTTCAGTTCTACATTGTCTATGTAGTATGGGAAGGAGCTCCCATATTGATGCAAGTGGAGGAAAAAGTACGATTGAAATACACCCTTTTCTCATCAGTTTTGTTAATACTATGTCCGACGGTGATTCAAATTGTATTTAGTAAGTTGATAGCCATACTTAATTAATGTGTAAAGATGAAACAACCTTCTGTAAATATCAAGAATAAACGTGCTACATTTGACTATGAGTTGATGGATACCTACACGGCAGGTATCGTATTGACAGGCACGGAAATTAAATCCATTCGTTTAGGAAAAGCAAGTCTGGTGGATACGTTTTGTTATTTTGCGAAAGGCGAATTATGGGTAAAGAATATGCATATCGCCGAGTACTTCTATGGTTCGTACAATAATCATACAGCTCGTAGAGACAGAAAGTTGTTGCTTAATAAGAAAGAATTGGAGAAAATTCAACGGGGAATGAAAGACCCCGGTTTTACTACCGTTCCTGTGCGTTTGTTTATCAACGAAAAAGGTTTGGCGAAACTGGTCGTTGCTTTGGCGAAAGGTAAAAAACAGTACGATAAACGGGAATCAATTAAAGAAAAAGATGACCGCAGAGACATGGCCCGAATGTTTAAGCGATAAGATGGCTTTATAGCGTAATAGTAAGATAAGATCGTGATAGGTCTAAGATAGGCAGAGTGACAATTAGGTGTTAATGTAATAAGGTAAGAATGAAAAAGACAATTTCTCAGATTGTATCCGAGCGTATTCTGATTCTGGATGGCGCAATGGGCACAATGATCCAACAATATAATCTTAAAGAAGAAGATTTTCGTGGTGAACGTTTTGCGCATATTCCCGGTCAGTTGAAGGGGAATAATGATTTGTTGTGTCTGACTCGCCCCGATGTCATTCAAGATATCCATCGTAAATACCTGGAAGCAGGTGCGGATATTATCGAGACCAATACATTCAGTTCTACAACTGTCTCAATGGCGGATTATCATGTAGAAGAATATGTGCGCGAAATCAATCTTGCCGCTACCAGACTGGCACGTGAACTGGCGGACGAATATACGGCAAAGAGTCCGGATAAACCGCGTTTTGTTGCAGGCTCCGTTGGACCTACTAATAAAACCTGTTCTATGAGCCCGGATGTGAACAATCCGGCGTTTCGTGCCTTGTCTTATGACGAACTGGCTGCCTCTTACCAGCAGCAAATGGAAGCTATGCTGGAAGGTGGGGTGGATGCCATTCTTATCGAAACCATATTTGATACGCTGAATGCGAAAGCTGCCATCTTTGCAGCCGGACAGGCTATGAAGGTGACAGGAATAGAAGTCCCTGTTATGTTGTCTGTGACGGTATCCGATATCGGCGGACGTACATTGTCCGGACAGACTTTGGAAGCTTTCCTTGCTTCTGTGCAGCATGCCAATATATTTTCAGTCGGATTGAATTGCTCCTTTGGTGCCCGTCAGTTGAAGCCTTTTCTTGAACAGTTGGCTTCGCGTGCACCTTATTATATCAGTGCTTATCCTAATGCGGGCCTTCCGAATAGTCTGGGGAAATATGATCAGACTCCCGCAGATATGGCTCATGAAGTGAAGGAGTATATTCAGGAAGGATTGGTTAATATTATCGGTGGTTGTTGTGGTACGACAGATGCCTACATTGCAGAATATCAGGCACTGATAGCAGGTGCCAAACCTCATGTTCCGGCACCCAAACCGGATTGTATGTGGCTTTCCGGACTCGAACTGCTGGAAGTGAAACCGGAAATCAACTTTGTGAATATAGGTGAGCGTTGCAACGTAGCAGGCTCACGCAAGTTTCTTCGTCTGGTTAATGAAAAGAAATATGATGAAGCCCTTTCCATAGCTCGTCAGCAAGTAGAAGACGGAGCTTTGGTTATTGACGTTAATATGGATGATGGTCTGCTGGATGCCCGGACTGAGATGACTACTTTTCTGAATCTCATCATGTCCGAACCGGAAATAGCCCGTGTACCTGTTATGATCGACTCTTCCAAATGGGAAGTGATCGAAGCCGGATTGAAATGCCTGCAAGGAAAATCAATCGTAAACTCGATCTCTCTGAAGGAAGGGGAGGAAGTATTTCTGGAGCATGCCCGGATCATCAAGCAATATGGAGCGGCAACTGTCGTGATGGCTTTTGATGAAAAAGGACAGGCGGATACTGCTGCCCGCAAGATAGAAGTGTGCGAACGTGCATATCGTCTGCTGGTTGATAAAGTTGGATTCAATCCTCATGATATTATTTTCGACCCGAATGTGCTTGCGGTGGCTACAGGAATCGAAGAGCATAACAATTACGCCGTAGACTTTATAGAAGCTACCGGATGGATCAGGAAGAATCTTCCCGGTGCACACGTCAGCGGCGGAGTGAGTAATCTTTCTTTCTCTTTCCGTGGCAATAATTATATTCGTGAAGCAATGCATGCGGTATTCCTTTATCATGCCATCCAGCAAGGGATGGATATGGGAATCGTCAATCCGGGAACTTCCGTACTCTACAGTGATATTCCTGCAGATACGCTGGAAAAGATAGAGGACGTTGTATTGAATCGTCGTCCCGATGCTGCCGAGCGTCTGATAGAACTGGCGGAAGCATTGAAAGAAACGATGGGCGGTACTTCCGGTCAGGCAGCTGTGAAGCAGGATGCATGGAGGGAAGAATCCGTACAAGAGCGTTTGAAATATGCTTTGATGAAAGGAATCGGTGATTATCTGGAACAGGATTTAGCGGAAGCTTTACCTTTATATGATAAAGCTGTAGATGTAATTGAAGGTCCGTTGATGGATGGAATGAATTATGTCGGCGAGCTTTTTGGCGCAGGAAAAATGTTTCTGCCTCAGGTCGTGAAGACTGCCCGTACTATGAAGAAAGCCGTAGCTATACTGCAACCGATCATTGAATCAGAAAAAGTGGAAGGATCATCTTCTGCCGGAAAAGTTCTGCTTGCCACCGTAAAAGGGGATGTGCACGACATCGGAAAAAATATAGTTGCCGTCGTAATGGCGTGCAACGGTTATGATATAGTTGACTTGGGAGTGATGGTTCCGGCAGAAACCATTGTTCAGCGTGCCATCGAAGAAAAAGTCGATATGATCGGTTTGAGTGGCTTGATCACACCTTCTCTGGAAGAAATGACTCATGTGGCTGCCGAACTGGAGAAAGCCGGACTGGATATTCCTCTGTTGATTGGCGGAGCCACTACTTCAAAGATGCATACGGCACTGAAGATCGCACCTGTATATCATGCACCGGTTGTACATCTGAAAGATGCTTCTCAGAATGCTAGTGTTGCTTCCCGGCTGTTGAATTCGCAGATGAAAGCCGAACTGATTAATGAGTTAGATGCAGAATATCAGGCACTTCGTGAGAAGAGCGGACTATTACGCCGTGAAACAGTATCGTTGGAAGAAGCCCAGAAAAATAAGTTAAACCTATTTTAAAGACTTGTCACAATGAAAAAGATTTTTTCTTTCTTGTGTATGCTCATGGCAATGACTGCTATGATCTCGTGTTCTTCCTCAAAAGAGGAAAAAGGAACAACCGGCACCGGAAATGCCGCTTTGGATAATATCTTTGAGCGTAAGAGTGTGCGTACTTACTTGAATAAAGGGGTAGAGAAAGAGAAAATTGATTTAATGCTTCGTGCAGGGATGTCTGCTCCATCGGGAAGGGATGTTCGTCCCTGGGAGTTTGTGGTTGTTTCCGACCGTGCGAAACTGGATTCGATGGCGGCGGCTCTTCCTTATGCCAAAATGTTGACACAAGCCCGTAATGCGATTATTGTCTGTGGTGATTCTGCCCGTTCTTTTTATTGGTATTTAGACTGTTCTGCTGCAGCACAGAATATTTTGCTGGCTGCTGAAAGTATGGGGCTGGGTGCTGTATGGACAGCTGCTTATCCGTATGAAGATCGTATGGAAGTCGTTCGCAAATATACCCACCTGCCCGAGAATATTCTTCCTCTTTGTGTCATTCCTTTCGGCTATCCTGCAACAAAAGAGCAGCCGAAACAGAAATATGACGAGAAAAAGATACATTATAATCAGTATTAGTAAACAAAAGTTTTGTCTTTTCAATAAATTCCTTACATTTGCGGCTTAATTGATTAAAATCTGATACGCAAATGTTTGGAATAGATGACCCTTTTATAGTCTTGCCATATATCCTCTCAGTGATATGTGTGATTTTTGCTGCCTGGTTTGGGCTGAAATATTGGAATAAGGACGACGATAAAGACGAAACGCGATGAATACATTTACTCTTGGCTTGATTGTGATAGCTTATCTGCTGTCATTGGCCTACCTCGGTTTTTTAGGATATAAGAAGACTACGAATACCAGTGATTATCTGGTTGGCGGACGTCAGATGAATCCGATAGTGATGGCGCTTTCTTATGGTGCTACGTTTATCTCTGCGTCTGCTATAGTTGGTTTTGGCGGAGTAGCGGCTGCTTTCGGTATGGGTATTCAGTGGCTGTGTTTCCTCAATATGTTTGTCGGGGTAGTTATCGCCTTCATATTCTTCGGCTTGCGTACGCGGCGCATGGGAGCAAAACTGAATGTCAGCACTTTTCCGCAGTTATTAGGCCGTCATTTTCGTTCCCGTAATATACAGGTGTTCATTGCAGCCGTCATATTTATAGGCATGCCGCTGTACGCTGCTGTGGTGATGAAAGGGGGCGCTGTATTTATTGAACAGATTTTTCAGATTGATTTTAATATATCTCTGCTGATATTTACGTTAGTCATTGCTGCGTATGTGATTGCAGGAGGAATGAAGGGGGTGATGTATACGGATGCTTTACAGGCAGTTATCATGTTTGGCTGTATGTTGTTCCTGTTGTTCTCTTTGTATCAGGTGCTTGGCATGGGTTTTACGGAAGCAAACAAGGAATTGACAAATATAGCCCCTCTGGTTCCGGAAAAGTTCAAGGCATTGGGGCATCAGGGATGGACCGCAATGCCTGTGACAGGTTCTCCGCAGTGGTACTCATTGGTTACCTCTCTTATTTTGGGAGTAGGAATCGGTTGCCTTGCACAGCCTCAGTTGGTGGTACGTTTTATGACGGTAGAAAGTAGCAAACAGTTGAATCGTGGCGTATTTATCGGTTGTTTTTTCCTGATTATAACGGTAGGAGCTATCTATCATGCCGGTGCATTAAGCAATCTTTTCTTCTTGAAGACAGAAGGAGCCGTTGCTACGGAAGTGATACAGGATATTGATAAAATCATTCCTTATTTCATCAATAAAGCTATGCCGGACTGGTTTGCCGCTTTGTTTATGCTCTGTATCCTTTCTGCAAGTATGTCTACGCTTAGTTCTCAGTTCCACACAATGGGAGCATCGGTTGGTTCTGACATTTATGGTACTTATAAACCCCGTTCTCGTGGCAAATTGACAAATGTGATTCGTTTGGGAGTACTTTTCTCTATTTTGGTCAGCTATATTATTTGCTATATGCTGCCACATGATATTATCGCCCGCGGAACTTCTATTTTCATGGGTATCTGTGCTGCTGCATTTCTTCCTGCCTACTTTTGTGCATTGTACTGGAAGAAAGCGACGAAACAGGGAGTTATGGCAAGTCTCTGGGTAGGAACTTTAGGTAGTGCTTTTGCACTAATATTCCTTCATCAGAAAGAAGCTGCCGCAATGGGAATATGTAAATTCCTGTTTGGCAAGGATGTATTGATTGAGACTTATCCGTTTCCGGTAATTGACCCTATTCTCTTTGCATTACCATTGTCTATACTGGCTATTGTGGTGGTTAGCCTTTTGACGGGCAGAAACAAGTAATAAATAGGTAATAAGTAATAGGTAATAGGTAATAAGCCGTGCGGATACACTATTGATAAGCTACGGTTATTACCTATT
>OIWQ01004960.1_pt1 | contig 10112 bp, 10 predicted proteins | sample 1587571 | NCBI WGS metagenome assembly OIWQ01 (sample SAMEA3888910, study PRJEB22519) | human gut metagenome | biome: human gut; feature: human-associated habitat; material: faeces | place: Denmark | collected 2010 | reverse complement strand
GTTTAGTGGAGGTATTTTTAAGCAGATATAAATACCACTTAAAAATAAACCTTTAAGCTGAATCGAGTTCAACAATACATCTTGGATTAAAAGTTTTTCAATTTAAATCAAGCATTATGGACACCAGTTAAAACCGTCGGAAAAGCCCTCTTTAGAAGAGAATTTTACCAATCGCATTTCAGGGAATTTATATTAAGAAATAAATAGGGTGAAGTGCGACATAGATTTTTAGATAATTAATTTGTTTAATTTGCACTGACATATTGGCATAAATACTAATTTTGTTACCAATTTGTAACCATTATTGTTTGTTCTGAAACTAATGTGTTGTTATATAGCATATTAGTGGGTGTCTGGCGTGATGGAATTGTCCTTGGTAAGGAAGAGGTCGTGAGTTCAAATCTCACTAACAGCTCTGGGGAAAGTCTGCAAAAGCAGGCTTTTTTAAAATACTCGAAATGGCGCTATCGTCTAGGGGTTAGGACGTAAGATTCTCATTCTTAAAACAGGGGTTCGATTCCCCTTAGCGCTACGCTCAAAAGAACTGACTGAAGTCGGTTCTTTTTTGTATTTAATTTATTCCGATATGAATCTGATGAAATTGAAAGGCCATAGCTCGATGTTGGGGGCTAATGTGATGTGGGGATTGATGTCTCCCGTGGCAAAATTTGTGATGGTAGGAGGTGCGGTTACTCCTCTCGTTGTAACTGATCTAAGGATTACGGGGGCTATGGTGCTGTTTTGGATCGCTTCATTCTTTCAGAAACCTGAACGGGTGGCTCCTAAAGATTTATTAAAATTGTTGGGGGCATCTCTCCTGGCTATTGTTTTTAATCAGGGATGTTTTATTTTCGGGGTAGGACTGACTTCTCCGGTGGATGCTTCCATCATCACCACCAGTATGCCTTTGCTCGCCATGGTTTTAGCGGCGATTTATTTGAAAGAACCGATAACAGGAAAAAAAGTACTGGGGATTGCAGTCGGAGCTACCGGGGCGTTGTTGCTGATTTTAGGGAGCCATCAGGTTTCGGAGGCTAAAGCGGCTGGAAATCATTATATCTGGGGAGATTTATTGGTGCTGTTGGCACAATTTAGTTATGCTCTTTATTTTGTGTTGTTTAAAAATTTTGTGAATAAATATTCCTTGATTACCATTATGAAATGGATGTTTACCTATGCTTTTATTTGTGCTTTACCCTTCTCTTATAATGATTTGCTCCATACGGAGTGGAAGAGTTTACAAAACACTGAAATCGGAGCATTGGTATTTATCGTGGTGGGGAGTACTTTTATTAGTTATGTGTTGATAGTCATCGGGCAAAAAAATCTACGCCCGACTGTTGCCGGTATGTATAATTATGTTCAGCCTTTGGTGGCTAGTATTGTTGCTGTGTGTTGGGGGATGGATACTTTTAATTTTGTGAAAATCATTTCAGTCGCTTTGATATTCGGAGGGGTCTATCTGGTAACCAATAGCCGGAGTAAAGCAGAAATGGAGGCTGTTGTAGCGGATAAAAATTAACTTGCTGTAGGAAGAAAAAAGAGAAACGGACCGAAAACGGGATGAAAGGTCCGTCCCGGAATCCGGAATTAAAATTTATCGGAAAAGTACCTGTTTTTTTCTTTAGAAAGTAGTATTTTTGTTGTCTTAAATTTAACTGCGAAGGGTTTGATTGTTTTATTTTAAACAAAACGGCTCTTTTGTTGATAAAAATACACACGATGGACATTTATTTTAGCTTTAAAGAAATTATCAGTGCTTTTATGGTACTGTTTGCTGTAATCGATATTCTGGGAGCCATTCCGATTATCATTAGTTTGCGTGAAAAGAATCAGAAAATAGAGGCTGGAAAGGCAGCTATTATTTCTTTTGTTATATTAGTAGCCTTTTTGTTTATCGGGCAGGCATTATTGGGATTATTCAATGTCGATATTTCTTCTTTTGCCGTTGCCGGTGCTTTGGTGTTGCTGGTTTTAGCGGTAGAGATGATCTTCGGTGTCGAGATATTTAAAAACGATAGTCCTTGCGGGTCGGCTACGATCGTTCCGCTGGTATTTCCTTTGATTGCCGGGGCGGCTTCGTTTACCACTTTGTTGTCGTTGCGGGCGGAATATAATATTCTCAATATCATCATCGCTGTCGCGATGAATATGGCATTGGTGTATCTGGTATTGCGCTATGTGTATTATGTAGAACGTCTGTTCGGTAAAAGCGGAGTGTACGTAATGCGTAAATTATTCGGTATTATCTTGTTGGCAATAGCCGTTCGCTTATTTACCTCTAATCTGACTTCTTTGATCGGTAGTTTTTGATTGGAAATCAGAGTTTATCGAAAAATTTGATAAAACGGCTTGAAAAGATCAGGAACAATAGCGTCCATAGCAGAAAGCGGCACATTCTGCCGATAAACATCAGGATAAAAGTATGGGTTCGTTTCGTCTTATAGAAGCCGAGTGCTACATTCGAAATATCGCCGATAACGGGAATCCAGACCAGGAGTGCCATCAGGCCCCCGTATTTTTCGATTTTATTTTTCTGTTTCAGCAATTGTTCTTCTTTGATATGGAATAATTTCCGTATCCGGGTGGCATTGCCGGCATAACCGACTCCATAAATCACCAATCCTCCGATCCAACCACCGGTTGTCGCTACGAAAAGACAGAGCCAGGGGTTGAATCCCATAGCTAACATACTTACATATAATAGGTCTGCACCTAAAGGAATAAAAAGTGCAGACAAAAACGAACCGGCAAACAATCCTAAATAGCCATAATGCTCCCAAAATTCGGTGGTCGCTAATATGATAAAGTCATGTCCCATTTGCAGAGGTTTGATCGTGCTCTTACAAATACGTAAAGGGGGAAGGAAAGTTGTTGGGACGGTGGAAACGGATAAAACGGTGACGACAGATAAAACGGCGAGAGGCAAGAGAACAGAAAAAAATAGTGGAAATGGTGAGAGGGGGCGGTAAAGAGAGAAAGTTTAAAAAAATCGTTCTCCGTATTGCAGGTAGAGCCAGGTCCAAAGCAGGAAGCGGGCGAAACGGCCGATTAACATGTAGATGGCCGAGGCATAAGGTTTGATTTTGTAAAATCCCAGGGCGACGGCCAATAAGTCACCGATAAGCGGAAGCCAGGTAAACAGGGCCAGCCATACTCCATAACGGTCTATGTTTTTTTTCTGACGGAGGAGCTTTTCTTCCTTCACCTTCAGCCAGCGTTCGATCCATTCCCAGCGGCCCAGCCAACCGATCCAGTATGAAGTGAGTCCTCCCAGCCAATTACCGGTTGTGGCGATAACCAGGCAGGCCCATACATTTCCGCCTAGAGCCAGGATACCCACCAGTAATACATCCGCACTCATCGGAATGAGGGTAGAAGCCAGAAAAGAACCGATAAATAATCCCCAATATCCTAAATCGATCAATGAATCCATGCGGCAAATTTAGGATTTTCCGGTCAAACCTTTGGGCATTTGTCTTTTACTTTTTACTTTTACGAACAGAAGTAGGTATAATTAATTTAAGTTCATAAAGTTTGTAGACCGATTTAATTCTGGGTATAATGGGTAAGGTGTTAATCATCGATGATGAAAATCAGTTACGGGGACTATTGGTCCGTATTATTGGATTGGAAGGTTATGAAGTCATTCAGGCCGACAGTTGTAAGGCTGGGTTGAAACAAGTGGAACAGCAAAATCCCGATGTGATCATCTGTGATGTCCGCTTACCGGATGGAAGCGGTGTCGATCTTATAACAGAAATGAAGCGGCTCGGACCTTTGACCGAGATTATCCTGCTGACCGCCCATGGGAATATCCCGGATGGAGTACAAGCGATAAAAAACGGTGCATTCGATTATATAACCAAAGGAGACGACAATAACAAAATTATTCCTTTGCTCAGCCGTGCTATGGAAAAAGTAGAAATGGCCAGGCGTTTGCAACAATTGGAGAAACAGGTCGGACAAAAGTATTCCTTTGAGTCGATTCTCGGGAAATCGAAGCCTATCCGGATGGCTGTAGAGTTGGCCAGAAAAGTTTCTGTGACGGATGTACCTGTATTATTGACCGGTGAGACAGGAACCGGCAAAGAAGTCTTTGCTCAGGCCATACATCAGCATAGTAGCCGGGCGGGCAAGTCGTTTGTGGCGGTCAATTGTTCGGCTTTTAGCAAAGAACTGCTCGAGAGTGAGATCTTCGGCCATAAAGCGGGGGCCTTTACCGGGGCTTTGAAGGAAAAGAAAGGACTGTTCGAGGAAGCCGATCAGGGAACGATCTTTCTGGATGAGATCGGTGAAATGGCTTTCGATTTGCAGGCGAAACTACTACGGGTACTGGAAAGTGGCAAGTTCATAAAAGTGGGGGATACCCGTCCTATTAAAGTAAATGTCAGAATTATAGCCGCTACGAACCGAGACCTTCAGAAAGAGATCGAGGCCGGGCATTTCCGTGAAGATTTGTATTACCGCTTGTCTGTTTTTCGGATTCAACTCCCTCCTCTGCGTGAACGGATAGAAGATATCGAATTGTATGTCCGGGCTTTCGTGAAAATGTTCGGACCGGGTGTGGGGAAAAAGATAGAAGAGATTACACCTGAATATTTGGGAACCTTGAAAAAACATGTCTGGAAAGGAAATGTCAGGGAATTGCGTAATGTGATCGAACGAAGTATGATCATTGCCGACGGTGCGGTATTGACCGTAAGTGATTTGCCCTTCGATATTCAGCAGTCGGTTTTGGAAAGTGAAGGCGGAAAAGGATACTCTGAATTCGACCTGGCCCAGGTGGAAAAAGCACATATACGGAAAGTATTGCAATATACCGGAGGAAACAAGACCGAGGCTGCCCGTTTGATGCACATCGGCCTGACAACCCTTTACCGTAAGATCGAGGAGTACGGAATAAGATAGAGGGAAGGTTTTAACTAAAAAATAATAAATGAGATTCGGTTGCTTGATTTTACTAATGTTTGTCGTTCTTGCTTGTGGGCGGGAAAAGAAAAAAGAAACGGTGAATCCTTTGGCTTATGCCGTGATTACAGGTTATATCAAGAATAGGCAGGTTTATCCTCAGCAAAGTGCTTTAAAGGTGATTATTCCTTCTTACTGGAATGCACAGACAACAATAGAATGCGCGATCAGGCCCGATCACACTTTTACTTTTCGTTTTCAGCCTTTGGCTTTGCGTGATATTTCGATAGAGACCTTTATCCCTTATCTGTTGATACGTCCGGGAGACAGTTTGCATATCGAATTGGATTTTGCTAAGCTGAATAAAGTGGAGTTTTCGGGTACTGCCGGGAAATTGAATCAGGATCTCTACGCATATACCGATGGTGAAGGCTATTACCTGGAACAGCGGGCGGGAACGGACGACCAGAAATTACCGGTTACTGCATTTCGAAAAAAAATGGATAATGAACGGGAAGTTCGTTTACAAAGAATATTGAGGTTTGCAAAGAAATACCAGATCGGAAAAGATTTGCAAAAGTGGATCATGAAAGGGCTGGAAGCCGAATATTATGATTTATTGCTCGAATATGGATCGCTGCATTCCTTCCTGACCGGTGATACGGTGCCTGCCGGATTTTTCAATTTCGATGCTGCCCTGGAAAATTTGTTCACCGGGGAGGTGATACATTCCCGTTTATTCGAGCTGGCTGCCAAATTCCGAACCCGGCCCGGTCTGATAAAGGATACGTTGCAAAACAGTACCGAAATACTGATGAGAACCGCAAGTAGTACGAAAAATAAGGTCTTGTCGCAATTTATGGTCGCTTCCCTGTTCGATACACACCTGGGGTTTAATGATGTGACTTTCTTCGAGGAGAACAGGGATTTTTTCGACGGACACGTGACCTTGCCGATATTACGCGAACCTCTGCTTCGAAAATATGAAACAAAGAAAGTTTATTTGAATAATCCGAAACCGGTTTCCGATGCGATGCTGTATGGAGTTACCCCCGAAAATGGAAAGATGATTATTGCCGGCGAAGGAATGAGAAAATTACAACAAGTGATACAGGCGAATAAGGGTAAAGTCATCTTGATTAATTTTTGGGGAGGATGTCCGGCTGCAATTGACAATCTTAGTATTTTGAATGATTTGTCGGAAATATATAAAAATGATGAGGTGGCTTTTGTTTCGATTGCTGATGATGACCCAATAATTAGGAAATGGGCGGACGATTATGATTTGAAAGGACAAAAGTATTTCTGGCCTGATCCGGATACCCGTGAAATTATGAAAAACTGGCATATTTTCTGGAGCCCGTATTATCTCTTAATCGATAAAGAGGGAGTTATCGTGGATTATGGGTCACATATTTTACCCCGTATGGACCGGACCCGGGAAAAAATAGATTGCCTTCTGGAAGAATAAACTTGTGGATATCACTTTTCATTTTAAAAATGACCTTTTCATTTTGAAAAGGTCATTTTTTTGTTTAGAATCGGAAGATGATAATTAATATGTTGATATATAGTGTATTGTTGAAATGATCAGGGCTTATGGCATAACTTTGGCATAGGGGGGTGAGAAATTATAATTTAAAAGCGATGAGTTATGGAAATTTTATCATTTGTATTTCTTTGTGCCGTAGGGGCACTGATGTATTGGTTTTTCTTTAAGTGTGTCGACTGGTTCGAAAAGATTTAAAAAAGGAGGAACAATATGTTTACAGCATTATTTATTTTAAGTGTAGTGATGTTCGGTTATATGATGTATGTGCTCATCAAGCCGGAGGAATTTTAATCGGAGCTTTGCTTTTGAGTGAAACATGAAAAGGGAAAAAGGAAAAGTTCTGCAGGAAACAGACAGGACTTTTAAATTAAGATGAAAGAAATGAATACAGAAATTTTAGGTAGTGTATTGCAAATCGTGGCCTTGGTGGTACTGTCTTATCCGCTTGGGCGCTACATAGCGAAAGTATATAAAGGGGAGCGGACGTGGTTGGATTTTATGGCTCCTGTAGAAAAATGGATGTATAAAATTTGCGGAATCGATCCGAATGAGGAGATGGGCTGGAAGAAATTTCTTTTTGCTCTTCTGACCGTGAATGTATTCTGGTTTTTCTGGGGTATGGTGTTGTTGGTATGCCAGGGCTGGTTGCCGTTGAATCCTGATGGTAATGCAGGACAATCTCCTGATTTGGCTTTCAATACCTGTATCAGTTTTATGGTAAATTGTAATTTGCAGCACTATAGCGGTGAAAGCGGGTTGACTTATTTTACTCAGCTGTTTGTAATTATGCTGTTCCAGTTTATTACGGCAGGCTGTGGTATGGCGGCTTTGGCCGGAATGTTTAAAGCGATGGCAGCCAAGACAACCAGGACGATCGGTAATTTTTGGGTACTGTTGGTTAAAAGTTGTACCCGTATTTTATTCCCCTTGTCTTTGATTGTCGGATTTATTCTGATATTGAACGGAACGCCGATGGGATTCGACGGTAAGATGGAACTGACCACTTTGGAAGGAGCGGCTCAAACCGTTTCGCAAGGTCCTACGGCGGCAATCGTGCCGATCAAGCAATTGGGTACGAACGGAGGAGGATATTTCGGAGTAAACTCTTCACATCCTTTGGAAAATCCGACTTTCCTTACCAATATGGTGGAGTGTTGGTCGATTCTGATCATTCCGATGGCTATGGTTTTTGCATTCGGTTTTTATATCAAACGGAAAAAGTTGGCCTATACGATTTACGGAGTAATGTTGGTGGCTTATTTGGTGGGAATTTGTTTTGCTCATCATTTCGAGATGGCCGGTAACCCCAGAATTGACGAAATGGGTATCGCCCAGAATATCGGTTCCATGGAAGGTAAAGAGATGCGGATCGGTGCTGCCGGTACTGCTACCTGGAGTCAAACCACGACAGTGACTTCAAATGGTTCGGTCAACGGTATGCATGATAGTACTATGCCGCTAACCGGGAGGGAAAGAAGATGATTACCAAGTTACAACTTCAACAAATGAGAAACCTTGATATTACACAGGTTGACCGCAGCACTTTGGTTGATATTCGTAATATCCATGTTGACAGTTCTTTGCCAGCAGCAAAGAAAATGCAAAGCTACTTTGAGCAGATTGTAAATCCATACTGTTTTCTTTGTGGTGATACACCCGTAAGAATACGGTTTGTCGCAGAGGATAGAACGCTAAAGCAATCATTGTGCGATTACTTTTTAAGTCTGAAATAACCGCCGACTTTCCCTAACTCTATGGGTAAGACCTTGTGATTACGGGGCGAAAATGGTATAATTAACTCGTAATTATAGGGGGAAAGGAGGTATAATGCCCCGCATACGCAAAGACAAAATGGCACGCAGTTATGCAGAGCCGTTTTGGAAAATTGGGCTATACATTCGACTATCCAGAGAGGACGACAACGAGGACGAAAGCGAGAGTGTTATCAACCAAGAAAAGATACTCCGCGACTTTGTAGACAGCTATTTTGAGCCGGGAACCTATGTGATTGTAGACGTGTTTGCCGACGACGGATTGACAGGCACCGACACAGCGCGACCAAACTTCAAACGGCTTGAGGGCTGCATTGTTCGTAAAGAAGTAAACTGCATGATTATCAAATCCCTTGCACGCGGTTTCCGCAACCTTGCCGACCAGCAAAAGTTTTTAGAGGAGTTCATACCCATTAACGGCGCAAGGTTTATTTGCACAGGCACGCCGTTTATTGACACTTACGCAAACCCCCATTCTGCAAGCGGGCTTGAAGTACCTATAAGGGGAATGTTCAATGAGCAGTTTGCCGCGACCACTTCCGAAGAAATCCGCAAAACATTCAAGATGAAACGGGAGCGCGGCGAGTTCATAGGCGCGTTTGCCCCTTACGGCTACAAGAAAGACCCAAACGACAAAAACAGCTTGATTGTAGATGAAGAAGCAGCGGAAGTTGTCAAAAGCATTTACCATTGGTTTGTCAATGAGGGGTACAGTAAAATGGGGATTGCAAAGCGGCTTAACCAAATGGGAGAGCCGAACCCCGAAGCCTATAAGAAGAAAAAAGGCTTTAAGTATAACAACCCTAATTCCGACAAAAACGATGGTTTGTGGTCTGCCAGCACGATTGCAAGGATATTGCAAAATGAAGTTTATACGGGCGTAATGGTGCAAGGCCGTAATCGCGTAATAAGCTACAAAGTACACAAGCAGATCAACGTCCCCGAAGAAGAATGGTTTGTCGTCCCCAACACACACGAAGCGATTATTGACAGGGAAACATTCGAGAAAGCGCAAGCCCTACATAAGCGCGACACAAGGACAGCCCCCGGCAAACAGGAAGTCTATCTCATGTCCGGCTTTGTCCGTTGCGCGGATTGCAAAAAGGCCATGCGGCGCAAAACCGCCCGCGATATTGCCTACTACTCTTGCCGCAGCTACACCGATAAGAAGATTTGCAGCAAACATTCTATCCGGCAAGACAAGTTGGAAAACGCGGTATTGGCAGCGTTGCAAATGCAAATTGCCCTTGTAGATCGGCTTGCAGAAGAAATTGAACGGATTAACAACGCGCCTGTTATCAACCGGGAAAGCAAGAGATTATCCCATTCCTTGAAACAGGCAGAGAAGCAGCTAAAACAGTACAATGACGCTTCCGATAGCTTGTACCTTGATTGGAAAAGCGGTGAGATTACCAAAGAGGAATACCGCCGCTTGAAAGGCAAGATTGCAGAACAGATACAACAGCTTGAAGCGAACATCTCCTATCTGAAAGAGGAAATGCAGGTAATGGCTGATGGTATCGGAACCGACGACCCGTATCTAACCGCCTTTCTGAAATACAAAAACATTCAGAGCCTTAACCGCGGGATTATGGTTGAACTCGTAAAAGCGGTTTGGGTGCATGAGAACGGGGAAATAACGGTTGACTTCAATTTTGCCGACGAGTACCAGCGAATTATTGATTACATCGAGAATAACCACAACGTTATCCGAGTGATTGAGAACAAGGCAATCTAACGGCTTGCCTACTCAACACAAAGGAAAATCTAATGTTGTGCATAAATAAACGGCTCTACAGGTTCGGCCGGCACCGTAGTTTCGGTCTCCGCCAGAGCCGTCATGGGCACAAGGCACAGCACCATACACAGCACCGCCA
>OIWQ01004945.1_pt1 | contig 10132 bp, 9 predicted proteins | sample 1587571 | NCBI WGS metagenome assembly OIWQ01 (sample SAMEA3888910, study PRJEB22519) | human gut metagenome | biome: human gut; feature: human-associated habitat; material: faeces | place: Denmark | collected 2010 | reverse complement strand
AGGCTGAACTCGCCAACAGTAAAGGTTCGCATCAAACCATGCTGTCTCAGAACAAAACGATGAAAGAGAATCTGCAAACGAAGGAAAAGGAACTCGACTTTTGGATTGAGGAATATAACAAGCAGCTTGAAGAAAAGAGCATCGAAGGAAAAGACTCCGAGGAAGAAGGCATCGAGGAAAGAAGCTTCGAATCAAGATTCATCGACAGAAATATCATCGGAGAGATGCTTCACTCTGCCGAAGACTGGAATGCCATCCGTCGGGAAAAGGAAGAAAAGGAGAAAGCCGTGGCTTCAACTACCGCCCTTTACCAGAGCGCAGAAAAGGCACATCAGCAGCATTTGGAACATCAGCCTGCCCAAACCCGTGATGCTCTCCTAGCCATTCAGCAGGAGTATCAGGAAAGAAGCCAGCGCAACGAACTGATTGCTGCCAACGCCAGGATGCAGAACCATCAGGAAGCCGTGAAGCAGTTGGGTGACAAGGCTGAGGCTCTGCAACTCGTAACACAGGAAAAGGACGACTGGACAGCCATCACAGATGCCATCGGAGCAGACGGAAAGACGCTGCGCAAGATAGCCCAATGCTATACGCTCAGTTTCCTGATAACTCATGCCAACCAGGAAATCAGAAAGTTCAACAGCCGTTACGAACTGCAGCAGGTAAAGCATTCGCTGGGCATCCGAGTCATCGACCACGACCGTGCCGACGATATCCGAGACACCACCTCCCTATCAGGTGGCGAAACCTTCATCGTGAGTCTGGGTCTCGCCTTGGGCCTGTCGGCGTTATCCTCCCGCAACATCTCCTTCGAGAACCTGTTCATCGACGAAGGCTTCGGAACCCTCGACCCCGATACCTTAGCCACGGTCATCGACTCCCTCGCCATGCTGCAAAGTTCGCAAGGCAAGAAGGTGGGCGTCATCAGTCATACCGACACGATGAGCGAGCGCATCACCACCCAGATAAGGATTATCAAGAATGGCAACTCCGGCAGCAGCCATATCGAGATCTATCCTTAACCCATCGCAATTACACCTTAAATTATATAGTAATTACACCTTATTTATCCCTATCAGCGCCAAGGATGGCGACAACGTGGTGAACAAGAGCGATGTGATTCGTCCTCACCATAACAAAAGAAAGGGTGTGCCATAAGTCCATGACACACCCTTTCTTTTGTTTCCATTGAATATTAAACCCTGTTTCCCTCTTTTGGGAATACTACGGTTGGCTTGAAGGTCTTAGCCTCCTCAAAGTCCATCAGGGCATAAGCGATGATGATGACGGTATCGCCCACCTGCACTTTGCGGGCTGCAGCACCGTTCAGGCAGATACAACCGCTGCCACGCTCACCCTTGATAATATAGGTCTCCAAGCGCTCACCATTGTTGTTGTCTACAATCTGAACCTTCTCGCCTGCTATCAGATTAGCAGCGTCCATCAAGTCCTCATCGATGGTGATGCTACCCATATAATTCAGGTTAGCCTCAGTTACGGTCACACAATGGAGCTTACTCTTCAATACTTCTATCTGCATTGTTCTGTTATTACTTGATCTGTTACGGATTAAACTTAATAAAGAATATCTATCGAGGAATTATCCCTTATACTTGATATGGTCGATGAGACGGATAGGAGTCTTACCGCAATAAACGGTGATGCACCCTACCACATAGGCACTATCCTCCCATGAAGAAACATCCTGCAGGCTGTCGCCATCCACAATCTGGAAATACTCTACCTCCAGACCCTCTACAGCATTGATGTCGGCAACCACCTTATCATGAGTTTCCTGTACGGTATGAGTCTTGGCATACTCCACACTCTCCTTCAGGGCCTTATAGATGTTTGGCGCAATGGCACGCTCATCAGGAGCCAGCAAAGTATTACGGCTGCTCTTAGCCAAACCGTCCTCATCACGGACAATAGGGCACTCCACAATCTGCACATCGCTGTTGATGTACTTCACGAGCTGCTTGATGACAGCAATCTGCTGCCAATCCTTCTCACCGAAATAAGCACGAGTTGGTCGAACGATATAGAAAAGACGGCTCACTACCTGACATACACCATTGAAATGACCCGGGCGCTTGGCACCCTCCATCACGGTAGAAACAGGTGGAAACTCAAAGTGGCGTGTATCTGGTGTAGGATACATCTCCTTCACCGATGGTGCAAACACATAGTCAGCACCACAAGCCTCCAAGAGCTTACAGTCAGCATCGAGGGTACGAGGATAGCGATCCAAGTCACCCTGATCATTAAACTGTGTAGGATTCAGGAACACAGAAACCACAGTCACGCCATTTTCCTTCACACTGCGCTTAACAAGAGAGGCGTGACCCTCATGCAGCGCACCCATAGTTGGCACAAGGCCGATTTCCTTTCCCTCCTTACGACACATGAAGAGTTCGTTCTGGAGGTCAACAATCTTATTGAATACTTTCATCGTCATAATCTGTTTTCGGGTGCAAAATAACAACTTTTTTCTCAAATGAGAAAGAAAAAACCTAAAAATATGCGAATTAATGCCGAAAATAATGAATTTCGGAGAAAAAAATGCCCCTATTTGAAGTTTTTTTTGTACCTTTGCACGTAATTCGTAAGAATAAAATTAATTTTTATGGCAAAAAAAGTATTATTTATCAATCAGGAGATCGACCCATACGTAGCCGAGTCTCACATGTCAATCATGGGACGCGAACTGCCTCAGAAGATGCAGGAAGCAGGTTTTGAGATCCGCACCTTCATGCCTAAGTGGGGCACCATCAACGAGCGTCGCGGACAATTGCACGAGGTCATTCGCCTGTCTGGTATGAACCTTATCATAGATGATACAGACCATCCGCTGATCATCAAGGTTGCATCTATACCAACAACACGACAGCAGATTTATTTCATCGATAATGACGACTATTTCAAGAGCCGCCAGATGGGCACCGATGAAAACGGAAAGGAATATGCCGACAACGGAGAAAGAGCTATCTTCTTCGCACGTGGCGTATTGGAAACCGTAAAGAAGCTCCGCTGGCAGCCTGATGTAATCGTCTGCCAGGGTTGGGCTAGCGCAGTAGTACCATTCTATGTAAAGACAGCCTACAGCGAAGAGCCTTCATTTGCAGAATCAAAGGTGATTACCGCTCTCTATACCAACGAACTCAAGGGTGAACTGGGTACCAACTTCAAACGTTGCGTTGCCTTCCGCGATGCCAAGTCTGAACTGCTCGACGGCTATCAGGACGACTTCAACTTCATTGAGCTCGGCAAACTTGCCATCGACTATAGCGACGGTGTGGTAGAAGGTGAAGAAGAAGCTAACCAGATTCTCTTTGATTATGCGAAGGAGAAGAACAAGCCTGTACTGGCTTATCCGGGAGAAGATATCCAGGAGCCATACGCAGACTTCATCAACAAGGTTTGTCCTGACGCAGAATAAAATTCCGACAACAGAGACACATACATACAAGGATAATGAAAATTTTAAGACTCTTAACAGTATTAGTAATAGCAGCGCTTACTTTCGCTGCATGTGATGACACCACCGAGGGAATCGGTGGTAGCATCACTAACGATATTGACAACATCAACATCACTAGCGCAGTATTTCCTGTAGCTACAAAGTCTATGGTTTCAGGTGCCGTATTGAGCCGCAACAACAGCGGTCTCATCGGTAAGATGAAAGACCCGGAAACCGGCAACTATGTAAAGGGTGACTACATGACCCAGTTGAGCGTATTGCCTACTTTCTCTATAGATACACTCGATTACATCAAGCAGGCAAACAAAGGTTCTATCGAAGCAGACTCATGCTACCTCCTGGTTTCATACAATGCCAGCTACGGCGATACTATCGCCCCAATGAAGGTGACAGCCTATGAGATGACAAAGCCGATGGCAGAAGATAAGGAGTATTACTCTGATTATGATGCCTTCAAGGAAGGCTGGGTAAGCGAAAACAACCAGCATTGGAGCAGTAATTACAACTTGAGCAATACATCAGATGTCAAGAACTTCAAGATTTACTTGAATAAGAAGTATGAGAAAGATGGTAAGACATACAAGAACTATGGTTCTTACATCATGCAAACATACGCAGAACATCCTGAGTACTTCAAGACCAACTACAAGTTCCTGCACAACGTCTGCCCTGGCTTCTTCATCAAGAATGTAGGCGGTACGGGTAACATGGCTAAGATCTGGAATACAGAGCTTATCTTCTACTGGACCCGCCACAAGACCATCAAGGCAAAGGACGGCGTTACAGACAGTATAGCTGTAGGCATCGGATACAACCGTTTCGATGGTACAGAAGAGGTATTGCAGCTCAACAAGATTGAGAACGATACCACGAACTTGGAGGAGTTGGCAAGTCAGCAGAACTGTACTTACCTCAAGTCGCCAGCAGGTATCTTCACCGAGGTTACCCTCCCTATCGAAGATATCATGAAGGGACATGAGAAGGATACGCTCAACACAGCATCCATCTCTTTTCCACGACTCAACAATGAAAACGAAGACAACCCATACAACTTTGCTACACCAAGCACCATCCTGATGGTTCAGAAAGACAGTTTGCAGTCGTTCTTCGAAAAGAGCAAGTTGGCAGATAGCCGTACTTCTTATACCACAAGCTACAGCAGTACAGGTACTTATAAGAATGCCTATACATTCCAGAATATCGCCAACCTGGTTTCTGCCATGTATAAGAACAAGGGCAAGGGAGAAAACTGGAATAAAGTAGTACTGGTTCCTGTAAACATCATCACAACCGCACAGGGACATACTACCGTCATCTCCAAGATTAATCACGATATGTCACTCGCTTCTACCCGACTGAAAAGAGGTGTAATAACCACCGACAGCAACGGCAAGGAGACAAGTCCTATACAGATAAAGGTGATTTACAGTAAGTTTAAAGAAAAAGAATAAGCATTCATAACGCAAAGTAAAAAAGGAAACGAAACATGGCAGATAATTTTTTGGAGCGTCATCGCGAAGAATACGAAATACGCAAGGCTGCATGGCTCAAGAAGAAGAAACTATTCATGAAGTCAGGCAAGAAACAGAAGCCCCAGACACAGATGCCACGTCCTGAAGACGAAGCGTTATAAACACGAAAAAAAATTCAGAATCCTGAGAAAGAGGGTGTATCATAAAGCATTTGAATGTTTATGATACACCCTTTTAACTTTGCCAGTTAATCCTTTAAAAACGCCGCATAAGTACGATAAAAGCCATTTAACACAAAATAAAACAAAATTAATTTGGAGTTTACCCATTTTTTTTATATCTTTGCATTGTAAATTAAAAGTATTAAATATTAAACAGACAAAAAGCAATAAAATAAAAATAATCAAGATATTAGTAGAGATACTGATTTATGGGTTTAACTTTTCTAAGAACTTGCATTTAAGGATACAAGATATTTGCAGGATACAAGTTACTTGCAATATATGAGATACTTGGTTTATGTTTATAGATAATGGAGAAATTACTCTCATAAAGAATTCGTTTTTAAGTTTAAACAAAAATGCTAAAGTTAGATGTTAGTAATATAAGTCCCCGTAGTAACCGTGAGGCTACTGCGGGGACGCTTTTTCAATTTATAGTATATAGAAACAAAAAGGGCAAGACCAGAGATGACCTTGCCCAATCTATTTTTATAACTCTTTATCTATATTATAAGATTCTACCTGTAAGAGAGAACTTCAAAACAGGATAAACCTTTAAATATAAACATCAGACTACAGAACTTAATCTACTACCGTAAACTTGGCATATTTCAGCAGAAGCTGTTTGGTGCCAGAATGAACGAACTCAACCGTAGCCTTCGTATTCTCACCAGTACCTTCAATCTTCAACACCGTTCCCCGTCCAAAACGCTGATGTTCAATCTTCATTCCCTCCTGCAAACCACAAGAAGAACTGCCAGCAGATGAAGCTGCAGAAGAAGAAACTGATGCTGCAGAAGATCCTGTACTGCGAGAAGCAGGATGAGAAGAATGCGTCTCCATGTAACGTTTAGCTGTATTCAGCGCTCTAACAGACTTGAAATTACCTTCAGAGAGAGATGAGCGTCCGGAAACAGACGAGCGTCCGGAAGTATGTGAAGTCTCCGGTTCATCATCAAAGAGAGAAGGCTTAGGATCTGCTACAAACTGCGATGCTACCGGTTTGGAATTCTGATACCTGCTACTGTATCTAGGCTGCTCAGCATCCTCCCACGGTCTGCGAGAACGTTGCGCTCTCGCCCACTCCGGCTGGTCAGACATCGAATCAGCTCTGGAGCCAAACAAGCTTCCACCAGCCTCATCCTGGCTATCAATCAACTTGCCGTCAATCTCATCGATAAACCGACTCGGATTATCAAACTCCATCTTGCCATATCGCCAGCGGTTCTTGGCGTTCGTCAGGATACAATGTTTCTCAGCTCGAGTAATGGCAACGTAAAGCAATCTTCGTTCCTCCTCCAGTTCTCTGAGCGAAGCAGCAGAAAGCGGACTTGGGAAGATATTCTCTTCCAAACCAACCACGAATACCGTAGGAAACTCCAGACCCTTGGCAGCATGAACCGTCATCAGAGAAACACGAGGTTCATCCTTATCACCATCGCTGTCAGCATCGGTAAGCAGAGCCACATCCTGCAGATAATCCTGCAGGAAGAGTTCATCAAACCTACCCTCTTCACGGCGTTCCTCCACAAAAGCCGACATACCGCTCAAGAATTCCTCCAGGTTCTCCTGACGTGCCAGATCATCGGCATCCTTGCCCGACATGATATCCTGACTGATGCCACTCTCCTTGATAATGGCATCACCCAATTCATAGACATCCGTAGTTTGAGCCCGTTCGATAAACGAAGAAATTAGCAATCTGAAAGTTTCCAGCTTGTTCATCGTACCCTTGGTAACCGCCAGTCCATACCGCTCAGGGGCACCGATTACCTCCCAGAAACTCACCTGGTTCTGATGGGCACAGTCAGCAATCTTCAGCACCGTAGTAGCACCGATTCCACGAGCCGGATAGTTGATGATACGCTTGATAGCCTCTTCATCATCCGGATTCGCCACCAGACGGAAATATGCAATAATATCCTTAATTTCCTTGCGCTGGTAGAAACTCAGTCCGCCATAAATGCGATAAGGAATACCCTGCTTTCTGAACTCCTCCTCGAAGCTACGACTCTGGGCATTGGTACGATAGAGAATGGCAAAATCACTATACTGGCAGCCATCCTCGCGCCGGATACGCTTCACGTCCTTCGCCACAATCGCCGCCTCTTCCTTGTCGCTGTAAGCAGGCTTATACTGAATCTTCTCACCCTTCGCATTCTCGCTGAACACATCCTTAGGAATCTGGTTGCGGTTATGCTTGATCAGACTGTTAGCCGCCTCAACGATGGTCTGGGTAGAGCGGTAGTTCTGTTCCAGTTTGAAGAGACGCGTGCCCTGAAACTGGCGCTGATAGTTGAGAATATTATCGATATTGGCACCACGGAAACTATAGATACTCTGCGAGTCATCACCCACGGCACAAACACGCTGCTTCTCCTGACAGAGTTGCATGACGATAGACATCTGAACGTGATTGGTATCCTGATACTCATCCACCAGGACATAATCGAAGCGGGCGGCATATTTGTGGCGAATATCCTCATGTTCCCTGAAGAGCTGATAGGTAAGTGTCAGCAAATCATCGAAATCCATGGCATTGGCCTGCTTGCAGCGCTGCACGTAAGCCACGAAAATCTTACCAACCTCAGGCATCTGCGCACGCTTGTTCTGCTCGAAGATAGCCGCATCGCTCTCATAAGCCGCAGCACTCATCAGGTTGTTCTTCGCCATCGAAATCTTGGCATGAACGGCAGCAGGCTTATACTTCTTATCATCCAGCCCCATCTCCTTCACTATCGCCTTGATCAGCGAGCGCGAGTCACTTTCGTCATAAATGGTAAAGTTGTTGTTGAAGCCGATATGCTCAGCCTCCGCTCTCAGGATTCGGGAGAAGATGCTGTGGAAGGTACCCATATAGAGATGCTGGGCGAGGTCATTTCCCACCAGTTTTCCGATACGTTCCTTCATCTCTCTTGCCGCCTTGTTGGTAAAGGTGAGCGCCATGATGCTCCAGGGTTTCATGCCCTGGCTCAGGAGATAAGCTATCTTATAAGTAAGCACACGCGTTTTACCCGAACCTGCACCGGCTATCACCAGCGAAGGTCCGTCAATATATTCTACCGCAGCACGCTGCGCTTCGTTCAAGTCGTTCAGTAAATCCATTAATCAATATTTACCAGATTTTTCACTCTTCATTCTTCACTTCCCCCTATATCCTCCCACAGCCGTGCCCGGGTCGAAATCTTCACCCTCACGAGGGAAGGTAGGGATAAATCTCATCTGATGTTCTATCTGTCGCTGGCGCTTCTTCATATAAGCGCTAGGATGCAGCGAACTGAATTTGCGCGGATTAGGAAGTGTAGCTGCTATCAGCGCACACTCGCCACGAAACAGATCTTTCGCTTTCTTGTCGAAATGATATTCTGCAACCGCATCCACACCATAGATACCCGGTCCCATCTCAATGCTGTTGAGATAAACCTCCATGATGCGCTGCTTGCTCCACATCATTTCGATGAGGAAGGTAAAGTAGACTTCAAATCCCTTGCGGGTCCATGAACGGCCAGGCCACAGGAAGACATTCTTAGCAGTCTGCTGACTGATGGTACTGGCTCCATGCACCTTTCCACCACGTGCATTATTCTTCGCCGCACTCTCGATGGCATTGAAGTCGAAACCGTGATGCTTCAGGAATCTCGCATCTTCGCTCGCCATCACCGCCACAGGCATGTGAGGCGAAATCTTATCCATCGAAATCCAATGATGATGCAGGGTAATACTCTCTCCATCAGCTACTTGCTGGAAGCATCGAATAAACATCAGAGGAGTGACATACACAGGAATGAACCTATATGCCACTACAGCAAGAATGGTGGTACTGAAAAACAGCACCACCACCCATTTTACTATATTCTTGATTTTCTTCAAAATCATCTATTTAGTTTTTCCCTCCCGGGAGCATGAAAGTTATTACTTCAATGTACCGTTGTTGGCTGCGTTAACCATAGCCTGGCTAGCATACATGTAAACCTCTACACGACGGTTCTGGGCACAAGCAGCAGTAGTATTAACAACAGGGTTAGCAGAACCCAAACCCTGAACATTCTTTACCTGACGGCTTGTAACACCGCAAGAAGCGAGATAGTTGTAAACTGCCTCAGCACGCTTCTGGCTCAATGGCAAGTTGATACCATCATTACCTGTAGCATCGGTATAACCCTGGATAGAAACCTCGCAGTCGGTATTGTTCTTCAATACACCGGCAAACTGAGCCAAATCAGTCTTTGCGCTACTGCTGAGAGTAGAACCATTAGTTGGGAAGAGGATACCAGAAGCAAATGTTACCTTAACGGCAGACAAGCCATTGGCATCTGTTACAGTCTCAACCTGTGCATTCTTCACCTGTTCAGCCTCAGCCTTTACCTTATCCATGTGCTTTCCTATGAGGTTACCAGCACCGCCACCAACAGCTGCACCGATAGCAGCACCTACGAGAGCACCGGTACCACGATGGCTATTGTTGAGCAATCCACCTACGAGAGCACCCAGAGCTGCACCAGAACCGGCACCTACAGCTGTACCTGTCTTCTGATTGGTTCCACAACTTGAAAAAAGCAAGCACAAAGAGAGGCCTGCAACTGCAAAATTAGTCTTTTTCATTTTAAAATCTCCTATATTTATGTTATTTAATTGCAAAGATAACTCTTTTTTCTCCATAATGGAGAGTTTTCTAATATTTTTTTGTATTTTTGCATGCAAATTTAAGGGTATTTGTCGAAATAGAGCTAGGAAATCACCTATTTGGGGGTGGAAAATCCCTAAAAGTCGGATTTCAGACACCTGCAGACAGATGAACTGCCGCCAGCAGATGATGAAGGCTCAAACTTATACCTTAATATATATATAACAGAAGAAATAAAAAACAAAATAAATAGAATAAAGCAATATGGCTAAAGAACTCAAGAATTTAACCAAGCGCGCTGACAACTACAGTCAGTGGTACAATGATTTGGTAG
>OIWQ01004933.1_pt1 | contig 10156 bp, 12 predicted proteins | sample 1587571 | NCBI WGS metagenome assembly OIWQ01 (sample SAMEA3888910, study PRJEB22519) | human gut metagenome | biome: human gut; feature: human-associated habitat; material: faeces | place: Denmark | collected 2010 | reverse complement strand
ACCTTTTACCGGCTCCAGGGGATTTGGTGTTGCCATATCGTCCTCACATCTCGTATGTAATGGAATAAGTCAGATCCGCAGAGCTCCATAACGCCATATCGTCATCACGACGATACTCATAGCCCTGCGTAACCATCGTGGTAATCAGTCCTGCCAGTGCCGGGATCGCAGTCATCGCCGGGTAAATCCGGCTTTCCATCCACTGATCAAGCTCTGAATCCGGTACCTGTGCCGGTAAAAACACCTCAATATGCAGCGTGGCCCGCCAGGTATCTGCATCCAGCTCTTCACCGGTATACTCTGCATCCGTCAGATAAACCGCGATCGCAGGAAAATCCTCTTCGTCAAAAACAACGGGGCGACCATCAAACAGCGTCGCCCCGTGTTCATGCTGCTCGAGTGCATCCAGCACTGCGGCACGAATGTCAGTGTGTTTCATCGTTTTATCGCAATCCTCAGTTGTTGTTTCAGCGCGTATGCCAGTTCTTTAGGCAGGCGTTCACGCCGGATACGGTCAATATTCTCATCAAATGCCTGTTTCAGTGGGGCCGCCATCGGGATTTTCACCACATCAATAGGGTAACGGTTTTTCCCGGCCACATGCTGCATGACATGCCAGCGACCGTTTTTTAATCGCTGAATGAATGCCCGCTGATACCGATGCTGACCGGCTTTAAGTATGCTGTTCGGACGACGGCCCAGCATCCTGATCCCCAGCTTAATCACTGGAAGATCACCGCGGTTAACGATAATTCTGGCATTCGGATTTCTGACCGTCGCCCGTTTCAGTCTGGACCGTTCCTTTACCAGTTTCCGGCGTACCTTTGTCTCCCGGGCAACCTGTGATGAAGACTGATTAATCGCCGTTGTGGCCACGCGGTTAATCGTCATTGCTGAAGCCGCCGGAATGGCGTTTTTACGAACCCGGCTCAGATTATCAATCGCCTGATCAAGCCCTTTTATCGCCATAATTTCACCCTGCGTTTATCGTCGCCGGTTAACAGCGGGGGTTGCCCACGGTTGAGCCAGAGATAACAGCTGCCCCCGTCATCCGGAGAAACACGATCCACCCAGAACATCTCGCCGTTAATGGTCAGCGTGTCACCACGCCGCACGGCACGCACCGTATCCGTCCGCACAAATAATGACGGGCTGCTTCCTTCAATACGGACCCCGCCACCGGCAAAACCCAGCGACTCCGGATCGTCAAAAACCCCCTGAACTTCGCTTCCACGCTGTGCTCCCGAGGTGAACTGCGCACAGAGCCCCATCACTTCAACAATCGTGCTGTCCACCCCGGCAAGGGCAGCATCAAAGGCATTCTGAAAATCACGCATGCTCAGCCGTTCCGTGCTGTATCATGGCTGTCGCCAGTGGTGATGGCACCATAACACGCATGCCCCGGTACGTCAGTTCAACGGGACGGCCTGTCTCCGGGCAATACCCCATCACATGCAGGCATTTCCGCACACGGACCGCTTTAACATCATCCGTAGCATCAGTGTTGTGCAACTGCTCACCATCGTCTGTGTGATTTTGATCAGCCCCGCTCTCATCAGAGTGCATAATGCCCTCCGGGGAAACAGCAAGCTCCTCTTCCCACTCAGACACACGTTGAGCAATATCCGCAGCACTCCCCGACATATCCGCCTCGCGCCCCAGCAGGCCAGCCAGTTGACGAAGACGATTCAGATTTTCTTCTTTTGTTGCCATCTCAGCCTCCTGTGAAAAAAGACACGGGGGCATTTCGCCCCCGCTCACGGATTATTTCACCTGTACCACCACAAACTCATCCGGATCCGGCAGCACCATCAGCGGTGCGGACTGCGTCATGGTGAATTCACGGGCCGGATCGCCCACAGTCAGCCAGTGTTTCGGATAACGGGAAGAGGCCACCACACCTTCGGACAACGCCTGCGCATCCTGAATGGCACCATAGCAACGAATGCCCTCTGCTGCCGTATTCCCCAGGACCAGTGTGCCCTCCGGCAGATAACGTTTTTCGGTACCGTCCTCTGCCACATAAGACGTTTTCGCCACCACAATGGCCAGATCGCCGTAATACCCCTTGAAGGACACCACCGCCCCCAGGTCTTTCACTGCCGTTTCGAGTTGTGAATTTGAGCCGCGACGGGTATCCAGTTTTTCGCGGAACAGCTTAAAGCCATTCAGCAGACGCCAGACCGTACCGTCCATAATGGCGATATTCACAAGGCCGCTGGCCTGATCGCAGTAGAGGTCAATATCATGCGTCGGATCAAACGTATCACGGTCCTGCTCAGACCATTTTTTACCGTCAGCCTGCTCAATGTTATTTCCTTCAGAGCGCCCGAAATCCACCTCGACAGTATCAAACTGATCCCCTTCCATGGTGTATTTGCCATACAGCACGGCATTCACCGCCTGCATTTCTTCCACCTGGACAATGGCGTGCTCTTCCTGTTTGAGGTTATCGGTAATGATACGCAGACGACGGTAGGCCGGGTCGTTCAGCTGAGCCGGATCTTCACCAGGAAGGCGCTCAACCGCCTGCTGGTAATTAAATTCGTGTTTGGGCTTGACGTAGCCCGGACGTAACACGCGGGTTTCACCACCGCGATGGCGAAGCACTTTTCCTTCAACGATCGGGGAGACATAGGCCGCCACCGGCGTTTTTCCGGTAATTTTGTCCAGCATCACCTCTTCGGTGTGGAAATTCACCGTACGGCGGAAAAACAGCTCCAGAAACAGCGCACGGAATTTCACTTTTTGTTCGGTATAACCGAGTAACTGGCGGGTCGTAAACAATCCCATAAATCAGTTCCTTTCATTAAGAAATCAGTCAGGCCAACGCGGTGGCCTGATAACGTGTTACGGCAGCGCCGCGTGACTCAGGGCACTGCCGGTAAAGGCGTTGGCCTTTTTGTGTTCATCCACACTTTCAGGCCAGCGGATTCCCTCCGTCGCAAAGGTCCCCGACTTGTAATACGTCAGCACCGCCTCTGTGCCTTCAAGCGGCAGTACCAGTATGCCAACCGCACTACCGGCTTTCTGTCCGTCCCAGACCACCAGTTTCCCGGTGGCTTCATCCAGCATCAGGGGCGTCAGTGCCGGTGTTGCCTGAGAAATCCCGCTGCTGCCTGTGGCGGTATGAGCCGGATCATTACCGGCAAAAATACGTACTTCTGCACGTTGTTCAGTGATGGTTTTCGTTACCATATTGTAAAAACCTCATATTGATGGTCAGCACTGACTTCATGGCATGGCCATGAGCATTTTCACGTCCGCATCACCGTCTGCTGACGTCTGTGACACGCCACCCCGCACCGCTGCCGGTGAATGATTCGCCATGAAATGTTCAAACAGGGCGGTTGTGGATGCAGAGACCGGTTCTGCTTTATCCGGCGATGAGGACAGAATGTCGCGGGCAGCCTCCACCGTCATTCCGGGAAACGCCGCCAGTTTTTCAGCCTGCGCCTCAGCCCCTTTTGCCTCATCCAGAGCCATAATCTGATCACGGAGTGAGGGTCCGGCATCCGCCAGTGGTGCAGCCGCAAGGATCGGGCGGGCTTTTTCCACCGTCATCTCCGGCATCGCCGCCAGCGTTGCCGCCAGTTGTTCACGACCTTTAGCCTCTTCACACGCCATAATGCGATCGGCTTCACTCTGCGTGGATGCCACCGGCTGCTGTGGTGCTGCCGCGGTCAGAATCGCCCGGGCCTGTTCAACGCTCATGCCCTGTTGTCCTGCCAGCATCGTGGCAAGGTGTTCACGTCCTTTCGCTTCCTGACACGTCAGGATCCCCATCACTCGCTGGTTCTCCTGCGCGGCAGCTTCCGTTGCAGTTAATTGCGGCATAGTGCCTCCTGTATCATGTGTGTTCAGCGCCGCAGCCATCACGCTGATGGCATCCGACGCATTGATTAATTCATCCGCCAGCCCGGCCTCAATGCCGGACTGACCTTCAAAAACGGCGGCCTCTGTTCCCGTGACTGCATCAACAGACAGACCGGTATACATCGCCACTTTTTCGGCAAACATCCGGCGCGCCGCATCAATCCGCTGCTGCATGTCCTGGCGAATCTCTTCCGGCAACGCTTCAAACTGATTGCCATCCACCTTGTGCGCCCCTGAGTAAATCAGCGTGATATCCACACCGGCCTGCGCCAGATGACCGGCATAGCTGACATGGCTCATCATCACGCCAATGGAGCCGATACGGGATGTCTGGGTAACCAGCCGTCGGGAGCAGGCCGACGCCAGCAGCATGGCTGCAGAACAGGCCGTGTCATTGCACAGTGCCCAGACCGGCTTCTGCTGACGGAGGCGGTAAATCATGTCAGCACAGTCAAACGCACCGGCGGCCTGCCCGCCCGGACTGTCAATGTCCAGCAGTACACCCCGCACCTGGCTATCCGCCATTGCCTGCTGAAGACAGGCGACAATGCCGTCATAGCCTGTCATTCCGGAAAATGGCCGCATCCCCCCCAGCCGGTGCACCAGCGTGCCTGTCACCGGCAGTACAGCAATACCGTTCACCACCCGGTAAACACGGGCCGGTCGTTTACCTCCGGCCATGTACTCGTCCGTTTCAGCCAGCATTCCGGGTGCATCAAGCTGTACCTGCTGTTGTGGTACCGAAAGACTTGCTGCCCCCATCTCGCGCCCGAGCGCGCAAAAGAAAACCCGCGCATAGGCGGGCTCCAGAAGCAGCGGTTCATTGAATGCTGCTGCAATAATGTGTGAAAGATTACGTCTCACGTGGTGTTGTCTCCTCTTCCGGCCTGCGACTCTCCGCTATCTGCTGCTGATACGCCTGCGCTATCCACACCGGACGTGAGAGTCCGGCTTTTTCCCGCTCTGCAGATTCCCTGACCTGCTGGCGGAAAATGTCCTGATAATCCTCGCCCATCAGCGCCAGCTCTTTCTCATACGTGCTCAGTCCGGCCTCAATGCGCATCACTGATTCCTGAACCTCCTTGAGCCCGTCAATGGCCATTCTTCCGGCTCCAATCCACTCAGCCCGTGACCAGGCTGATCGCGCCTGATAAAAATCAAAACGTGCCCGTGGCGGACGAATAATCCCCCGAAGAAGTGCCTCTTCCAGCCAGCAGGAAAACATCTGCGTGGCCAGTCGGGACGCAATAAATTTTCGCCGCCCCATAAAATAGCGCCACGACTCATTGGCGGATGCGCGGGCACTTGAATAACTGACCTTCGAGTAATCACGGGACAACTGTTCGTAGGAAACGCCAAGACCGGCGGCGATATACCGCAGCAGCGCCTGTTCAAGCGCCGAAAATCCATTGTCTGAATCCTGCGCGGTCTGAAGTTTCAGATCATCACCGGGGAAAAGGTGCGGAATTTTGACACCGCCCAGCGTCACGCTATTCGTGTCATACCAGGTGGAGAACTTATCCAGAATATTAATAAGCGGATTATCCTTCTGCCCCTGCGGCGCACCGGCGATATATTCAAAGGCCTTTTCGGTATCAAGGTCACTTTCAATCGTCGCTGCATACATCGCCTTCACTATGGCCGACTGAAGCTGTGTTGCCTGCAGGGAGTCCAGCATCTTCAGCCGTTCCATAACGCTGTAAAACTGATTGGCTCCACGGGTCTGCCCGTCCTCCACCGGCTCGAAAATATGCAGCATGGCCGGACGCCCGGTGGGAAGTTCACGCGGGATCCGTTCCCATCGTCCACTCCCGGAGCGAGGAAAATCATCCTCACAGATATGGTACGCAACGGCACGGCCATATCGATCAACCTCCACACCGGCCCGCAGAAAACGGTTCCCGATACCGTGTCCTGGCGTGTCCACCCGTTTCGGACTCACGGCTTTAAAACGCGTACGAAACAGTTGCGTGCTCTCCGTATCCCAGACCGGCTGCACAAAGATTTCGCCGTTAAACGCATGAACGCCCACACCTTCACGGATAAATTCCGTAAACGTGCGTTTCCCTTCCACGTCGATCTCACCAAACATCCCTTCTGCGTATTCTGACCAGGCCGCCTCCACCTCATCGACAAAACTTTTTGCCGCGGTCTCCCGCATCCCCAGCCAGCGCCAGTTCGGACGGTAGCTGATCAGAAACATATGCCCGACAATGTGATCCTTATGCAGGGCCACCGCATTGGCCGCTATTCCGTTATTGCGCACCAGATCATCTGCACGGGCATTCCCCAGACGCAACGCGGGCAGCAGGGCCGCATCGGCACTCTGCGAGGGTGGCAACCACTCTGCCATTTGCCCGCCAAATCCTGCACCGCCACCGTTGTAGCTGAGGCTCTCCCGAAGCGGAACGCCGTTCACATCAATCAGGACAGGCGTTCGTTTCATAACCTCACTCCCAGCGGACGACGGCGACGGCGGGTTGTCCCCAGTACCGACTCCGCATCATTGATCGCCCGGTTAAGCTCATCCAGAGAAGCTGCCGTATATTCAATTCTGCGACCATCTTTCTGGACAGACACCACCCGTTTACCGGTTAATAAATCAAGGCGCGCCTGACGCAGCGCCTGCAGTTCAGCGACTGTAACCATTCACTCCTCCGGACAGCTTCGCTGCCAGTTCTTTAAGGGTTGGCCGGGTCGTCTCTTCTTCCCGGGATTTTGCCAGTACAGCCAGATCAAGCTGCCAGCGTTGCACGGACACACGTAATGCCGCGTAGGCATACACCAGGCAGTCCAGCGCTTCGTTACGCCGCTTTTTGTTATCCCACAGCAGACGCATCTTTCCTTTTTCCCACTTCTCCACAAGCTCTTCCGCCACCAGTTGCTGCGCCTCTGTCTGCGAAAAAATCTCCGGATCATCAGGAAAACGGATGGCATACGACGTGGCTTCATCCGCAGGCGTGGGATCGGCTTTCATACGGGCATAGAGAATTTCTTTTGCGGTGTCCGTCCCCACTTCGCACAGATACACGCCCCGCTGATTGCGGGTTTTTGGCATGGTGATCACCGGCTTGCCATAAACAGATGCACCTTTTACCGGCAGCACCCGGAAAACACCGTGTTTTTTTGACCTCTGATAGACAATTTCGCCATCGATCCCCCCGGTGTCCCAGCAGACACGGGAAATGGTCATTTCGGTTCCGTCTGCATGGCGGTATTTTTTGTTGATCGCCACATCCACACGTAACAGCGTCTCTTCCTCATCGGGACGCCCCATAATGATGATTTTATCCACCAGAAAGGCTTCCTCTCCCGGAGCCCATCCCCAGACATACATCTCAAAACGGTTTCGCTGCGAGTCAATGCCCGCCGTCAGATAAACCACCCGGGAAGGCACCGCAGCCGTGTAACGCACAACCTTATCCATCAGCACCTGGTGATCGAGTTTTTCGCCCACGGCCTCTTCCCAGGTCTCGCCCAGCGTGGTGTTCACAAAGGTTTTCAGGCCGTTGGGATCTTTCAGTGCATCCAGCCAGTCATAGACAATCTGTACCCAGGTGGTGAACGGACTGTACGCCGTCCAGATATGGAATGTGATGGAGCGCGGCGGCGGAATTTCATTATCCGCGGCGCTGAAAAACGTCAGACCGTCGCGGGTCCACATCCCCGTGTTTTCACAGATCCACCGCCCGTTGCTCTGGTCAAGCTCAGACTGATGGATCACGCAGCCATGATGTTCACAGAGGTAGAAAACGCTTTCGGGGCTGTCCTTCTCCCATTTAAGGCCAAAAGGCGTGGACTCATCGCCAAATTTCAGATACTGCGCCTCCCCACAGTGCGGGCAGGGCACATAAAAACGCATGAAATGCGCCGACTCGTTGGCCGCTTTTTCGATCTGGCAGGAGCCTTTTATTTTAGGCGTCGAGCCGCGAATGGATTTTGGCCATACCGAGCCCTCAATACGCTTATCCCCCAGCAGGGTTGGCGAGCCCTCTTTTTCGACATCCGGCTCGAACGAGGAAAGTTCGTCATAGCAGACCACGTCCACGGATTTTTCACGGTAGTTTTTGGCGGCAGCGCCGCCCAGGCACCAGAAGCCCACACCCGATGAAAAGCGTTTCAGCGTGATGGTATTATCACGATGTTTACGTCCCAGCCAGGGAGAAAGTTTTTTCAGGCAGGGAACATCGCGAATCGTCGCCTCCACGTGAGACTTCATAAAATCTTCAGCGGCAGAATCCGTGGGCTGAAAAAGCAGACTGTTTCGGGATTTATGCTCAATAAAATACCCGGCGACTCCCAGCAACATCTTTGTATAGCCAACACGGGCAGATTTAATCAGATTAACAGTCCGGATCTGATCATTCCCCATGCTGTTCATGATGGCGATCTGGAACGGCAGCGTTTTCCATTCTCCCTCACCATATGAAGATTCTTTAGGCAGATAATAATTTTGATCAGCCCATTCAACTGGCGTCACCGGCAATGCCCTTATCAGGGGCTGTAATGCTGTTGTGACAGCACTCATCATATTATTCAGTTGTTGCTCTGATATATTCATCGAGTAAATCCGGTAATTTATCCCCCGCCCGCGCACACTGATTTGCCCCCTTCGCAATAAGGGTTTTCAGATGGTCAAGATGGCGCGGTGTTAAATCAGGAAACTGTCGCTGCATGGATAAAGGGATGGAATCAAGCGTACTGGATAACGCCATTGCCAGCTTGCTGAGGGCAAAAATACAGAACCCGGTGTCAATAAGTTTTCCTTTTGACACCTCATTTTTTAACTGCTGTGTAACAGCCTGTTCTGCTGTCAGTTCCCATCTGGCAATAAGCAATTTCTCCTCATAGTCGTCTTCGCTATCGCCATCAGGCACATCGTTTTTACTTCTTCTCAGATACGATATGTAAAAATCGCGCCAGGCATCCAGATCCAGTTGCCCTCGCTTATTCGATATCGGGGCACCCGGCAATTTCTGCAATCTGCGAAGCTGGCGATCGGTCAGACTTAAATGCCTGGCAACTTCAGTCTGCGTAGCCACTCCTCACCTCGCAAAAAACTCTCACCTCACAATCACAACAAAACCGGTCATGTCCGGTTTTAGTGTCTATTTTTTGCGCATGTCCGGTTCATGGAAAGCATGTTTTTATATTTTTCATATGGTTAACTTGCAGAGAAACCGGACATGGATCCCGGAAAATTTTCATAAATAGTGAAAATCCGCGAGGTCGCCGCCCCGTAACCGGTCGGATCGCCGGAAAGGACCCACGAAAATGATAATGATTATCATCTATATAAGGTTTATCACAACATGTGTGTACGCCATCAAACCACGAGAAATAATCAATTATGACGCAGGTATCGTATTAATTGATCTGCATCAAATTAACGTAAAAGCAACTTCAGATAATACAAATCAGCAACACTGAATATGGGGAAACATTATGTCATCAAAGAACAGAACCCGCAGAACAACAACCCGCAACATCCGATTTCCAAACCAGATGATTGAACAAATTAACATCGCTCTTGATCTGAAAGGTTCAGGAAACTTTTCAGCGTGGGTTATTGAAGCCTGCAGAAGAAGGCTGTCAACAGAGAGTTCGGGTATGAATTACATAATTAAGTAACATGGTGTTCACAGAACACGCAGTTACCGGACACATCAGTTTTCCATTCGCTCCCCGGCAGTACAGGCTTCCCCTCTGACGGGATAGCCTGAAAAAATAACACAGAAAATTATTTGTTATAATTAATATAACTTACTCAAAAAAAAGCGACGAGAAAATCAGCATCAACGAACAATAAGCGCCAATACGTGATAACAAATGGCAGCCATATTTATCTGCAGTATAAGCAATGGACAGGATAACCACACCAGAAACCGTCAGCATAAAATCCATTTGAACTTCCCCGGACAAAATCGACTCATCTAAAGATTTACAGCTCTTTTTATTATCAATATGTTAAAAGTAAAATAAACAGATGTTCAATAACACGAATACAAAAACGTGCTGAAATTCAATGAATCCATTTCTGTGTCATCAATTAATAGTGATAAACATCCGGTTTCTTCCACCATCGCACCGGACAGGCGACTATGAGGGGACAACGCCGCGCTCCGTTAACGCGGTAAACCCCGGTGTGTATCGTTTTTGATTATCCCCGCACACTCGCGCAGAGGAGTCTCCCTGTCGGGCTGCGGTCTCTGTTAATGCAGGAATACGGCGACGATACAGCGCATGATGTGTCAGGCTTGAATACCTTTATCCTTTAAAA
>OIWQ01004932.1_pt1 | contig 10157 bp, 7 predicted proteins | sample 1587571 | NCBI WGS metagenome assembly OIWQ01 (sample SAMEA3888910, study PRJEB22519) | human gut metagenome | biome: human gut; feature: human-associated habitat; material: faeces | place: Denmark | collected 2010 | reverse complement strand
AGCCATATCCATAAACTGGCTGATAGGATATTCCATCGGCTTGAGATCGCCCACGTTGAGAATCCAGAGGCGGTCGATGCCATTCTCGTAAGCAAGTGTCAGCTGTTCCCAAGGGTTCTGCACTGGAGTTACGTTGAGCAACTTGGAGTTTCTTGGAGCACCTACGTAATCTACGTGATAGTAGAGTCCCCATCCGCCCTTGTGCTTTCGTTCCTGGGCATTCGGCACACGGCGCACGTTGCCCCAGTTGTCATCGCAGAGCAGCAGGGTTACGTCATCGGGCACCTTCATACCCTTGTCATAGTAATCCATCACCTCTTTATATAGTGCCCATACCTGCGGAGTCTCGCTTGCCTTCTTTCCGGTTACGTCGGTGATGATCTTGCGCTGGTCGTTGATGATGTTGGTCATCAGCTTTGTATCAGCCTCTTCGCTCATTGCCTCATCGCCGTCGCCACGCATTCCGATGGTCACGATCTGTTCGGTACCCTTCATGCGTTCGATGCCTTCACGGAAGAACTTCTGCAGGTTTGCCTTGTTCTTCTGATAGTTCCAAGGTCCCCATCCCTTTCGGTTGCGGGCGTATTCCTGGTGGTTGCGAGCCATCGGCTCATGATGGGAGGTGCTCATCACCACGCCCATTTCATCTGCCGTCTTCTCGTTCTCCGGGTCATCGGCATAGAAAGCCCAGCCCCACATGGCTGGCCACATCATGTTACCTCTCAGTCGCAGTATCAGTTCGAAGATGCGCTGGTAGAAACGGTGGTCGCCATACTCGGTGCCGTAGGTATTCTTCACCCAGGAGGTGAGGCAAGGCGCCTCGTCGTTGAGGAAGATGCCACGGTAGCGCACGGCTGGTTCGCCATCGGTATAGATTCCTTTGTTCACGAAGATGGAGTCGTGATGCTCCACGGGAACGTCTGCCCAGTCATACCAAGGCGATACGCCCATCTGCTGGGAGAGTTCGTAGATGCCATAGATGGTGCCTCGGCGGTCGCTTCCTGCGATGACGAGCTGACCATCTACCACGGTGATGATGAATTTCTCGCGCTTGCCCTTGAGTTGTCGGGCGTCGATACGTTTCTGGCGCACCAGCTGGTCGATGGCGGCTGAATGGCCCAGGGTTCCTACCAGGATGCCTGGCTGGGAGATCTTGCCAGGAGTCTTGCCAGACTGAGAGGTGAGGGTAGCCTGACATCCGCTTACCTGACGGAAGTCCTTGATGAGTGCCTGGACAGCATAGCTAACGCCCTTGCAGTCGTTGGCATCCATATAGATTTCTACCCGGTTGCCTGGGTTGAGAAGTACATCGCCCTGATGGAAATGGACGAATTGCTGGGCTGCCTGCACACTGAAAGAAGAGAGCAGGGCAGCGCTTAACATAACTGATTTCTTGATCTTGTTTAGTCTCATAAATAATCATTGCTGTTGTGGGTGCAAAGGTAGGAAAAGGTTTTGGAATATCCTTTGCCGGATGTAACCTTTTCTTTTTTATATGTTTCATTTATGCTTTTCTGCCCCTTTCTCTTTGCACTTTCAAAGATTTATCGTACCTTTGCATAAGAAAAGCTGCACTCGGCAAATTGAAAGCAAGCTTTCTTTGCGCTCGTTTGCATTTTCTTTGCAAATAAAAATAAGAGGATTAGAATAATGATAGACAAACCGACGATAGCACGTATCATGGACTCCACCAAGATAGAAGAGGTGGTGTCGGAATTCGTCACGCTCAAAAAGCGCGGCATCAACTACATCGGTCTGTGTCCTTTCCACAACGATTCCCATCCATCCTTCTCCGTTTCTCCTACGCGTGGTATCTGCCACTGCTTTACCTGCGGAAAGGGCGGCAATGCCATCAACTTCCTGATGGAGCTGGAGCAGATGACCTATCCTGATGCGCTGAGATGGCTGGCTAACAAATACCATATCGAGATTCAGGAACGCGAGATGACCAACGAGGAGAAGCAGCGGGAAAGCGAGCGCGAATCGATGTTCATCGTGAATGAATGGGCGGCGAAATACTTCCAGGACATCCTGCAGAATGATGTGGACGGAAGAGCCATCGGCATGCAGTATTTCAGAAGCCGAGGATTCAGAGACGACATCATCCGGAAATTCCAGCTGGGATTCGCCCTGAACCAGCGCACGGCGCTCTTCGACGAGGCGATGAAGAAAGGATATCAGCCGAAATTCCTGGTGGATACCGGTCTCTGCTTCAAGGTAGATAAGGAGGAAGCGGGCAACAAGAGCGGACAGGACAAGTATCTGGACCGATTCTCGGGGCGCGCCATCTTCCCGTGGCTGAGTGTGAGCGGAAAGGTGGTGGCTTTCGGCGGACGCGTGCTGGATACCCGTACCAAGGGTGTGAGCCAGAAATACGTGAACTCGCCCGACAGTATCATCTACCACAAGGAGCGCGAACTCTACGGACTGTATCAGGCGAAGAAGGCCATCGCCAAGGAAGACTGCGTGTATATGGTGGAGGGATATACGGATGTCATCTCCATGCACCAGTGCGGCATCGAAAACGTGGTGGCCAACTCGGGTACGGCGCTGAGCATCCATCAGATTAGACTGCTCCACCGATTCACCAGCAACATCGTATTGCTCTACGACGGCGATGCTGCCGGTGTGCATGCGGCGCTGCGAGGTACTGACATGCTGCTGGAGGAGGAGATGAACGTGAAGGTGCTCTTCCTGCCCGATGGAAACGACCCTGACAGCTTTGCCCGAAGCCATACAGCTGCCGACTTCAGAAAATACATAGAGGAAAACCAGAAGGACTTCATACAGTTTAAGACCGACCTCTCGCTGAATGGCGTGACCGATCCGGTGAAGAGAAGTCAGGCTATCAACAGCATCGTGGAGAGCATCTCGAAAATCAAGAACCAGATTACCCGAGCCTCTTACATCACCGACTGCGCCCACCGACTGGGCGTGAACGAGGCGATTATCGTGAATGCGCTGAACAACTTCGTGAGAAACGGCATGAGCGAACAGGTGAAGGCTGAACGGCGTGCGGCTGGACTGAGAGACCCGAAGGCAACAGCCCCACAGCAGGGAATGCAGGCTGCCATGAGGGGCGTGACGCCGCTGGACAAGCTGCTGGAGGTGGAAGACCTGCTGGTGAAGCTGATTATCCACCACGGCGAAAAGCATATCGTGGTGAAGGATGTGGATGGCAACGATGTAGAACTGCCGATAGCACAATATATCTATCTGGATATGTCGGGCGATGAGTTCAGATTCCATAACGAGTTGTATAATAAAATCTTGCAGGAGACGCTGGAGCATCTGGAGGATGAGAACTTCGTGGCGGAAACCTATTTTGCCAACCATCCGAACCCGGAGGTGAGCAGGATTGCCAGTCTGCCGACGGGAGACCAGGAGGTTTCTACGGCGAGTCTGCAGCTGAAGCTGAATGCAGAGAAGCTGCGCCAGTTTGTCTTTAAGGATCTGCTGAGCTTCCGCACGCATTATATCGCACAGCGACTGATAGAGGTGCAGCAGGAGTTTGCCAGGAACCCTACGAACAGGGAGCTGGTGGAGGAGTTTATGAAACTGAAGAAGATGAACTCGCTGCTTGCCAACCAGACCAACTCGGTATTCAACTAGGATATTCTGGAAACAGGAAAAAGAAAATTTAAAAATGCGAAAGGTATGATATATATTCATTGGATTTATCTCTTGCTTTATATGGCGATCATGATTCCCGCTATCATCACCGTCTTGATGGACAACCGACAGCCCGCCAAGACGATGGCGTGGATTCTTGTGCTCGCCTTCATGCCTTTCGTGGGAATCATCTTCTATATCTTTTTCGGACAGAATACGAGAAAGGAACGGCTGATCAGCGACAGAAGCATGGACCAGTTGACCAAGCGCTCGATGCTGGAGTTTGCCGAGCAGGAGAATCTGCATATCCCTGCCAACAACAAGCCGCTGATGAATCTCTTTACCAATCAGAACTGGGCATTCCCGTTTAAGGACAACCAGGTGGATATCTTTACCGACGGTTATGAATTCATCTTCTCCTTATTATATGAGATAGGTAAGGCGAAGCATCACATCCATCTGGATACCTACATCTTCGAGGATGACGCCTTGGGCTATCTGGTGGCTGATGCCTTGATAGACAAGGCGGAGCAGGGAGTGGAAATCAGACTGATATACGATGATGTGGGCTGCTGGAAGGTGAAGGATGCCTTCTTTGAGCGAATGAGAGAAGCGGGCATCGATGTGCATTCGTTCATGCCGGTAAGGTTTCCGGCGTTTACCAGTAAGGTGAACTACCGCAATCACCGCAAGATATGCGTGATAGACGGCAGGGTAGGATTCATCGGTGGCATGAACATCGCCAAGCGCTATGTGAAGGGCACCGGGAAACAGAAGTGGCGTGATACGCATCTGAGGATAGAGGGCGGAGGCGTTTATGCCCTGCAGCGTGCTTTCCTGATAGACTGGTATTTTGTGGATCGCACCTTGGTATCCAACCGAAAATATTATCCGCCGGTAGATTCGAAGATCAGGAACAACTGTCTGGTGCAGGTAGTGACGAGCAGTCCGATTGCTCCATGGCCTGATATCATGCAGGGATATGTTCGCATTCTGCTTCAGGCGCAGAAGTATGTGTATATGGAGACGCCTTATTTCTTGCCTACCGAGCCTGTGCTCTTTGCGATGCGCACGGCGGCGCTGGCGGGAGTGGATATCCGCCTGCTGATGCCTAGGCATTCAGATGCCAGGATGGTGGAGTGGGCTTCCCGCTCTTATCTGATGGAGGCGATAGAGGCTGGCGTGAAGGTTTATCTCTACACGGGCGGATTCAATCACAGCAAGTTGCTGGTGAGCGATGACAATCTCTGTACCGTGGGCAGCACGAATGTGGATTTCCGTAGTTTCGAGAATAATTTCGAGGCGAATGCCTTCTTCTATGATGAGGAAATGGCGCAGAGAATCAAGCGGATTTATCTGAAGGATGAATCCAGCAGTATTCTGGTGGATGATGTGGCGTATTTAGTAAGGCGCCCGTTCCTGAAAAGATTGTTCGAGAGTATCGTAAGATTGCTTTCGCCGCTGCTGTAAAGTGTTGCTTTAATCAAAAATCCTCGTTTGTATCTCAGAAGATGCAAACGAGGATTTTTCTTTTTTATCTGAATATCGAGAAGTTTACGCTTCCGTAACTTCTATGCTCCAGGAATCGGGGATGGTCGGAGAAATCGTAGTTCTTGCCATGCTCGAAAACGAAGATGCCCTCTTCGTTGAGAAGATCGCCATTCAGTACAAGGTCTGGAATCTCGGGCAGCTTCTCCAGCGCGTATGGCGGATCGGCAAAGATGAAATCGAACTTCTGCTTGCAGGTTCTCAAGAAGCGGAATACATCGCCACGAATCAGAAGATCCTTGTCTTCGCCCAGTTTCTTGAAACACTCGCGGATGAAGTTGGCATGGTCGCGGTCGGCCTCTACACTGATCACTCGGCTGCATCCACGGGATACCAGTTCCAGCGAGATGCTGCCTGTGCCGGCAAAGAGGTCGAGGGCTGTGGCATCCTCGAAATCGATGTAATTCTGCAAAACATTAAAGATGTTCTCCTTTGCGAAATCTGTGGTTGGTCGCGCCTTGAACGAACGTGGTATGTCGAAATGGCGACCCTTATATTGTCCTGTTATGATTCTCATTTGTTTTAATGTTAAATGTTGAATGTTGAATGTTGAGTGGGGCTAGCGCCTTTTGGGCAACGCACTTTACTTACTCAGATAGAGCGTCAGCAGATCGAACGGCATTCCCTTGATTTCCGTGATGGGCGCACGATTGAATTCGGCACTCGGATTCAGGAGGAAGGTCTTCTTGACATAGAGCTTGGCGTTGTAGAGGAACCAATCCTTATCCGGAATATCGCCCGAAACATGCAGCTCGTCCTGCATCTGCTGCAATCCCAGCTGCTTCCATACGAAGAGGATGAAGTAGAGCGCATCCTTGGCATGATCAGCCTGGAAGGAATTGTAGAACTTGAATCTGTTTTTCTCGAAACAGAAGATATCCACCTTCTTGTCGTGGAAATATGCATAGAGCTTGTGGTAGATGCCCGTGAAGCTGCGCTTGTGCAGATAGTTCCACATCGGCTGCATGATAGGGGTGAAGCGCACATCCTGGAAGTTGTCTTCTATCACCATCTTCAGATCCTTGTTGATCGGGAAAACGGCCACCACATTCAGATTCGGCTGCACCCTGTAGAGGATGGCATCGCTGTGGCTGCCCGTGAAGGCATGCTGATAGAGCACGGTGAGGTCTTCCTCGTGGAATTCCTCGATAGGAACCAGCAGGATAGGCGTATCGATATAGACACGCACCTTCTGATAGCCACGCTGCAGGAGTTCGCTTTCGCCGAAAGCCTGACGCAGGTTGGCAGCTATCGATACACCGCTTTTCACGGTGTAAGGTTCGTATATCAACTGGTGCTCGGCTTCGCGATCTACAACCGAGAAGCTGAGTGTATTCTTGCTCATGTGGATGGTGAGGCGTGCTTGCTGAGTTCTTTTTTTACCAATTACTTGCATTGTCGTTGTCTTTGGTGATGTCTCCGATCTTTAATCCAGGGAAGTTGCCGGCATTGGAAGCTTTTTCTGTTACCTGTTGAATCGCCTCCTCGTTGAGACCGTCGAGATAGTCTTCGTAGGTGGCTCCGCATTCCATCAGCGGAATCTGCTTTCCGCTTTTATGGATGATGGTCGTGGCGGCGAGCGAGAATTTCCTGCCATCGGAATAAGGGATGAGGGTATCCTCTGCCTTGAGATACTTTGCCTTGATGAGGACATCGAAATCGCCGGTATAGACTCCGTACTTCGCCCTGTACCTTTCTTCGGCAGAACGGATGAGCATCAGTTTCTCCTTCACCTCAGCTTCGCGGCTCGCCATCTGTTTCTCGAAGATGAGTGGCTGGCTGATGCTGAGGACGCAAAGCAGCATCATGATAATGACGCAGGCGCCCAGAATGGCATTATTGTTTATTTTTCTTAATTTCATTCTCATTTCAAAAAGTATTAGTACTTTTGCATTGCAAAGATAATGCAAGTGAGCGCAATGTAAGCTTGCTTACAAATTGCCGAGTGCAGCTTATCTTCTGCAAAGATACTGCAAAACGGAGACAACGCAAAATATTTGGTGTTGAAATTATTAATTATTAAAGGATAAATAACAAATTGATGATAATAGACGAGCTAAAATATAAGATATTGCAGCAATTTGGCTTTCCGCCAACCCAGGAACAGGCACATGCCCTGGAGGTGTTTGCTGAGTTTCTTACCGATAGAGATCCGCATGCCGTGATGATTCTGCGAGGTAGTGCGGGTACGGGTAAGACGACGCTCTCGGGTGCCATTGTCAGGACCCTGAAGGAGATTCACCAGAAGGTGATGCTCCTGGCACCTACGGGTAGGGCGGCGAAGGTGTTCTCGCTGAACAGCGGTTCGCCTGCCTATACCATCCATCGCCGTATCTATCGTGAAAAATCGTTTTCGGGGGTAGAGGGACAGTTTAATCTGAATGATAATCTCTATACCGATACGCTTTTCATGGTAGATGAAGCGTCGATGATTGCCAATATGGGATTGGGAGGGATGAGCTTCGGAAGCGGATGCCTGTTGGATGACCTGGTGCATTTCGTGTATCAGGGACGTAACGACCGCTTGCTGCTGATAGGTGATAAGGCGCAGTTGCCTCCTGTAGGCGAGGAGGAGTCGCCAGCCCTGCATGCGGCGATGCTGGAGGGATATGGACTGAAGGTGTATGAGTGTGACCTGAACGAGGTGCTCAGACAGAGTGAGGAATCGGGTATTCTCTATAATGCCACGATGATCAGACAGATGATTACGCACGACGACATCACCCAACTCCCGAAGATTCATTTCGCTGGTTATTCAGACATCAAACCGATGCCTGGAGCCGAACTGATAGAGGCGCTAGCCGACAGCTATCACCATGTAGGTCTGGATGATACCATCGTGGTGACCCGCAGCAACAAGCGTGCAAACATCTTCAATCAGGGCATCCGCAACATGGTGCTGGATAGGGAAGAGGAGCTTTCGCAGGGCGACATCCTGATGATTGTGAAGAACAATTATTACTGGATGGAAGAAGAGAGGAAGAGTAATAATAAACTTCAAAGTAACGAGATTCCTGCTTTCCTGGCGAATGGCGATCGGGCGAAAGTGCTGAAGGTGCGCCGCCGCATCGATCTCTATGGCTTCCGCTTTGCCACGCTGCTGCTCCAGTTTCCCGATTACGACAACTATGAGCTGGAAGCTACGGTGCTGCTGGATACATTGATGAGCGAGGCGCCTGCCCTGACCCATGAACAGCAGGAGCAGCTCTTCCATCAGATAGAAGAGGATTATCAGGATATTCCGCTCAAGGCAGATAGGATGAAGGCCATCCGACAGGATCAGTTCTTCAACGCCCTGCAGGTGAAATTCGCATACGCCGTAACCTGCCACAAGGCGCAGGGCGGACAGTGGGCGCATGTGTATGTGGATCAGGGCTATATGACGGATGATATGCTCAATCCCGATTATATCCACTGGCTCTATACCGCCTTTACGCGAGCTACGGAAATGCTGTATCTGGTGAACTGGCCGGAGACACAGACGGCTCAAGAGTAGAATCTTGTCCCGCTCTGACTTAAATTCAGATGGGGATAGCCTCGTTTCAAAAAGTTTCAATCTTAGGTTCAAAACGGTTCAATGTTAGAGAAAAAGGCAAATAAATGACAGAAAGTTTAATGGTCTGAGAAAAAAATCGTACTTTTGCAACGAATTTATTAATTTATCATATATAAAGAAGTAAATGGAAAAAAGAAAAGTAGCTTTAATTACAGGTATCACAGGTCAGGATGGCTCTTACTTAGCCGAATTGTTGTTGAGTAAGGGGTATGATGTTCACGGAACAATCCGTCGCTCATCTACCGATTATCGCGAGCGCATCGCACATTTGGAGGGTACCCCAAACTTTCACCTTCATTATGCCGACCTCGGTGACTCTATGAGCATCATCCAGGTGATGAACAAGGTGAAGCCAACCGAAGTTTATAACCTCGCAGCTCAGAGCCACGTACAGGTGAGCTTCGACTCTCCTGAGTTTACAGCCGACGTAGATGCAACTGGTGTGCTCCGTATCCTGGAGGCAATCCGCCAGTGCGGTCTGGAGAAGACCTGCCGCATGTATCAGGCTTCTACATCTGAGCTTTATGGTAAGGTAGAGGAGGTTCCTCAGAACGAGAACACTCCATTCCACCCTTATTCTCCATACGCAGTAGCCAAGCAGTATGGCTTCTGGATTGTCAAGGAGTATCGTGAGGCATACAATATGTTTTGCTGCTCGGGTATTCTCTTCAATCACGAATCAGAAAGAAGAGGTGAGACATTCGTAACCCGTAAGATTACATTGGCTGCAGCCCGCATCAAGCAGGGCAAGCAGAGCAAGCTCTATCTCGGTAACCTGGATTCACTCCGTGACTGGGGTTATGCCAAGGATTACGTTGAGTGTATGTGGCTGATTCTCCAGGCTGAGAAGCCAGAGGATTTCGTTATCGCAACTGGTAAGCAGCACTCTGTTCGTGAGTTCGCCCAGTTGGCTTTCCATCACGTAGGCATCGAACTGAAGTGGGAAGGCAAGAACGAGAACGAGAAGGGTATCTGCGTTGAGGGTCCTGAGGAGCTTATCGGCAAGACTCTCGTAGAGGTTTCTCCTGATTTCTATCGTCCTACCGACGTGGTTAACCTCTGGGGTGACCCAACAAAGGCTAAGGCTAAGCTCGGCTGGAATCCAAACACCACCTCTTTCGAGGATCTCGTCAAGATTATGGTAGAGAGCGATATGGCTAAGGTGGCTGCCGAGGCTGCCGGTGAGAAGGTTCGCTGTAACCTCGTTGAATACTTGGAAAAGGGAATTGTTAAGTAATAGTTAACAGTTGATAGTTAACAGTTGATAGTTTACAATAATAATCAATGTTATCAAAAGATTCAAAGATTTATATAGCAGGACATCACGGACTCGTGGGTTCTGCTATCTGGAATAACCTCGAGAAGAGAGGCTATCACAATCTGGTGGGTCGTTCTCACAAAGAACTCGACTTGACCGACCAGTATGCAGTAGAGAAGTTCT
>OIWQ01004923.1_pt1 | contig 10173 bp, 6 predicted proteins | sample 1587571 | NCBI WGS metagenome assembly OIWQ01 (sample SAMEA3888910, study PRJEB22519) | human gut metagenome | biome: human gut; feature: human-associated habitat; material: faeces | place: Denmark | collected 2010 | reverse complement strand
GTGTCGGGTCTGTTTCGTTCTGTCTGAATGATATTGTCCCGTTGCTCGTCTGCTCGCAAGTCAAGGCGGAGAAGTCGCAGGTTCGGAAAGTGGTGCAGGAGTGCTGGAAGCTGACACCTGCACCCAATTCGCTTTCCTATATCACCTACCAATACGACTACAACCGTGAGTGCCACTACTCGCCCGTCAGGAGGATTGGACGCTACTACACGGTAAGCAAATCGCAGTTGGAAACACTCTGATATTTTGATGAAATGATGAAAGTATATATAAATATAAAGGAATACAGCAACTTACGCCTTCATCAACCTTTCAACAAAAGGATATGGCTGATGAAAAGAGAAAGCAATGTAGCACATCACTTCTCTTTTGGCGATCGGTTTGATGAAATGCTGATGAAAGGCTATTATAATAGCAATCAGTGTATTATACTATCCAATCATCAATTCATCGGATTTCCATTCCTCAACAAGTCTGCCGGGAACGCAACAGGGGAGAGCATCGCCATCCGCAAGCAGGTCGGACGGACATCCGGTCTGCCGACCGACAAAAGGAAGCCTATGTTACTGGCGAAAAGAAAAAGGAGACCAATGTCTGCCAACATCATCGCCGACACCGCCGCAGGCTTTTAAGGAACGGAAAAGCCATAACTTATTAGGGCATTTTCTTCACGAGTGCCGTGCACCGCTAAAAATGCCCCAATAAGCCAACGGGGTTTCACCCCTCTGGACACCCCCGTTTGCTTTCAGCGAAAGCAGCAAGTTGTCCTTTGGGTTACCCAAAGGCTCATGAGTTACTCCAAAGTCGGAACTCTATTTTTCAATGGTAGCAATGGTAGCAAGTTTGTGTTTTGGGCAGACCAAAACCGCTTACTATAATCCCGTTGGTCTAAAAACTCTATTCGGCAAATTAAAAAGTAACATTTTAAAGTAAAATCGGAGAAGATGAAATTCTTTCTTTGATAGAAAGCATAGAGCTTTTCATATAGTTCCAATCAGGTTTCCCATACCCATCTATTGGGAGTTTAATATTTTCTCTCTTTAGCGAATCAGGGAATAATCCATTACTGTAAGAATACTTTCCGACTATAGTTTGAAGACAGGCTATCATAAAAAAGCAAGATTCCTTGGGAATGCCACGTGTGTCTATGTAATAAATATCCCTTCCAGAACACCACTCTTCTTCTTGATAAAAAAACGTGGCATTTTCTGATCCGAAAGAAATGACACCATCTGGCGAAGTCACAATGCTGTTGTTTTTAGAAACCCTATATTTTATTCCGTTATCGAATTTCGAACGAACTACATAAGGGATGCCATTCGGGTTTTCTTTTACTTCGTATGTATGATATACTTTGGGCTTATAGATTTCAAACAAATCGCCAACCATGAATGTACCCCATTTGCTTATGTTTAAGGACTTTTCACCCCCCCCTATAACTTTTATTAACTTATCAAGGGATGTCTGTGTTCGTTTCTCTACGGCTTTCATGTACAGCTCTATATACTCCCAGTTTGGTAAATTATTATCCTTAGCTGGCAAATAGATAACACTGGCTTTCATGTCTTCTATCTTCCATTTGTCCGTATAAGCATAATTTCTCCCAACAGACTTTATCAATGGGGCAATAAACAATGCTACATATTTATTCATTGGAAACTTGGGGTATAACACATTAACATCGTCTGTTGCCCAAAATTCCTTGTCCTGATAATAAGTCTGGCCGATTGAACCATTGTAACATACCGTTAATGTCCCTGCTGGATGGGTTTCTTCATTATTGCCAATGTGGTTGGTTATCCCGTTATTGAAAGCCGTAGCTCCAATATACCGTATATCACCCTCCTTCATATCTTTTTTTGTTAATCGGCTTCCTTTGACAATGTCAAACAGAGCTTCCAACTTAAACGGCTTCCAGTTATGTATATCTATCCTGCTCATTTTTCTGCTTATTTTGGCAATTCTATCACTACTGCATCATCATTTTCTTTTATACTACTACTGTACAATACGGACTTCATAACCTTTTCATTAAATTCTTTAACGTCTATTCCACGTTTGAACATTTCGTAATCCATCATCGTTTTAATAAAATCCTCCTCGAATATCTCAAACGGAACCGTAGGCATTTGGTACGAAAGATGTTCCAAGGAGTTAATGATTTGACGGGTATTACAAAGGTTGTCTTCACCATCTCTGATGGCTGTAATCCAGTAGTCCTCTTTCTCTTGCCAACGGTCTTTAATGTCCTGACGACCTTGGTTCTTCACGGTTTCCAAGCCGTCTTCCTCAATGTAATAGCCTATGATGTTGCGCCCGTTTTGTGGTTTCCCTGCTTCAAAAACAAAGATGGAAGTTGTCACTCCAACACCGAAAAACAGATTTTCGGGCAGTTTGATTATTGTTGTGAGCGTATTGTTCTTTAAAAGTTTGTTGCCGTATTTTTTATCTGCACCATCTTTCTCCAATTTTTTGTCAGGTAGGATGAACGCACATTTCGTACCTATGGGTACAGATTTCAATACATTTTCAACAATCTTCAAACATCCGTACTTTCGTTCGTATGGAGGGTTCATCAGTACTTTTGTTATTTTCTTGCTCTTAATCCATTCGCAAGCCTCTTCCGTGCGCGTGTCTAATTGTTCAAGATTCGTTTTCCCATCTTTGTGAATGAGCATGTTGGCACAAGCAAGCGCAAAAATCTCTCTGTCAAATTCGATTCCAAACAATTGGCTTGATTTTATCGCCATTGCTTCCGAAGTGTTTACGCCACCGGCTTCTTTCACCATATTACACATTGCCTTCACAAGAAAAGCTCCAGAACCGCATGTGGCATCAAGTACTCGGTCATGTTGGTTTACCTCTATGAGCCTATACATGAAAGACGTAATATGGTCAGGCGTGAACACCTGTCCGCTTTCCGACTTTTTCTTGTAACGGTTAAACTCGTTGAAGAATATGCCCATTACATCTTCACCATTCCAATAATCGGAATTAACGCAATCGGAAATTTCAGAAACCCATGTTATGAAGTTGTCTATTGCCTCTTGGTTGTTTGTCATGTTCATCTTTATTTCTGAATAAACTTCAACAAGGAGGTCTAATTTCAAGTTCTGTTTCCTGTCTTTCTCAAGCGACTTAGACAAGGTATTCAGTATGGAGGAAGTCATTAAAGAATATTCCATTCCTTTTTCAAGCATTGCCCCGTACCTTTTTGCAACTAATGCGCAGGCAGTAATAATCATCCTATGGTATAGATTCTTTATGCCAAATTGAACATGCAGACAATCGTTTATTTTCTTAGTAAGCGAATATATCAACTGCTTATTAATCCGATTCTCCTTGAACAGAGCGATATAATATCGCTTGTTTTGAAGTGTTTTAGCAACATCCGCTATTTCTTCATATTGCTCGCTTCCTTTGATGTACTTTATAACACGGACATCTGTTCCGTTGTAAAGAATACCCACAACACGTTTATATTGTTGGGCTGTTATTTCTATATTCTTGACCAACTCCGCATAGTGCTTTTCCGAAAAGACATCCTCTTTCTCAGATTTCGTTTCCAAAATAATAGCTATGTCTTGCTTGTCATTGGGCAGGTACCATCCATCGGGCTTGTCTGACACGCCTTTAAAGCCCAATTGATTGAAAGTTGTTATTTGCCCTGTTCCTTGCTTCACATCAGGCTCTTTTTCGTCAAAGCCAAGTATAACTTTTGCGTTATCTCTTATTTCGTCTTCTGTCAAATACATTGTACGTTTAAAATTGAGTGATTCCATTATTAGGTAACAACAATTCCCGTACATCCATTTTTAGAATATCTGCAATTTGATATAGCACAGGAATGGGAGGTTGTACTTTGTTCGAGGCATACAGATTGACCATATTGAAAGTCTTTCCAAGCCTATTTGCCAATTCTGTTTGGCTGATGCCTCTTGCTGCTAATGCCTCTTTTATACGGTTCTTGCACATATTATGTTTTGCACATCGCTGTTTATCGAGTGCAAAAATATAAAATTTAATTTGGTAATCTTCGTATAGTGTCGGAAATATGCTACTTTTGTACCTGAAAGAGTTACTCTATGAAGTAAAACAAAGCAGAACAAGGCAATAGAGACGGTTGCCAAATCATTACCCCGAAAGAGGATAATTCTTCTAATATTCTTGATTTCAAGGAGGTATATTCATTATACAGATTTACTAAAATTACTTGTGAACTGGTCTTTAATAAAATTCCCCGGAAATACCCCCATGTTCGCTTCATCCTGCCATACGGCGGCGGGAATACCTCCTTCTTCTTCCAAGATGCGGAGCAATCAATGGATACAGAAAAAGAGTTGAAACTGGAGGAGGTTTTCAAACAGCTTTATTATGATACTGCATTCCCAAACCGGACTGGTCTGTTGGGATGCCTGGAACGGTTTGCCGACAAATCACATATCCTGTTTGGAAGTGATTTCCCGTCAGCGTCCTTGCCGTTCGTCCAAGAGCGCATGGCAGAATTGGAACAAATACAATGCAAGAATGGACAAACATTGGCAAGCTATACCCGGCAAAACGCTTTTTTTGTCCGATAGCAACTATAAAAACACGCAGGAAGCAATGGAAAAGGCAATCAGATTTCTCATCCTCATGCTGCTCTTTTCAGCCGCTGTACCCGTGGCAGCGCAGCAAAGAAAAAAAGTGGCTGTGGTTCTAAGTGGAGGCGGCGCAAAGGGTATGGCGCATATAGGTGCACTGAAAGTAATTGAAGAAGCCGGAATCCCCGTCGACTATATCGTGGGTACCAGTATGGGATCCATTGTCGGCGGCCTATATGCCATCGGTTACACGGCGGAACAGCTCGACAGCCTGGTACAGCGGCAAGACTGGGAACTGTTGCTGAGCGACAAGGTGGAAAGGGGAAGCCAGGATCTGGCAAGCAGGGAAAAGTCGGAACGGTACATTTTCTCCCTGCCTTTCAACCGGAAGCAGAAGAAGGGCCTCAGCGGACTGGTGCAGGGCGAGAACCTGAACAGCCTGTTTGCAGACCTGACCGTAGGGTATCATGACTCCCTGCGCTTCGACAGCTTCCCCATACCTTTTGCCTGTGTTGCCACAGATATTGTCAACGGTAAGGAAATCGTTTTCCATGAAGGTGTCCTGTCTTCGGCCATGCGGGCAAGCATGGCCATCCCCGGTGTATTTGCTCCGGTGAGGAAAAACGGCATGGTGCTGGTGGACGGGGGCTTGAAGAACAATTATCCGGCGGATGTGGCGAAGGCTATGGGCGCGGACGTGATTATCGGTGTCAGTGTCCAACAGGAACTGCTGAAAGCGGAGGAACTGAACAAGGTAACGGACATCTTGTCCCAAATCGTGGACTTTGCCTGCCGGGAAAAGTTTGAGGACAACATTGCCCTGACCGACCTCTTCATCAAGGTTGACACGGAAGGGTACACCTCCGCCAGCTTCCAGAAGGATGCCATTGACACTCTCATCCATCGTGGAGAAACTACCACACGTGCCCGGTGGAGGGAACTGAAAAGGTTGAAAAAGCAGATAGGGGTTGCTGACGGATATATGCCCTCCAAGCACGGGCATTATGCCGCCCTGTCTTCGCGCCCGTCGTTATTCATCAAGGAGATTGCCTTTGCCGGTCTGAAAGAGAAGGAAGCAAAGAAAATCATGCAGAAGTGCCGCTTGAAAGAGAACGGCATCAACCGCAAGGCGCAAATAGAACAGGCGCAATATGTCTTGCGTGAGGAACTGGGCTACTCCAATGTCTATTACACGCTGGCTCCCCAAGGGGACGATGCTTATAACCTTCATTATCATTTGGACATGAGGAACGAAAACGAGATCAATGTCGGTATGCGTTTCGACTCGGAAGAGAATGCCGCCCTGTTGCTCAATGCGGGAGTCAGGCTGAATACCTCCCTGCCTGCCGGCCTGTCATTGACCGGAAGATTGGGTGAACGCTATATGGCAAGGCTTGCCTGTTCGTTGGAACCCTCATTGATGAAACGGTTGAACTTCTCCTACACCTATCGCTACAATGACATTGATGTGGACAGCAGAGGGAAACGGGCCTGTAATGCCACCTACCATCAACATACGGGAGAAATCAGTTTTTCGGATGTCTGGATTAAGAATTTCCAATATACGGCAGGCATTGATTTTGAGTATTTCAAGATGGATGACTGGTTGTATAGTCAAGGTTTTGAGCCGCTCCGGCCAGTCAATTCGGAGCATTTCTTCAATTATTTCATTTCATTGAAATACAACTCATACGACAGGGGATATTTCCCGAACAAAGGTACCGATTTCAAGGCAACCTATACGTTGTATACCGACAATTTTGCCCAATATGACCATCATGCGCCCTTCTCGGCAGTCAGTGCCTCGTGGAATGCCGCCTTTTCCCTGAACAGCCGCCTGTGCCTGCTTCCTTCGCTGTATGGCAGGGTACTTGTCGGGCATGATGTCGCCGGTATCTACGGGAACGCTTTAGGTGGCGAGGTGCACGGCCGATATATGTCCCAGCAGCTCTCGTTTGTGGGGATCACAGGCACGGAGATGGTGTCCAAATCACTCCTGGCGGCAAGGCTGAGGGTTAGGCAGCGGATAGGCAAGGAACACTATCTGTCCCTCCAGGGTAACGTCGCGATCATGGACGACAGGTTTCAGGACATATTGAAAGGGCGGTATATCTACGCTGTCGGGCTCGGGTATGGCTTCAACAGCAAGTTCGGACCATTGGAAGTATCTGTAGGATATACGGATTATACAAGTAAGACCAAGTGTTACATTAATTTGGGGTTTTACTTTTAATGTCAGCATAGGGGGGAGTATGTCACAAGATATATCCCTCCGAGGTTTATCAGATGAAGTATTATTATAAGTTATGGAAGTTGGCATAGAATATTACATTTTTGCAGGCTCAGTCCTGCTGTTTATAGGTATTTTAATGAGCAAGACGGGATACCGTACAGGTATGCCCATCTTATTGGTTTTCATGTTTGTTGGGATGTTCTTTGGCTGTGACGGGGTGGGTATAGAGTTTCATGAGGTCAACCATGCCCAGACATTGGGTATATTCGCTCTCAATATCATCTTGTTTTCAGGTGGAATGGAAACCAGGCTCAAAGACATACGTCCCGTATTGCAGCAAGGAATTTTATTGTCCACCGCAGGGGTATTACTTACAACTTTATTCACCGGGCTGTTTATTTTCTGGATTTCGGACAATTCTCCTTTAGGGCTGGAAATGTCACTGGTGACTTCCCTTTTATTGGCTGCTACCATGTCCTCCACAGATTCCGCTTCTGTTTTTAACGTGCTTCGTACCCAAAAGATAGGGCTGAAATATAATTTGCGCTCCCTGCTTGAACTGGAGAGTGGAAGTAACGATCCGATGGCTTATATGCTCACTGTCACATTGATCCAATTGCTGACCGCCCATTCTACAGGAATAACCGGCACATTGACCTTGTTTGTGCTGCAATTTGTAATTGGTGGATTGGGTGGCTTTCTGTTAGGGAAATTGTCTGTATGGATTCTGGGAAGGATCAAACTGGAGAACCCCTCCCTCTATCCGATATTGTTGCTCAGCATTGTATTCATCATATATACTGTCACCAATGTCTGTCAGGGAAATGGTTATCTGGCCGTATACATCGCAGGTATTCTGGTCGGGAACGCCTCTATTCCCAACCGGAAAGAAACGCGGACTTTTATGGATGGCATTACTTGGTTGTTCCAAATAATGATGTTCATTGTGCTTGGTCTGTTGGTCAAACCGCATGAAATGCTGAATATGTTCCTTGTGGCACTGCTTATCAGCGGATTTATGATACTAATAGCCCGTCCGCTCAGTGTGTTCTTGTGCCTGTCCCCTTTCCGAAGAATGAACATACGTTCCAAATTGTTCATCTCATGGGTAGGGCTGAGAGGAGCCGCACCCATTATTTTTGCTACTTATCCGGTGGTTGCGGATATTCCCGGTTCAGGCCAGCTGTTCAACATTGTCTTTTTCGTGACCATTTTTTCGTTAATGACACAGGGTGTTACTATACCCCGTGTCGCCCGCTGGCTCCGTTTAGACCAGTCTTTGATTCAGGAAGAGAAGAATTTTGGGGTGGAGATTCCAGCCGAAATAAATACCGAACTGGGGGAATTTCTACTAACGGCCGACATGTTAAAGGAACACAACCGTCTGAAAGATATGAAGCTTCCCCAAGGGGCACTCGTCATATTAGTAAAACGAGAAGATGAATATCTTATTCCCAATGGACAGATGGAACTGCTAATTGATGACAGGGTATTGATTTTACATAAAAACGACATTCGATAAGTTTATGCAAACAAGAATAAAATAAGACTGATTCTATAAAATGAAAGTACAATTCATACAATCATGTGGTTAAAAATAAAGATATTATTAGGCTACACCATTCTGATTTTACTATTGGCATTCATCGTCCATCTGTTCCGTCAAGAGCAAATGAAACGTGATTCACTACGCAAGGAAGAAAAAGAACTGATAGCGATACGCCATCTGACAGAAAAGATCTACATCAGTTTGTTGGACCTTTCCACTAACGCGGAAATTGCAGTTATATGGGAAAAGGATGACCTGCAAGACTACAGTCTTAAACGTCAGAGCATATGTGACAGCCTGCAATGCCTAAAAAAGTATGTTTACACACCACAGCAAAAAAACTATGTCGACTCATTGTGCCTGCTGCTTTGGAATAAGGAAGTCTTGCTCTTTAAAGTGGTAGAAACGTTCAATGAATTACAAAATGTGGGAAACATTGTACGGGAAAGAATCCCGACAATCGTTTCAACCGTCCAGAAACAGGACTCCGAGAAAAAAGAAGGAACAACATATACAGTAGAACCTGAAACAGCAAATATTCCAAAGAAGAGGTGGAGGCTTTGGGATATTTTCCGCAAAAAAGAAAGCAAATCTGCCTATCTGGAACAAAAAGAACAACAAGATAGAAGGCAACAATACCTGTCAGGAACCACCTCTTCCGGGAATACGGCACGGATGCTCCGCTCGTTGAATGAAAAAGTAACCCGAGAACAAGCGAAAAGGCAGGCCCGGCTGCTGGCGCAGATGGACAGCCTGTACGCCGGCAGTGTGGAGCTGAACGGGAGGATGAACAGCATGGTCTCCGAATTTGAGCGGGAGAACAACGAGCGTTTTACCGCACGCTACAAGGCCTTTGTCCTTGAACGTGACAACTCCTACTATATGGTAGCCGGCCTCGCCCTGTCCGTCTCCCTGCTGGCGATCATGCTGTACACCGTCATCCACCGGGACCTGAACCGCCGTCTCCGGTACGAGAGGGAGCTTGAACAGTCCGACAGGAGGAACAGGGAACTGCTCCGCTCACGCAAGGAGCTGATGGCCTCGGTGGCCCACGACCTGCGCGCCCCGCTGGCGGCCGTCAAAGGCTGCGCGGAGCTGTTGCCCTCGGAAAACGACGTCAGCCGCAGGACCGGCTATCTGGACAACATCCTGCACTCGGCCGATTACATGCTCGGCCTGGTAAACACGCTGATGGAATACCACCGGATGGATGAAGGCGGGGTCCGTTCCAATGACACGCTCTTCAGCCTGAAAGCCCTGTTCGAGGAAATAGCGAACGGCCATCGTCTTGCCGCCAGACAGAAGAACCTAATGTTTACCGTATCCTTCTCCGGTCTGGACACCGTCGTCTGCTGTGACGGCTCGCATATCCGGCAGATAGCCGGCAACCTGCTGTCCAACGCCCTGAAGTTCACACCCCACGGGGAGGTTCGCCTTGAGGCGGAATACCTGTATGGGGAACTTTGCATCTCTGTCCGGGATACCGGCGTGGGAATAAGCGCAGAAGAGAAAGAACGGATATTCGGGGCGTTCGAAAGGCTGGACAATGCGCGTGACATTCCAGGGTTCGGACTGGGGCTGGCGATCACGGCCCGGCTCGTGTCCGAAATGCGGGGCCGTGTGGAGGTAAAGAGCGCCCCCGGTGAAGGCAGCCGCTTCTCCGTTTTCCTTCCCGTGCCACCGGCCGGACAGTCCGCCCCTCTGGAAGAGAAGGTGTTTCCGGCCTGTGAACCGCCCGGCGGCATCCGTGTGCTGGTCATGGATGACGACCGCATCCAACTTAGGATCACCCGGGAGATGCTCTCCCG
>OIWQ01004918.1_pt1 | contig 10186 bp, 9 predicted proteins | sample 1587571 | NCBI WGS metagenome assembly OIWQ01 (sample SAMEA3888910, study PRJEB22519) | human gut metagenome | biome: human gut; feature: human-associated habitat; material: faeces | place: Denmark | collected 2010 | reverse complement strand
ACGGGCGCGACCTTTATCGCTTACGCCGTGCAGCTCGTGCCGATGATCCTGATTTTCGTCGTGTTCTACTTTGTCCTCATCCGCCCGCAGCGCAAGAAGGATAAGGAAGCCAAGGCGATGCTCGACAACCTGAAGGTTGGCGACCGCATCTGCACCATCGGCGGCATCTACGGCACCATCGTCAAGATCAAGGACGACGTGCTGACCGTCGAGGTCGGCGACCAGAAGACCCAGATGATGATCGCCCGCTGGGCCGTGCGCAACGTGGAGCAGCTCTCCGTGACCAACGATTCTGAGCAGCTCATCTGATTTCCCGCATAAGATAAACCGCCCCGTCATAGTTTTGGCTGTGACAGGGCGGTTTTTTGTGGGAAAGAGAGGGGAAGAGCGTGGAAAATCAAACCTTTGCTTCGTCAAGGGGCGTCGGCTCGTTCAAGCGGACGACGCGAAGAAGCGCGCGCAGAACGGAAAAAAACGCGATGTTTGCCGTGCTGCGCGGGGTGCTCGTCGCGGCGGCGATCACCGTCATCGGCGTGGCGGTCTTCGCGCTGATTCTGAATTGGTGGAACGCCAGCGACCGCGCCATCACGGCCGTCAATCAGGTGGTGAAGTTCGTGTCCATCCTCGCGGGCGTGACGACCGCCATGCGCGCGGGGGAGAGCGGCGGCGCCATGCGCGGCGCGTGTGTCGGGCTGCTGTATATGGCGCTGGGGATCGTCTGCTATGCGTTGATGATGGGGCAAAGCCCGAGGCTGACCGCCTATCTCGCCGATCTGGGCATGGGGCTGGCCGCGGGCGGCCTGTTCGGGATGATTCTGACGGCGCGGAAGACGGGCTGAGAGACATAAAAGGAGCTGTCAGTTTGCTTGACAGCTCCTTAGAATTACTTCCTCATGGCCTTGCGGAAATTATACCGCGTTTTCCAGTAGCGCGATTCGCGGCGGATGGTGTTGATGATGTCCCCGCCGAGAAACAGGAAGACGTTGAGCAGACAGAGCACGATCGTCACCCGCGTGGACGCGCCGCCGACGATGAAATAATACAGATACAGCGCTGCGTCGGCCAGCGCGAGATACTTCATCTTGATCGGCAGGAACATGAACAGCAGCACCTGCTCGTCGGGATACAGCGCGGCGTAGGCGAAGAATAGCGACAGATTGAGGAACATGTTACTGCCATAGCCGGTAATCAGCGCGGCGATGATCGAGCCGAGCATGCCGACCGCATAATACAGGTTGAACCTGACCTTGCCCCACTGGTTTTCCAGCCCGAGGCCGATCATGTAGTAGAAATACAGCGCGAACAGAATGAAAATCGGGGAGCTGGACGGCGGCGTGAACACGAACGTCACCAGCCGCCAGATTTGCCCGCGCATGAGCCCCGCGCGGGTCAGCGAGATGAGAGAATAAAGCCGGTAGCCCAGCGTCGGCCAGATATACATCAGCGCGAAGACGATGCCCTGACCGATGACGATGTATTTCATCAGATTGCCGATGGCATAGCGGCGCAGTTTGCGCTCCAAGTCATAATTGATGCGGTTGTCCTTCAAGCGGCAGACCTCCTTTTGATGTAGTATACCATATTTGCGCGCGGGGGAAAACAGTGAAAACCGCTTTTTCGGGCTGACCGACAGAATTTTCAAAAACAGGTGAAAAAAGAATAAAAAATGTATTGACAAGAAGCGCGGATTCTGATATAATCTCTTCTTGTCAGGCGGATGCGTGATCTTGCGAGACCAAACGCCAATGTGGCTCAGTCGGTAGAGCAGCGGTTTCGTAAACCGCAGGTCAAGGGTTCGAGTCCCTTCATTGGCTCCATTTTCGAGGTGTAGCGCAGTTTGGTAGCGCGTTTGGTTCGGGACCAAAAGGTCGCAGGTTCAAATCCTGTCACCTCGACCAAGATAAAGACTTTCGAGAAATCGAAGGTCTTTTCTTTTTTTGCCAAAAAAGACTCGACCATTTAATGCCCCTAAATGGCATGTAGAGACGTTTATACGCTGAATGGTAAAAATCTACAATTTGCAGGGCGATGTGGTTGCGCTGATTGACGCGAATGGTACGCAGGTGGTAGAATATGGTTATGATGCGTGGGGTAATCCGATCAGCAAGAGCGGAAGCATGGTGGCGACGCTCGGTACGGAAAACCTATTTAGATATCGAGAATATGTTTACGATGAAGAAACTAAGCTGTATTATAATAAGGAATGTGGGATCAATAGTGAAAAAAGTCTTAATGAAGTAAAGGGAGAATTAAAGTGATTTTAGATGGAATAAGATACCGTATTTTTTCGACAGGGTGTATCGTGGGTATAATGGGATTATTTTTGGCAATAGTCTCTGTTGTGCATGATAAAAAATATTTGGCGGCATCATTTCTGAGTTTGGCGTTTTCTTTAATATATGTGACATCCTATTTATATGTGTTGATGAATCCTCTTATAATATCCTTCACGGGAAAATTCAAGGAAAGTTATCGAGATTCAAGGATTGCGCCACCATTACCTGTGACTCGTGCTTATGTATTCGACATAGGAGAAAAAACTAATAAAGTAGTATATTTGGATGCGTTTACAAAAAATAAGTATTTTCAGGAAAATATGGTGATTGATGACGAATATACGATATATTATGAAAAAAGAACAAAGATAGTCGTAGGTGTAAAAAAAGAAAGCCGATGACTTTATAGACGGAGTTCAGAATACCAAGAAGAATAAAAAGGGTATACAAAGAAGAGCGCCGTTTAAGCAAATGTTGTTGAAGTATTGACAAACGAGGGAAAATGAAAAAAGGTATTTGTATTATTTTTTCAGGTTTGACGATTTTTCTGATCATAATGAACATGGTGTTTTATGAAAATGGAGAGAAATTCGTAAAGGAAGAATCGTATGCATGGAATGAGAAAGAAATATATGCATCGGATCATTTGATTGGGAAAAACGCATTTCAAGAAATAAAAGAATTAAATGGAGCCGATATAGATGTCAATAAGGAAATCAAATATGTAAATATAGTGAAAAATCTGGCTCTCGTCGTTTTTGAAAAGGATAACTTGAACAATGGAAAGATTCAATTCCTTTTATATTCAGTAGATGGACGTTTTTTATATGGATATCAAATAACGCCGAAAAATGCTGCGAGAATTCAGGTGGGAATTCTGGCGGAGAGTGAAGAAATTTGTATATTCGATCCTAAATTTGGATATGATTATAATGATGGAAAAATAAGATATGGAGTAACGATTATAAAGAATGATGGGGCGTTATCTTATGGCTATTTTTATGATGATAGAGCTTTGGGATGGGAAGCATATACGGCATCTTTTTCTGAATTTATACCCAAAGAGATAAAGAAGGGGAAGGTAGTCATTCAGGAATCTGAAACGGGAAAAGAAATCATTTTGTTTGTTAATCGAGTGGGACAGCGCTCATAATGGAATGCATTATTTGCAGGAGAGCCTGTGCCAGAACCATGGAATTCATTATACTTTCAATGAGAAAGACTGAAAATATGGTATATTCATTTGATAATAAAGATGATATCAATAAAATTAAAATACATGATTGCGCCTTTTACGGTTTTGAATATAAGCAGAAAAAATCAGAAGTAGAAATCTATTGCAAAAATGAGATGACAAAAGAAGAAAAAATAATTAGATTTAGAAGTGTTATATGTATATATATGCAATCGTGCAGATTTTGGGCAGGTGGGAATAATATACAGTGCATGTATGTGGCTAATGATGATTATATTACGGAACTTCAGAACAAACAAAACCAGAATCAAGAACTATATTCTGGTTCAAGGTTGGCTAATGGAGATAGGTTTATTCCGGTGGGAATGGAGATAAATTCTGGAGATGAACTTGTTATATGTTGTGAGGAACTTGAAGTGATATAAATGATGATTGGGGCGATGATTAGACAGAGATCGAATTCAGAGCATTTTGATCCGGCGCAAAATGATGCTGACGATTCGCGAAGCGGCGGAATACGGCAGCACCGGCATCCATAAAAAATTGAGACAGAAATCGCAACGAAAATCCAGCCGTGCCTTGAGAAAAGGGGAGGGGTGTGTTATAATCAGTAATCGTGTCAGGTTTTTGAACGGAATAGCATGTCAAGCAAGGCAACAAAGGAGCTGTGAGCATATATGAAATTGGGCGTTGTGATTCGTAACGCATCTAACGCTATTCTTCACAGTTTGGCATAAATCGTTAAAAATGAAGGAATACCTCATTTTTTGAGCTTGTAGTGACTTGAAACTTGATAAATGTTTGCGCACGTTCATGAAAAAATGGTGCGCGATTGGTGCGTAAATTGGAGCGCAATACAGCTCGAAAAGCGGAAAGTTGAAGGGATGTCCATCAAGCATGGACATCCTTTTCTATACCCTCTTGAATAAATGGGGATAAATAGGGTATAATAGGGGTAAATCCATGCGGGAAAAGGAGGGAAAACAGTGAATCAGGAAGAAGCCCAAACGCGCATGAAAGAGCTGGAACAACAGATTGCCGAGCTGCCTGTTGGCTCCATCACCAGAAAAACGGTGAACGGGAAGATATACTTTTATCAGCGCTGGTCTGAGAATGGAAAACGTAGAGAAAAGTATATTCCTTTGGATGAGGTTGACGCATTCCGAGAACAGATTGAGCATCGAAAGACGCTTGAACAGGAAATCAAAGCGTTGCGTAGAGGTCTGCCAAAGGTGAAGAAGGCCGAGCCGTTGAACTTCATCACCAACGTCCGAACAGGTAATACGCTCCGAACATTTGCTGATGCCGTAAGCTGTTATCAGAAGCGCGAATGCTTTCAGCAGCTGCATGATTATGTTTATGGCGAGACGCGGGACAAGGTGTTTATTCTCTATGGTCTGCGTCGAACGGGAAAAACCACGATGATTCGTCAGATTTTCGCTGACATGGCCGAAGATGAATTGGCCAAAGCGGCGTTCATTCAGATTACGGCAAAGGATACGTTGGCGGATGTCAATAAAGACTTGAAAACGCTGGAGCAGAAGGGCTTTCGCTATGTGTTTCTGGACGAAGTGACGCTGATGGAGGATTTCATCGAGGGAGCGGCGCTGTTTTCGGATGTATTTGCGGCCTGTGGGATGAAGATTGTGCTGTCCGGCACAGATTCGCTGGGGTTTCTATTCACGGAGGACGAACAGCTTTACGATCGCTGCGTGATGCTGCATACGACGTTCATTCCCTATCGGGAATTTGAATCGGTGCTGGGGATTCATGGCATCGACGAGTATATTCGTTACGGCGGTACGATGAGCTTGGGCGGCGTTCACTATAACGAAACGTCTACCTTCGCCAGCAAGGAAAGCGCTGACGAGTACGTGGACACGGCGATTGCTCGAAACATCCAGCACTCCCTACGCTGCTATCAGTACGAAGGACATTTCCGCCATTTACACGACCTGTATGAAAAAGACGAGTTGACCAGTGCAATTAACCGTGTGGTTGAGGATATCAATCATCGTTTTACGCTGGAGGTTCTGACACGGGATTTCAAATCGCACGACTTGGGTATCTCCGCAAACAACCTGCGTCGCGACCGACAGAATCCGACGGATATTCTGGATCGGGTGGATATGGATACCGTAACGGAAAATCTGCGAAAGCTGCTGGAAATTCGCAATCAGGCGGAACAAACGGTCAAGCTGGATCGAACGCATGTGCGAGAAATCAGAGAATATTTGGAACTGCTGGATTTGACGCAGGAAATCGACGTTCTCCACCTGCCGGATGTCAATGAGAAGAGCAGCCGAACCGTGATTGCACAGCCAGGGCTTCGATATGCACAGGCTGGCGCCTTGATTCACAGCTTGCTGCTGGATGAGACGTTCAGCGCGCTGTCTTTGGCAGAGAGAAATGCCGTGCAGGAACGCGTTCTGAATGAGATCAAGGGGAGGATGATGGAGGATATTGTTCTGCTGGAAACCAAGCTGGCCAATCCGAAAAAACAGGTTTTTGTGCTGCAATTTCCCGTTGGCGAGTTTGATATGGTCGTGTTTGATCCGGGTGCGGGCTGTTGTCAGATTTATGAAATCAAGCACAGCGCTGAAATTGTGCCCCAGCAGATACGTCATTTAATCGACGAAAAGAAATGCGAGCAAACGAAACATCGGTATGGGCCGATTACAGGAAAATATGTGCTCTATCGCGGAAAAGAACAGGTTGTGCAGGATGTACAGTATCGGAACGTGGAGACATATTTGCGAGAAATCAAAGAAAAAAAGTAAATTTCATAACATGGCCACTCGATTTTTGCGAAGATCGAGTGGTTTTCTTTTGACCCAAAGCGTCTGAAAAGACGCTGAATAGGAGAGTTGCTTGATGATACAGACGGCTTTTTTTGCACCTATCAGAAGGGAGCGATAAAAAATGGATGCGCACGTTATCAGCCTTGCCAACCAGAAGGGCGGCACAGCCAAAACGACGACCTGCGCCAACCTGGGCATAGGGCTGGCGCAGGCGGGCAGGAAGGTGCTGCTTGTCGATGCAGACGCACAGGGAAGCCTGACCCTAAGCCTTGGCTGGGAGCCAGACGAGCTGCCGATTACGCTGTACGATCTTATGATAAAAGCCATACAGGATAGACCTGTCACCCATGGAGAAGGGATGCTTCATCACGAGGAAGGGGTGGATCTCCTGCCTGCCAACATCGAGCTGGCAGGCATGGAGATGTCGCTGATCAGCGTCATGTACCACGAAACGATACTCAAACAGGTGATTGAGCCTTACAAACATGAGTACGACTACATTCTCATTGATTGCGCGCCGTCGCTGGGGATGATGACCATCAACGCGCTGGCGGCAACGGATGGCATTGTTGTGCCGACGATTCCGCAGCATTTGCCGACAAAGGGCATCGAGAAGCTGCTGGAAAGCGTTCATCAGGTCAGGCGCGGAATCAATCCCAGCCTGAAAATCGAGGGGATTCTGATGACCCTGATGGACGGGCGAACGGTTTACGAGCGCGAAATCAGCGAGATGATTCGGAAGGCATACGGCGGGAAAATCAACATCTTTGGAACAGAGATTCCGCGCTCTGTGCGGGCGGCGGAAACCAGCGCCGAGGGAAAGAGCATCTTTGCCTATGCGCCCAGAAGCAAGGTCGCGGAAGCCTATCGGCAGTTGACGAAGGAGGTGCTGGCGCTTGAAAAGCAGCGCGAAGAACATCGTGCTGAAATCGGTCGATGATATCTTTCAGACCGAAGAAAATCGAGCGGATGCACAGCGCGAACGGGTGCAGGAGATTCCGCTTGACCAGCTCAAGCCGTTCAAGAATCATCCGTTTAAGGTGCGCGACGATCAGCGGATGCTCGATACGGTGGACAGCATCCGTGAATACGGCGTGCTGGTTCCCGCGATTGCGCGACCTGATCCGGAAGGCGGCTATGAGCTGATATCGGGGCATAGGCGTAAGCGCGGCTGTGAAATGGCGGGGCTTCAAACCATGCCGGTCATCATTCGGAATTTGGACGATGATGCCGCCGTGCTGGTGATGGTCGATTCCAATATCCAGCGCGAGGAGCTTCTGCCGAGTGAGCGGGCGTTTGCCTATAAGATGAAGCTGGACGCGATGAAACGGCAGCAAGGCGAACGTACAGATTTAACTTGTGCAACGGTGTTGCACAAGTTGGATAGTAAAAGATCACGTCAGATACTTGCGGAACAGTCTGGCGAGAGCCATGAGCAAATACGCAAATATATCCGCCTTACCCACCTTATCCCGGAAATTCTGGAGCTGGTAGATAACTCAGTCCTTAAAGACCAGGAAATGCTCCAGATTGCCATGCGCCCTGCGGTGGAGCTGTCCTACCTGCGAAAAGAAGAACAGGCCGACTTGTTCGCTATCATGGACGAGATGGACTGCACCCCGTCCCACGCCCAGGCCATCAAAATGCGCCAGATGTCCGAAGCCAAGACTGGAGGGGAACGGCTGGCCAAAGACGCCCTTGTTTCCATTATGAAGGAGGAAAAGCCCAATCAAAAAGAACAGTTCAAAATCCCAAAAGAAAAAATCAGCCGGTTTTTTGCGCCGGGGACGCCCACGCAGAAGATCGAGGACACCATTGTCAAGGCGCTGGAACTTTACCGCAAACGCCAGCGCAGTTTAGAGAGATAGCCCACTCACAAGGGGGAAGTGCGCCCATTTGCAGGGAAACGGCAGCTTGTGCCGGTTCCCCCTCTCCACACCTCACCCCTTCCAAACAACCTAAACAGCCTAAAAAAAGAAGATATTTGGGGAGCCTGGATGTATATAGAAAGCTCCGGCCTCTTTTCCACAGGCAGACATCGGGCTGCGAGGAAAACCGGGCGGGCCTCTCTTTTTTAGACAGTAACCAACACAAGCCGCAGCACATCGGAAACGGTGTGCTTTTTTGCGGCCATTTCAAGGAGGTAACACGATGAAAGCATTGAGAAAGCCCCTGTCCCTGTTCATGGCCATGCTCATGTGCCTGGGCATATTCGCAGGGACGGGAACCACAGCGTTTGCCGCAGGGGAAACCATGACGACGTATATGGTGGAGTTCCCCCGTGCCAGCGACCCCAACAAGGCAGGCTGGGGACATTCCGCTATGAATTTCCTGGGCGGATGGTCTACCGGCGAAAATAACGGTTTTACCATCCACACGCAGGATTCCTTTAACGGGAAAGTCATCTACTGTATCGAACCCGGCGTCAGCGTTCATTCCGGCGACCAGTTTACTGGCCGGGGCGAGGATTTCTGGGATGATTACCCGTCCGATCTGAACCCCACTATCCCACCGGACACCATCAAGGAATATATCGGGCGGATTATGACCTATGGATGGCAGGGCAACGCCAGCACCTCATGGATGACCGATGACCCGGAGGACGCCAGCAAGATGGCCGGGGCAATCGCCACCCAGCTTCTTGTCTGGGAAACCGTCGTGGGTGAGCGCGACAGCCAGTTTAACCATGTGGACGCCAATGCCCAGGGCAAAAACAACGTGACGGAATATATCAGCGCCGACCATCCCCTATATAGCGAGATTTTCAGCCAGTATTCCGCCATTGAGAGCGCGGTCAAGCGCCACACTATGCTCCCCAGCTTTTTCAGCAGCACCGCAGACGCCGGTGCCTATGAGCTGAAATGGGATGGCCAGCAGTATTCCCTCACTCTCACGGATGAAAACAATGTGCTGGGAGATTACACCTTCTCCAGCAGCACCACCGGCCTGAATTTCTCTGTGGATGGCAACCAGCTCACCATCACTTCTGCCCAGGCCATCAAAGGCTCTGTGACCATTAAGGCGGAAAAAGTGACTGCCCAGCGCAGCGGTGTTGTAGTTTGGACAGACGGCGTTACTGGCGGCGGCAAGCAGGACTTTGCCACCTACGGGGAAACCGTGTCCGATTATATGGTGGGCTATCTGAACCTGGAAGTAAAAACCGGCAATATGAAGCTGGTCAAGACTTCCGAGGATGGACAGGTAGCCGGGATCAGCTTCACCATTACCGGCGAAGGATACAGCGCCACCAAGACCACCAATGAGGCGGGCGAGATCGACATCTCCGACCTCAATCCCGGCGTTTATACCGTAACCGAGCAGTCGATTGACAAATACGAACCCCAGGAAAGCCAGCGCGTGACCATCGTCAGCGGCCAGACCGCCACCGTGACTTTTAGCAACGTGCTCAAACGCGGCAGCCTGGAAGTGACGAAAACCAGCGAGGACGGGCTGGTGGAGGGCATGACCTTCCATCTGTACGGCACATCCCTCTCCGGGCAGCCGGTGGATGAGTATGCTGTGACGGATTCCAGCGGTGTGGCGCGCTTTGAAAACGTGCTTATCGGCACAGGCTATGTATTGGAGGAGGTGGATACCCCCATCCGTTATGTGGTGCCGGATTCCCAGACAGCCACCATCGAGTGGAATGAAGTGACCCACAAGAGCGTGAACAACGTGCTGAAGAAGTTCCGCGTCACCGTCACCAAGAGCGATGTGGAAACGGGTGCGCCCCAGGGCGATGGTTCCCTGGCCGGCGCTGTGTATGGGCTGTATAAGGGAGATGCCCTCATCGACAGCTTCACCACGGACGAAAACGGCCAGTTCACCACTGGATATTACGTCTGCGATTCGGACTGGACAATCCGTGAAATCAACCCCAGCGAGGGCTACCTGCTGGATTCCTCTATCCACAA
>OIWQ01004911.1_pt1 | contig 10207 bp, 10 predicted proteins | sample 1587571 | NCBI WGS metagenome assembly OIWQ01 (sample SAMEA3888910, study PRJEB22519) | human gut metagenome | biome: human gut; feature: human-associated habitat; material: faeces | place: Denmark | collected 2010 | reverse complement strand
AATATCTTTTATAGGAAAATTTTTTATAATACAAGCTAAATACACAAAATTGCGATTGCAATTTTGTGTATTTTTTTGTTTTAAGCTTTTTGAAAAAGATTGCAATTTTGAAAATTTTGTTATATAATGATTCCATACCGATAGAAATCGGAAATTTTTTTGGAGGAGATTCAAATGTCAAAAAAACTTATCAGTATCATAGTGTCATGCGCTCTTGTAGGTGTAATCGGCGTTTCCGCAGCTATTGATACAGACGGTCGTTATGTCCCAAGTGAGGGCGTAAAAGAAACACACAAAGTTTACTTCCTTATGCCTGAGTCATGGAAGAGTGAAAAGTACAATGCTCATGATGCAGGTGCATACTGGTGGAACGGTTCAGATCCATGCGGCTCTCTTGACGGTACGTCAGTAGGTCCTGCTTGGCCGGGTTATAAGATGCAGGTTGAAAATGCTGAAAATAACATCTTCTATCTTGACCTTCCTACAGATGTTCCTAATCTTGATTTCAACAACTACCTTAACGGCGGTCAAAGGACAGAAGATGCCGCAACAGGTAAAGTAACTTACGAGTTTACTGAGGATCAGTTTAAGGCTGCTAAGCAGACTGCCGATGTTTCTTGTCAGTACTATTCGGAAGGCGACAATGAATATTATGACAGTTTGCTTGACGGCGAATTCTGGGCAAAGGCTCAGGAAGCATTTGACGGTGATGACAAGACATTCCTCGGTAAATTTGCTGACAACTTCTTTGAGGATCCTGACTGGGGTATCTCAATGTACCTCACCAACATGATTTATGTTATAGACCCTACCAACACTTCTGTAAGCGTAACAGGTAAGGAAACATATGCCGGTGAGTTCTACTTCTACTATGGTCTTAACGAAGAAACAGGCAAGTACGAGTACGGTTCACTTCCTAACTATGATATGGCTAAGGAAGCAGGTCTTGTTCAGACAGTAGACAAGAATGCAAAACCTGCTACTCCTGATCAGGCTGCAACAACAGCTCCGTCAAGTGACAAGAAAGATGACAACAAGACAGATTCTACAAAGAACACAGTTCCTACTGCAGGTCAGAACCCAACATCTTCTGCAAACGCAGTTTCAACTGCTGACACAGCAAATAGCACAGACAACAGCGCAGTTCAGACAGGTGCTACAACAGCAGCTGCAGTTCTCGCAGTTCTCCTCGTTGCAGGCGGTGCAGTTCTTTACACACGCAAGAGATTTGAATAATCTTAAATAATTATACATAATTATTTGATGCCCTCCGCTTTGGAGGGCGTTTTTGCATTACTGTTTATTATTTGTTCTCTTATGTATGACTGAATAAGCGGAAATTACGGTTGAAAATATGCCAAAATTCCGTAAAATGCAAATTTGGTGGAATTTAACACAAAAATTTGGTTGTTATTACATTGAGATTAAGGCTCAAAATTCCCTGTAACACTTGATTTTTACTGCGTTTTATACTATAATAATCATACAGATGCAAGTATGGTGTCGGAAATTCATAAGGAGGAAATACAAATGTCCAAAAAAGTTATCAGTCTTTTATTGGCTGTTATGCTCACAGCGGCAATGATAGTGGTTGCTGCAATAAGCGTTTCTGCCGATACGGACGATGAAGGCAGTTATGTGCCTTCTGAGGGCACTGAAACCTACCATATATATTTCTGCAAGCCTGATGACTGGGAAAACAAATATACATCTGATGCAGGTGTTTATTGGGAAAACGGTTCGGATACTCCTTCAGCGTGGCCGGGTTATTCAGCTCGCAATGCTGATATCAAAAATGTTTACTGTTCTGATGTACCGACCGATGTTGATAAAGTAATCTGGAACAACGCTCTTAAAGGTACAGACGATCCTACAAATCCTGAATATAAACTTGCTTATCGAACAACCGATATTAATTTTAAAGGTTATGAAAAAGGCGAGTCTGATTATTATCCCAACGGTGTTGAAAGCTTTGATAATATGATTTATATTATCAATCCTGAATTTACTTCCGAGAACGATAAGGATGAATTGATTTTTGCCGGTGAGTGGTTCTACTACTACGGTAACGGTGAATACGGCAATGCTCCTAAAAAGGAAGACCTCAAGGCCGGTGATTATTACGGCAAAGACGGTGTGTTCCCGACAGAGTACAATCCATCGGGTGAGGAAACAACAGCCGAATCAACAACAGAGGTTGTAACAGAATCGGAAACAACCGAGTCTGCAACTGATGGTGCTGCTGCAACAGAGGGTACAACATCATCTGCTGAATCTTCGCTTGCTCTTACAGTAAATGCAACATCTAATTACTTCCCAATGGCAAGTGCAAAGTATAATGCAGTTACAAATCAGGTAACGGTTACATATATTATGCAGTCTCCAAAGAATGTGCTTGACACGCAGTGGCACATTTCTTATGACCCTTCAATCCTTTCGGTTGCTGATGTGAATACTGCTAAGTCGGTTTGCCCGACAATGGACGGCAGAGGTGTATATGTAAACTTCAAGAATAAGTCGGAAGGCGTTGGTTATGTAAGATTCGGTGCAAGTAATCTCGGTCTTTATGACTTTAGCGAAAAGACGCTTTTTGCAACAGTTGTTTTTGATGTTAAAGACATTTCAAACATCATACATAGGAAAAAAGAAATCGCGGGCAGTCACAGCTCTGAGCCTGCTTTTTCTGATGCTGTGTCTGACAGGATGCAGCATGGAAGGAGTACCGTTTGCAAACTGGGACTTATATCACAGCGAAACATACGAAAATGCAGAATCCTACCAAACGGGGGATTTTTCGGGTAATGCAGATGAAGTACAAACGTTAGCTGTATACTGGCGCTCCGGAGAGATAAAGATCACGGAATCAGAGGGCGATTCTATTGAGATCCGTGAGAGTGGAAAAAATCTGACAGAGGATGCAAAAATGCATTATTATCTCAAAGACGGTCAGCTAGAAGTCCGTTTTTGCGCATCAGGAGCAACCATTCAAGTAAAACCGAAGGAGAAGCACTTGCAGATAGAAGTGCCAAAAAACATGCAGTTGTCCATTCACAGTACATCCGCGGATGTGAAAGCAAAACATTTAGAGCAGGAGCAAATATTAGTGGCAACCATGTCGGGTGATATAGAGATCGGAGAGTTTGTGGCAGAGGAAGGAGATCTCAGCAGCGGTTCCGGAGATATTACATTGGACAATATGCAGGTTCAAGAGGCAGCGATCACGACTGCAAGCGGAGATGTAGAGCTTTCCTTACCGGAAAAAGGTGCTAAGATCAAATACACCACAACAGGCGGAGATTTGGAGACAGATCTGGACCACAAAAAAACCGGAAACATCTATGTATTTGGTGATGGAAAAACCAATCTGACCATACAAAGCACGAATGGAGATCTGATGATCAGATAGGAGAAGGCATATGATAAGAATGGAAAAAAATGTTTTTTTCCTCATTGATCACACCGGTCATATTGATCGTGTTATATGGAACATTTCTCTCAAATGTATACAAGGATTCCTTTCAGTCCTCCTTGCCGGAGTTTCTAAGCGTTTCAGATAAACTGATCAACGGAACCGTAGCCGCACAGTTAGCGGCAGCATTACTCGCAGTGAGCTGCGTTACTGTTACCTTTTGTGTCAATCTGACCATGATCCAGGATAAAGCGAATGGAGCAAGAAAAGATTTTAATGTATCACCGACAGGAAAACCGGTTATCTATTTAGGGTACTTGTACTGTTTGGCAGTGTGCTTTCGAGCATCGTGTGTTATCCGTTAAAAACACAGGGACAGATGTCGGCGGTAGGAACGATCGTCAGTGCCGGATATGGATTCATCTGTGGAGCCTATATGCCAATCTCTAATTTTGGCAAAGGACTTCAGAAAGGATTGTCCTATGTTCCAAGCACTTATGGAACCTCCATGCTTAAAAACCATATGCTTCGCGGAGTATTTGAAGAGATGAAATCCAAGGGATTTCCGAACGATGTAGTGACAGGCATTGCAGATTCGCTGGACTGCAATCCGGTATTCCGGGGACATGTTGTAAGCAGTGGAGAAATGCTGGCGTTCATGGTAGGAACCATCGTTGTATTAGGGATCATTTATTTGATCATAACGGCACTTCCTGAAAAATAAACAAAATAAATCCGGTTGTAACCGCAAATCTATCATGCTATAATGGGCGTAAACATCAACCTCGGAAAAAACAAAAAACTATTAGAGCAATGCCAGACCTTAAAAGAATATGCCATTTATGTAAAGAAAGTACGAACCTATGCAAAGAGCATGAAAGTAGAAGAAGCGGTAGACCGTGCAGTGACAGAATGTATCAATGAAGGAATCCTGCGGGAGTTTCTGCTTCAAAACAGAAAAGAGGCGGTGGAAATGAGTATTTTTGAATATGATGAAGAGGCGGTCTTTGAAGTTGTCCGGAAAGATGAATATGAGAAAGGCATCCAAGAAGGCGAAAAACAGTTTGCCCTTCTGACCGAAAGACTCTTAGAAGCCGGGAGAACACAGGACCTGCTGCGTGCTACACAGGATCAAGAATATCGCAAGCTGTTATATAAAGAGTATCAGATTTCATAAAGAGGAGGAGCACCAATGGAAACATGGTTTTATGAAGTAGTCAGTATTGACGGAGACTATGCAAACTTAAAACGTACCGATATCGAATCGGATGACTTAAAGTTAGTTGCAAGAGCATTACTGCCGCCGGAAATCATGGAAGGAAGTAAGCTGAAATACGAGTTAATGCAATATGAACTTCTTCCGTTATAAATAACTTTAGAATCAAATACAGGTAAAAAGTAAAGGGCAGAGACCGGAAAACGGTTCTGCCCTTTTGTAACAGGATTAAATTTTGAAATAATGCATTTCATTTGCGAGTTTCTCAGCCTGTGTGGCTACATTCTGTGCAGCTTGTGCTACATTTTCACTGTTGCCGGTTACGCTTAAGGCTTCCTGTGCAAGACCTTCAGAGGTTGCAAGGATTTCTTCGGCACTGGCGGATTGTTCTTCTGTAATAGCAGCTACAGAGGTTGCAACTTCATCCACTTTGTTGACATTCGTAATCATTTCCTGTAACAGCTCGCTTGTCTCTCCGATCGTCTGGTAAATATCGTGGAATGTGTGATGCGCGGTAGAAACCAGCTCCTCACTGTCATGGATGTGTTTGGCACTTATCTGGGTCTTGTCCACGGCATCGCTGACGAGAGTATTAATATCTGCCGTAATAGAGGATATTTTGTCCACGGCCTGCGAACTTGTTTCGGCAAGGTTGCGGATCTCTTCGGCAACAACAGCAAATCCTTTTCCGGCTTCACCGGCTCTTGCTGCCTCAATGGCTGCATTTAAGGAAAGCAGGTTCGTCTGGGAGGCAATATCTCCGATAATTTCCACAAATTTTGTAATCTCTTCCGTCGATTCACCGACATGACCGACAGCGGTTTCTAATTGGGTAACGGAGGCCTGAACGGTTTCCATGGCATGTTTTACCTTATCCATGTCATCCCGTCCCTTGCCGGAAATTACAACGGTATCATTCATCTTTTCACTGGCGTTATGTCCGATCTGATCTGTTTCAGAAACGATCATCGCCAGAGAGGTTGTATTTTCTGCTACTTCTGTTACGGAGTTTGCCAATTCCTCAACAGTGGAATTTAACTCTTTCATAGAGGTAGATTGAGTTATCGCGGAGCGATATAATATTTCGGAAACGGAACTGCTGTTTTCAGCCTGTTGATTCAATTGTCCGGATATGGAAAAAATAGTACCGATCGTATTTCGCATAGTACCAATAAATTTCTGCATACCATTTCCCATAGCAGCGACTTCATCCTGGCCTTTGGTCTGTACATTTACCGTAAAATCACCGTCAGTAATCTTTCCGATATCCTTTGTCAGGGTTTTGATCGGTTCAACAACAATGTGTACAATTCGTTCGATCAAAAATCCGATAATCACCATTGCCAGGACTAAAATAAGGATAATTCTGGTCTGCAAACCTTTTAAATCTTCAAGGACAGTACTTTCTTTTACATTAGAGACCAGAACCCAGTCAGTTCCTGTGATCGGTTCGACCTCTACATAATAGACTGTATTACCAACGGTAACATTTTGAACTTTTCCATTCTTTTTATCAATCTTATCAGCAACCGCTTTCACATAAGAATCTTTGCTGTCAGAAGAGATTGTTTGTGCCACTAATTTCTGGTCTTTGTGTGCTAAAATGGTATGGCTGTTTTTATCAACCAGAAATGCGTAACCATCATCCATAACTTTGATATCGGATACCATCTTAGAAGCATAATTTAGAAAAACATCTGCTGCAGCAACCGTTTTAGCACCATTAGAGGTTTTAAGTAACGTTGTGGCACTTACAATAAATTCGCCGGTATCTGCATCGCGATATGGTGTGCCAAAGGCAAAAGATTTATGGGTTAATCCCTCTTTATACCAGTCGCGCTCTGTGATCCCATAGTCCGCATCCGGAACCCAGCCGGACATATCAATATATTTCCCATGGTCATCACCGATGTAGACTCCGTTTGGAAAATCCTGATTCATATTTACAGTCGTAGCCAGATAAGTTTTTTCGGTTTCTTCATCCATTGGAACGGTTTCTAAAGTGTTTTGTAACATATCCAACGTATTAAGAATACCGGTGGTCCAGGTCTCTAACTCTTTGGCATTCATTTTAGATTCTGCCCTTAACAGATTTTTTGCCTCTTGGACAATGATCTTTTTAGAAGGCATATAAGAAATCACAATAATGGATATAATAGCGATAGCGATACAAGGAAGTAGAATTTTCAGCAGCTTAGCTTTTATACCTTTTAACATTTTCGTATTTTGTCGATCGTTTTTCATTCGCACGTCTCCTTTCTGCATAAGTATATATAAAAGTATAATACGGATATATGCGTTTTTCAAGGATTTTCTTAGGAAACACGTCTGTTATAGCTTTTCCCTATACCCCAATATAGAAATGTCATATGAAAGCAAATCTTGAATTGCCTCCAAAATCATAGTACACTTTTAATGATCAGAAAAAAGACATCCTTAAGATGTCTAAGGAGGCAGTCACATGAAATTAAGCCAGATTCTTGGTAAAGATAAAATCACATTGTCATTTGAAGTATTTCCACCCAAAACAGAGGCGAATTACGAAGCCGTGAAAAAAGCAGCATTGGATGTTGCGGCGTTAAATCCAAGTTATATGAGTGTTACCTACGGTGCGGGCGGAAGCACCAGAGCGAATACAGTACAGATCGCATCGGCAATACAGCAGCAGTATGGGATCACTGCAATTTCCCATCTTACCTGCGTCGGAGCAACGAAAGAAGACATCGACCATACACTGGATTCTATGAAAGAAGCAGGAATAGAAAATGTACTGGCACTTCGGGGCGACCGGCCAAAGGATTTTGAAGGAGAACCGTTTACAGATTTTCACTATGCATCCGAGTTAGTAGAGCATATCAAAGCAAGAGGAGATTTTTGCGTAGGAGGTGCCTGCTATCCGGAAGGGCATGTAGATGCCCATAATAAAAAAGAAGACATTACATATCTAAAGAAAAAAGTAGATGCGGGATGTGACTACCTCACAACCCAGATGTTTTTTGACAACAACATCTATTATAATTTCCTCTACCGGGTCAGGGAAAAAGGGATCACGGTACCGATCATACCGGGAATCATGCCGATCACAAGAGCGTCACAGGTAAAGACAGCCTGTACGTTAGCGGGAACGAACATGCCGGAAAGATTCCGAAATCTGGTGGACTGCTTCGGGGACAATCCAAAAGCGATGCAGCAGGCAGGAATTGCTTATGCGACCGATCAGATCATCGATTTGATCGCAAATGGAATCCATAACATCCATGTGTATTCGATGAATAAACCGGAAGTAGCGGCAGGAATCCAAAAGAACCTGTCGGAGATCATCCATGATTAATAAAAAAGAGGTAGAGCGGTACTTAGGATATGGGAAAAATAATCCGGATGAGCGGACAACAGAACTGATAGAGGAATGTATCCGACAGATAGAAAAAATAGCACAGCCCCGGTCGATATACAGGATCTTCGATTTAAAATTAAAAGAAGATCAGATAGAAGCGGCGGGAATGAAGATGCAGAGCAGAAATCTGGCAAAAAACTTAAGAGGCTGTGAAAAAATCGTATTTTTTGCAGCAACCTTAGGAAACGAGCCGGACATATTAATGAACCGGTATTCCAGACTGCAGATCAGCAAGGCAGCAGTATTGCAGGCAGTCGGGGCAGCGGCGATCGAGGACTATTGTAACCAATGCCAGAAAAAAATCGAAGAACAGGCAGCGGCAGAAGGTTTTTATGTAAGATCCAGATACAGTCCGGGATATGGAGATCTGTCCTTAACCTATCAGGCAGAATTTTTAAGAGTGTTAGAAGCAACTAAAAAAATCGGGATCGTACTCTCGGAGGGCGGAGTTATGATACCGGAAAAATCGGTAACAGCGGTTATGGGACTGAGCAGGGAGCAGACTAAATGCCATATCGAGGGCTGCGAGTCCTGTAGAAATAAAAACTGTGCATACAGACGGCAAGACTAAGAGGTAACTATGACGATCAGAGAAGAAATAGGAAAAAGAATACTGTTTTTTGATGGAGGAATGGGAACACTTCTTCAGGAACAGGGATTACAGGCAGGAGAACTTCCGGAAACATGGAATCTGAAGAATCCGGAGCCGATCATACAGATACATAAAGCGTATTTAGCGGCAGGGGCAGACATCATATTGGCGAACACTTTTGGCGCCAACCGCTTTAAATACGGAGAAGATTTAGAAAAAATCGTAACGGCGGGAGGAGCAAATGCAAAAAAAACCGTAGCAGAGAGGGGAAAAAAAGCATATGTAGCCTTAGACATCGGCTCCACCGGAAAACTCTTAAAGCCGATGGGAACCCTGGATTTTGAAGAGGCAGTCGGGGTATTTGCAGAGATCATCCGAGTGGGAGAAAAAGCAGGAGCGGATCTCATACTGATAGAGACCATGAGCGATACCTATGAACTGAAAGCAGCAGTATTAGCGGCAAAAGAGAATTCCACATTGCCGATCATGGCAACGGTCATCTTTGACGAAAGCAAAAAGATGTTGACGGGAGCCAGTCCGCAGGTAGTAGTGTCACTGTTAGAAGGACTTGGGGTAGACGCACTGGGGATCAACTGCGGCCTTGGACCAAAACAGATGAAAGAGATCGTAAAAGAACTGCTGAAATATGCCTCCATACCGGTGATCGTCAATCCAAATGCGGGACTTCCGCGTTCGGAAAACGGAAAGACCGTCTTCGACGTAGGAGCAGAGGAATTTGCCGAAGACATGGAAGAGATCGTAACCATGGGAGCCTGGTTCGCCGGAGGCTGTTGCGGAACCACGCCTGCGCATATACAGGCAATGGTAGAAAAATGCAAAGAAATCACACCGGTGCCGATCGCACCGAAGAACTATACCTTTGTTACCTCCTACTCTACGGCAGTTGAATTAGGCGGCAGACCGGTCATCATCGGAGAGCGTATCAATCCTACCGGAAAGTCCAAATTTAAACAGGCACTCAGGGATCACAACATCGACTACATCTTAGAAGAAGGGGTCAAACAGGAAGACTCCGGTGCACATATCTTAGATGTCAACGTAGGACTGCCGGAAATTGACGAAGCAGCCATGATGGAAACGATCGTTTACGAACTGCAGAGCATCATGCCGATCCCGCTTCAGATCGATACCACGAATATGGAAGCAATGGAACGGGCGCTCAGGATCTATAACGGAAAACCGCTGATCAACTCGGTAAACGGAAAGAAAGAGGTCATGGAACAGATCTTCCCGCTCGTAAAGCATTACGGCGGTGTTGTCGTTGCCCTGGCACTCGATGAGGACGGGATCCCGGAGACTGCGGACGGAAGAATTGCGGTCGCGAAGAAGATCTACGAGACGGCGGCATCCTACGGGATCCCGAAGAAGGACATTCTCGTGGACTGCCTCTGCATGGCGGTTAGCTCCGATAAGAACGGGGCGCTTACAACCCTGGAAACTGTGCGGAGAGTCCGGGACGAGCTGGGCGGAAAGACGGTTCTCGGCGTTTCCAACGTGTCATTCGGACTTCCGATGCGCGAAAAATATAAATGCGTCATTTTTCCTTCTCGCAATGCGGAATGGGCTTTCTGCAGG
>OIWQ01004905.1_pt1 | contig 10218 bp, 7 predicted proteins | sample 1587571 | NCBI WGS metagenome assembly OIWQ01 (sample SAMEA3888910, study PRJEB22519) | human gut metagenome | biome: human gut; feature: human-associated habitat; material: faeces | place: Denmark | collected 2010 | reverse complement strand
TCGCCGGGCAGACGCAGCAGCACCACGCGGTATTCCTCGTTATCGTTCTTATTGGTGATGACGTCCGACGCAGCGTAGATCTTCGCCTCATCGATAGGATCGTCGAGCTCCCATGTGGGCTTCTCGCCGTCCACCATCAGATCGTCCCTGAGCGTTTCTTCACTCACGCTGCTGTCAAAGGCCAGCAGGATGTACGGCGTTTCGTCCGCACCGGCGGTTACCGTGATCGTCTGAACGTTTCCACTACCGCGTGGCTCCGTATCAGGCGGATCCGCGGCCAGCATGACAGCAAACTCCTCCCCGTCCTCCAGAGAGATGGCCTGCACCACCGGCTCAACGCCCTTACTGCTCCAGTCCCATTCCGGGAGTTTTGTGATCAACGCCCCCTCGATGCCCCAGCCCTCCTTGTAGCGGAAGTTGGTTTGGAGGACCTTCGGAACGAGCACCCACACGCGCACGCCGAACAAGGGATTCTGCGTCTGAGCCATCGCGCCGAGGTAGGCGTCGATGTTATTAAACGCCTGCTTCATACCCTCGCTGACGCTGACGTTTCTGATCGGGATTTCCGTCTGGCCGCCGACGATGAGCTGGATCCCCGCACTGCCGAATTTTGTTCCGGCAAAGGGGAAACCCTTCGGGATCTGTACTCTGCCGTCTACCGTGCCGTTGGCGCCGATGCCGAGATACAGATGCTTCCTGCCGGATTTCATACCCGTACCGCCGAAAGCACCCAATTCAAGGGAGGACTCCAAAGCGAACACGTCGAGGTTTTTGCTCGGCAGATTGATCGTCAGTTCCTCCGAGCCGACGAGATAGACGCCCTGGTAGGGTGTGCCTTTATACTTCCGCTCCTGTCCGGTGAGCTTGAGGGCGTAGCCGAAGCTGTCAACGACCTGTCCGTACTTGCCAAATCCCACAATGCCCACGTCGCTTGCCTTGAGGGAGATCTCGCTGGGGCCGAGCACCACGTCGGCCCGGCCCTCGACAAGCTGCAGATAGGCACCCGACACTGCGCCCCGCAGCTTGATGGGCGGGATGGCGAAATAGTTGCCGTTTACCGTGGCGGCCAGATCCTTGAAGCCCGCGCCGCCGCCGGTGAGCCGGCCCACAGGCACCGGCGGGATCAGGAGGATGCCCGGCTCGGCTTTGACGAAGAACCACAGCTCGTCGGGGATCAGCGAGCCGTCATTGGCCCGCTCCAGCGCCAGTTTTGCCTCGGTCTCAAAGAGGTCAAAGGCGTTCAGTTCCAGTTCAAAGGCGTAGCGCTCCTCACCCTTGAAGGTGTTGACCTCGCCCTCGATCTTGGCAAGCTCCAGCGACAGCATTTTTTCGGTGTCAAAGCTGCCCTTCGCGTGGACGCCGTTGACCTTGAATTCATTCCCCTTCAAGCCGTAGCCCAGCTTTTCCAGCGAAAATTCCGCGCCGTCGAAAATGGTCTGAAAACCGATATCGCCGCTGAACACAAGGTTCCCCGTCACGTCGGCGGCGGCGTTTTCCAGCTTCACCGTGGCATAGGGGATGTCCACATAGACGATGGCATCGTTTTTGGCCGGATCAATGTCAAATGCAAAGCCCTTTTCCGCGAGAGAAATGCTCAGTGCGCCTTCCGCGCCGCTTGTCGGCTGATAGAACTTGAAGGTCGGCGCGCTCAGGCTCACGCCGCTCTGCTCCACGGTTCCGTTCTTGTGGATGATGAGTTTTCCGCCTGCCCCCCATGTTGCCGTAACGGAGGGCGACAGCAGCGCCGCCCCGCCTGTAAAGGTGAAGTCTTCCCCGTTTTTGCTTTCATAATCGCCGTTGATGAGGGCGATGGGGTCTCCGTACCGCTTTTTCAGCGCCGAAAGCGCCGCGTCGTCGGCCACGTGCTCCACTGTCACGCCGCTGCCGCTGGAGAAAACGGCCAGCCGCTTGGCGTAGATGGCGGGATCGACCTTGTCCGGTTCGCTGGGGATCTCCTGTTTCAGTGTCTTCAGGTCGCGGAAGCCCCAGAGGAAGTGGGTGGAATCAGCCGCATAATTCTCCGGCTCGAAATCAAAGCTCACATAGCTCTCGCAGCTCACAAGGGAATTCAACGGTTTGTCCCCTGGCTGCACACTGACGAACTGCGCCAGATCGACACGGAGCGGCTCGCCGCTGGGGGCGGTGATCGTCTTTCCATAGTAATCCGACAGGCCCACAAAGGGATTGGCCCAGGGGTAGCTGTCCACATACGCCTCGGTGATATAAACGCCGTCCACATCGCCCCATGAGGAATAGCCCTTGGGAACAGTCTTTGTATCCAGATTCTCCACGGGCGCAGTGATGGTGGAACTTTCCGTGGTGATCTTGGGGTCCTCCCCCTCCGGAACCGTGGTGCGGCTGATTTTGATGGCGGGGCCGCCCGAAGCCTCCAGCATGGCCCGATGCCCCATAGAGGTAAAGCCATTGAGGTAATAGCCCCATCTAAAATCAAAATCACGGGTAAACTGTTCGCGTCCTCCTATGATCTCAATGCTGCCAACGGTCGTCAGCACGCCCCAGGTGTCCTCCTTCGCCGCTGTCCCGCTCTCCTTGAGCTGCACGATCTCGTAGTAGACCGTCGCTTTTGCGGCAACATGACTGTGGGACGAGAGCAGATCATACTCCGCCTTGATGGCCTTCGTGCTTTCGCCGTTGGGCATACTCGTCACAAATTCCATCTTTTTCAGACTTACCACCATGCCCTCGGTAGTCGGTACGCCTCGATTAAAGGTCGTGTAATTGCAGTACGGCGTCTGGCTGTTCCACATACTGTCCTCGTCAGGCTTTGCGGTAGGAACCACCGTAAGATAGGAATAGGTCTCAAGCAGTTTATGCAGCGTCACGTGGACGTACCCGTTTTGCAGGGACAGGGAGCCGTCCGCCATCTTGACCTGCGTCACATCGCCCGCCCGGTAAATGTCCCCCGCAAAGGCCACAGCCTCCGTGGGCAGCAGGCCCAGCAGCAGGCACAGCGTCAATAACAGGGTGATCGTTTTTTTCATGATGCGTTTCCCTCCTTGTCTGTCTCATTGTTCTTTTCTCGTTTCTCTCGCTCATGCAGGCGCATACAGACCACCGTCAGGACAGCGGCGGCCGTAAAGGACGCCACACCCACCAGCACATAGCCGCCTGCGCTGTCCGCCAGCAGCGTCGCGCCGTAGGCCCCCTGGACGGCGGCGCCGGGTGCCCCGTCGGTGAAATGGGCCAGCGCGCCGGTCAGTCCCAGAGCCAGCACGGTGCACAGCGTTCCCAGCCGCCGCAACACCGTCCGCTCCCGCTTTTGGATCAGCCGCAGGGCCGTCTGCTTCACACGCCGGACGCGCTCCGTGGTGTCATACATGCCCCTTCCTCCTTCCCGAAAAAAAGTCCTTACATTACCATAGGGACAAAAACGGCGAAAACTACGCACCCAAAATTGAAAAAATTTCAAAAAAATCAGACCGTCCTGTCGGACGATCTGATGAGACTGTATTTACGCCTCGGCTTTCCGCGCCAGCAGCCGGAAGCACAGCGCCGTGGGCAGCGGGACAAAGTAGGCGATGAGCTGAGGCGTCCCCCCGGCGCTGACCAGAAGGTTGTAGATGGCGTGGTAAATGATGGCCACGCACAAAAGCGCGAACAGGCAGGCCGCCCGCAGGGGGCGGCTGTCCCACACAGGGCGCAGAGCACCGCCGTACACATTCCCGCAGACCACATGCATCGCGCCGGTGCCAAAGCCCCGGATCAGCAGAAAGAGGATCTGATCCGCGCCGTTTTGCGTGAGGTAGCAGATATTCTCAAAGGTGGCAAAGCTGGCGGCCACGATGACGGCGGCCAGCCGGAAGCGGGCAAACGTCGGCTCAAACACAGCCAGAAAGAACAGCAGCGGCAGCAGCTTCATGATCTCCTCCACCACCGGGGCGATCTGGGTGGCGGCATTGACGGCGTCCGCCTGATACAGCCGGGCGAAGAAGGTGTTGAGATAGGCGGAGAGCAGACAGGCCCCCATCCCCGCAAGGCAGAACACCAGCGCGGCGCGATGTCCCCGCTTTAGGGACAGCAGCGCCACCACCAGCGGGGCCGCCATGCAGACGAATACATTTTCGATATAGGTCACGCCTCCACCGCCTTTCGCACCGCGGGCAGAAACAAAAGCAAAACGAGGGTCAGCAGGAAATCGAACCAGAAATAGGGATTGGTCAGGGTGTCGCTCACCCAGAAGCAGGAGGCCGTCCACAGGGCGTACTCCAGCGCGATGAAGGCCAGTACCGTTCCGTGAAACCGGCGCAGCCGCCCGCTTTCCGTCTTTTTCGCCCAGACGAGGCCCCGCACAGCGCACCACGCCAGCATCATCGTCAGGCCGCACATGAGGACGTTGAGAAGCAAATCGCCGCGGGTGGCGTACAGTGCGAACTGCGGCAGGCAGAACACCGGCGCCAGCCAGCACAGCCCCGTCCGGGACTGCCGCTCCCCCGCGTCGGGCAGCGTCAGCGTCAGGGCAAGCAAAAAGACATAGCTGGCCAGCCACGCAAGGTCGGAGACGTAAAAAACCTGCGGGGTCTCCTGCCGCAGCAGCAGGTGCAGCGTCCAGTAAAGGGTGCCCAGGGCGAAGGTGCCGTAAAAGCAGGTCAGCAGAAACCATGGCTGTCTGCGGCTCTTGAGATATGCCCGCAAAGCGGCGCAGAAGCCCGCCGTCACGGCGAGAAACTGCGAGAGATAGTCCCAAAACTCAATCATCATACCGCTCCTCGTCCGCCGAGTCCCCCTCATGCCCGCGCAGTCGGACGCACAGCACCGTCACGCACACGCCTAACACGAAGGCCAGCAGGCCCACCACGAGATAGCCCAGGCTCCGGCCGCTGAAAATACTGGCGGCCATGCCGCCGCCCAGCGCCGTGTCGGAAAATTCCTCTGTGATGCCGGGCATGACCAGCGCGAGGGAGACGATCACGGCGAAACAGGCCGCTGTACCGGCGCAGAGGATCCCACGGGCACGGCGGCGCTGCCGTTCCCGCTCCAGTTCCCTTGCCCGCCGCTTGGCCGCGGCCAGCCGTTCAGCCGTTGTACGCATCCGTGATCCCCTCCTGTTCCAGCCGCTTTCGCAGCGCGATTTTTCCACGGTAAATGAGGTCCGCCACCTGCTTTTCCCGCTTGCCCATGACGGCGGCGGTCTCCGCGTGGCTCAGTCCCTCAAAATAGACGAGGAACAGCGCCTCCCGGTAGTCCTCGTGCAGCTCTGCCATGCAGGTCCGCAGGAGCCGCGCCCGCTCTGCCGATTGCACGGTTTCCTCCACCAGTTCCCGCGCCTCCGGTTCCTCCGTCAGCGCGTCCAGGGAGAAGCAGTTTCTCGCCCGCTTTTTGTGCAGCAGCCGCAGGGCCATGTGCCGCGCCGACTGGTAGAGGTAGGCACGAAAGCCGCCGGCCCGGATAGCCGGCCTTTTGGCGATGAGATAGGCAAAGGCCTCGATCATCAGGTCCTCCGCCTCGTGAAGGTCGCAGAGGTAGCCGTCCAGATAGAGGGTCAGCTTGGTGCCGTAACGCTCCATGAGCGCGCCCAAGGCATCCTCATCTCCGCCGAGGTAACGGCGGTATAATGCTTCGTCTGTCATCCCTCCGCCGCCTCCCTTCGCCGCGTTTTTCATGATTATAACACGCCCCATGCGCCCTTGTCGATAGAATTGATATACTCGAAAGGCTCCTGCCATCAGTTCCACGCCCCAGGTCATCGCCGCCCGTGCCAGCAAAAAGCGGATAAAACACTTGAAGGCCAATTCCGGTTTCTTCATTTCCGCATTGAACGTCTTTTACCTACCATCTCTTGACAGTAGGTAATCATTCTTTGCCGACGCGCAGCGTAGCGGAACGTTCCGTTGCGTTGCAGTACACCTGTTTCGGTACTGGTAATTCTGCAAATGCAACCGCAGGCGTTTCAGACAGTGCCTTCGCTGTACTGGCAACAGACAATCGCTCACGTTCCCAGCGATAGTATGTAGTTGGTGTGGTTCCTCTCTCCCTGCACCACTGCCTGACTGACAATCCGCTGCTTCTGCAATCCCGAATGGCTCCCGCCCATTCCTGCAGCCGTGCCTGGTGCTTCAACTCTATGGATGTCATGCCGTATCCCCCCTGACGTTAATAGTAGTGGAACGTTGCGCAACGTCCCACCACTATTATCCCATAGGAGTCTATACGCCGCTACACTTGACGCTTACCATTTTGCAAAAGTCGGATGAGTCGGTCCCTGTAAACCGTGCCCCGGCCGGGCAGCAAAAAACAGCGGGAAACCTCGAATGAGGTTTCCCGCTGCTTGCGTATGAAGTTACTTCATGGTGCGATACAGGAAGGTCACGATCTGTGCTCTCGTGCAGCCGTTGTTGGGGCTGAAGGTGGAAGCAGACGTACCGTTGGTCACGCCGCTCTCCACGGCCCAGGCCACTGCGTCAGCATAGAAAGCATCCGCCGTCACGTCGGTGAAGCCGTTCACCGTGGTGGGGGCGGTACCCAGTGCGCGGTACAGGAACGTCACGCTCTGAGCGCGGGTGCAGGTGGCGTTGGGGCTGAAGGTGCCGTCGCCGGTACCCAGCGTGATGCCGTTCTCCACAGCCCAGGCCACAGCCTTGGCGTAGTAGCTGCCTGCGGGAACATCCGCGAAGCTCACCGTGCTCTTAGGCTCGGGAGAGCCGGCGGCGCGCCACAGGAAGGTCACGATCTGCGCGCGGGTGCAGGGCTGCTCGGGAGCGAACAGATTGTTGCCCACGCCGTCGGTGATGCCGTTCTTGACCGCCCACTTGACAGCCTCATAGAAGTAGGCGTTGTTGGGCACATCGTAGAAGAAGTTCAGCATGGAGTTGTCCTCCATGAAGGTCGCCTTGACCTCGACCTTGCCGGCGGGCATGGTGAAGGTGTACTTGCCGTTGCCCTTGTCCTTGAGCGTCAGCTCGTTGCCGTTCTTGTCGGTGACGGTCAGGGTCTCGAGGACGTAGCCGCTGTCGGGCTTGACGGTGACGGTCACGGTGTCGCCCTTGCTGGCGCTCTTCGGGCTGACGGTCACGGTGCCGTGCTCGGTCTTGCTCGGGGTAGAGACGGAGTAGGTCGGGTCATAGCTGCTGCCGGAGGAAATGTAGCTCCAGGAGGCATTCAAGGTAACCGTGGCAGAAACCGTGTAGGAGGCACCGGCGGCGTAGAATTTGCTGCCGTCATACCAGCCGTTGAAGGTATAGCCGCTGCGCCTGGGCGTGGGGAGGGTGATGGTCGTGCCGCTGGCCACATTGTATGTGCTGTCAGCAGTTGCGCCATCGTTATACTTCATGGTAAGCGTGACTAAGTCTTGTTCCTTGACACCGCCGTTATAGATCACGCCCTTAACCGGCGTGACTTCAATGGACTGACCATTTCCGTTTTCTTTGGACAGATACAAATGCTCGATCGTACCATCGTTGTACTTGAATGTTGCGCCGTAGTTGGCATCATGCTCCACATAGAGATTGGTGACCGTACCACCGTTCATCGTGAAGCTGCCAGGATTGCTGGCCGACCACGCATTGGCGTTTACAAACACGTTACCGATCGTGCCGCCGTTGATCGCAGTCAGCGCGCCGTTGGCATTGGCGCCGATCCACAAATCGGAACTGTACTGCAGGTACTCGTCATTCTGATACCCTTTAGCGTTCTTGTTGCCAGTAATGCTGCCGGACTTCATTTCAAAGGACGCGCTGCTGGTCATGTAAACGCCGCCGATAAAGTCAGGAGCCTTGCCGTTCGTGATCGTCGCACCGTCGATGGTCAGCTTACCCTTATCACAGAAAATCACGCGGCACTTCTCATTGCCGTTAACTGTAACATCTTTCAGCGTGACCTCGCCGGAAACGTAGAGAACGCAGTAGGTTTTGTTATCACTGCCGACAGTAAAGCTGTTGGCAGCCTTGATCGTGTACTTGCCCTGACCGTCGATGGTGATGTTCTTTGCAAGATTGAGCGTGGAGGTCAACTCCGCGTCCTTCAGCAGCGTGATGGTATCGCCGTCCTGCGCGGCGGCAACAGCGTCAGCCAGCGTCTTATAATAGGTACCGCCGACCTTGGCAACTGCGTTGGTCTCGCCCAATTTCTCCACGGTGCCATCGGCAGACTGCACATAATCAGTGGGGATGTACTTGGAAATGTCAGCATCAAATTTGCCGCCGGTTACCGCTGCGGTACCGCTGTTGGATGCATCGTAATGGTCCACAATCATTTCCTGGGTATCGCTGGCGTGCTTAAATTCGCCGCCGGAAATGGTCAGTTTGCCAACGGTATTGGCATCGCCACCATAAGCAGAGGTGAACAGTACGGCGGAAGCGGTATCCAGAGTCTGGAACGTGCCAGCAGTGATTTCAGCCTTGTTCCAGTTCATAATGACGTACTGGGCAATATTAGAGAAATTACCGCCATTGATGGTCAGTACACCAAAGGGATCGTTCTTGACCGTGTTGACGCCGCCGGTAAAATTGCCGCCCTTGATCGTCAAATTGCAATCGGCAGTTACATCGCCGCCATTGCGGATCATGCTGGAATAACCGCCAGCGTTTTTAACGGTAACGCCAGTGTTAATCTCCATGGTGCCGTAGTTGGCAATGGTGTACCAGCTGTTTCCGCCGTTGCCATAGGGAGAATAGGTACCCTTTTCCGCAGAGCGCTCAAAGGTGCCGCCGTTGAGAGTTACCTCGCCCTCGTTGTAGATAGCAGCCTTTCCGTGCGACACATTATCTACGATACCGTTGCCAGTGATGGTCAGCGTTGCACCATTTTCAACAATAATGGTGTGCTCGTCCGCTTTGTTCGTCAGCGTTTTACCGCCCAAGTCGAGCGTGGCGGTCACACCGGCCGGAACATTGACAAAAGCAGTTGTATCCTCAGACATAACATAGCTGTCATTTCCCAGCGTGATAACGCCGTCTACTGCCGCAGGCAGCGCAGTCCCCACCGCCGCGGGCACTTCCGCCGGCGCAGGCGTGCCTTCGCCGTCCGCCAGGGCAGCGGTGGGCAGCAAGCTGAACGCGAGGCAAAGCGTCAGCAAAACGGATAGCAATTTACGTTTCATAAAATGTCCTCCTACAAGTATATTTTCCGCGGCTCCCCGCGGGCGAGCACAGCACATCTGTTCCCGGTCGGGAACAGAAAGGGGGCCATGACCCCTTTTTGCACTTTATGGCGATATCATAGCACGCCCGTGTAAAAAAATCAACCTTTTTCCTGTAAGGAAATGACAAATTTCGCGCGACATTTTTCGAGAATCCGTACATTTCGCCAAAGCCGCCTTGCCGCTTCGCGTCGCTGCCGTATTTACTTGGCAAAGCGCCCGCTTTGCACTATGTTAAAGCGTCCTAAAACGGAGGGCGCAGAGCGGCAGAGAGCATAAATATTCCGTTAAGCGGTCGTTTCGAGCCTTTTCGCGCGCTTTTGCCGCGCATAAATAACCGCGCGAGTAGTAAAATTCTACAAGCCGGCGAGGATTTTCGGCGCAAGATTGTCAAGAATTTGAGAACCGCTCCGCGGGGGCTTGACATTTGCGCGCCGCCGTAGTATCTTCACGTCAACAATTGAATAGGCTCAATTCAGTTGAGCGAGATAGAGGCGCGGCCGACAAGAGTACCGAGTCCGTACGGAGCAGAGATCCGGGACAAGCGGGAAAGGGGATGCCGCCGAAGTGGAGATCGGTTCCTGTATCGGTTTCTGCTGGTTCGTCAGATAAGATCTGCCGGACTGTCACGTATGTGGAGCGCTATCGAGGAAACCGGCAGGCGGAAGGCCAGTTGGATTTGCAGATTTAGTCGTAAATGCTTCACAAAAGCATTTACGACTTTTTTACTGCCCCGGTGGTGCTGATAAGTAAAAAACAGGCTTCCTGTTTTATATCAACACCGACTCAGAAAGGAAAGATGATTATGAACCTCAGAAGATTGACCGCATCCCTGCTGGCTGCCTTGAGCCTGCTGGCTCTTGTCGCCTGCGGCGCCCCGGCGGACAGTGCCCCGGCCCAGGAGGACACACAGCAGTCCGCCGCCGCAGAAAGCCAGATCGCTCCGGAGGGCGGCGAGTTCCGGGTGGGCATGGAGTGTGCCTACGCCCCCAGCAACTGGCAGGAAAGCGAAGCCAGCGACACCAACTACCCCGTTGAAAACGTACCTGGCGCCTATGCTGAGGGCTACGATGTGCAGATCGCCAAGATCATCGCCGACCAGCTGGGTAAGGAGCTGGTGATCG
>OIWQ01004904.1_pt1 | contig 10222 bp, 8 predicted proteins | sample 1587571 | NCBI WGS metagenome assembly OIWQ01 (sample SAMEA3888910, study PRJEB22519) | human gut metagenome | biome: human gut; feature: human-associated habitat; material: faeces | place: Denmark | collected 2010 | reverse complement strand
TATGCGAACATCCGGAACGATATTATTTGGTGGATCGACCATTGTGGGTGTCTAATATTATGTCATTAGTAGCAGGAATTAAGAGACAGCGGAAGATGACGATTGTGGGTTATGCAAGTCATCAATTATTATGTATGGCATTAGCAAAATGTGATGCAATTGCATCAGGAAATTTTTTGAATTTAAGATGGTTTCAGCCAGAACATTTTGAAACAATAGATGATAAACAGCCTAGCCGTCGAGCGGTATGGTATTATTGTCCACAAGCATTATCAGAGTATAAAATTCCTTTTTTAGACATTGCAAAACGTATGGACCTATTAGATAGAATTGAACCTCCAGTAACGATGAAAAATAAATATAGTGAAATGTTGTTCAATGGAAGTTTGCCATCATCGACAGGTTTTGGCGAAAAAGAAGCATTTAGGCATTATCTTTATTGCCTTCATAAACAATGTCAAAATAGTGTTCTGGAAACCTATGCTGAAACAAAAAATTTACATGTTTTAATGTTGGAAACAGCTGAACAATTATTATCGGGGTTAGGAAAAAAAGGAATTAAAGGGCAAGATCGAGATTTTACTGAAATTTTGGATGTAAATAGAGCAGCTATTTCAGCTTTCGATATGGCTTATCATTTTCCGCTTTCACAAGAATGGAATGATTTATAAAAAATCGTTATGCGGAGAATGATATTTGTAGCAATGACATAACATCCTCCCCATCTACTTTGTGACAATTATATAACGTCCTCTATACAGAAATATGCGGTTTTAAGCCATTTTCGTGGCAAAAAAGCCGCATATTTTTTGTAGCAATGACTTGACATCCTCGGGGGCACTTTGTTTGGGGAATAGTTTTCCAAAATGAAAATGTTGTAGGTATGAGGAAAACATGCTATGGTATGTATACAATGCGTAAAGAGGAGCAGAAAAAATGAAGTACGAACATATCACAGAGGGCCGTTTCATAGAGCGTCCCAATCGGTTTATTGCACATGTGGAGATCAATGGGCAGGTGGAAACGGTTCATGTAAAGAATACAGGCAGGTGCAGGGAGCTTCTGGTCCCGGGTACACAGGTTTTTCTGGAAAAGAGCAGCAATCCGGCGAGAAAGACAGCCTATGATCTGATCTGCGTAAATAAAAAGGGCAGGGGCCTGATCAATATGGATTCTCAAATTCCTAATAAAGCAGCGCTGGAATGGATAAAGGCAGGACATCTTTTTCCGGAAAAGGTTCAGGTAACGCCGGAGAAGACCTATGGAAATTCCAGATTTGATCTTTACGTCTGTTCAGAGAAACGTAAGGCTTTTATAGAAGTGAAAGGTGTCACTCTGGAATCTGACAATATAGCACGATTTCCTGATGCACCTACAGAAAGAGGTGTGAAGCATCTGAAAGAGCTGATCCATTGTATGCAGGAAGGATACGAAGCCTATCTGCTTCTGGTGATCCAGATGAAGGGAGTTGACAGGTTTGAGCCCAACTGGGAGACTCATCGGGAATTTGGAGAAACATTACAGGAAGCGGAAAGGGCAGGAGTGCATATTCTGGCCTATGACTGCCTGGTAGAACCTGACAGAATGGAAATTCAGGATCCGGTACCTGTATGTCTTGCTTCTGACTGGAAATAAAAAAGTATTCCCGCAATCAGCAGGTCCTATTCAAAAATTGCGATGACTGCCAATGCTTTTGAAGAAGACCGTAAAAAGGCAATCAAAGCGGGTATGAACGCTCATATTACCAAACCAATCAGTGTAGATATAATTCTGGAAAATCTGGAGAGAATGTGCCAAAACAGAAAGTATTTTAATGAACCTGCTGAGAAAAGTTAAAAACTTTTCAGCAGGTTTTAATTTATCCAAAAAATTACATGCATACTGTCAGAAGTGCTAGTGTAAATATCTGAGCGTTCACGTATAATGTAGATAAACAAAAAATCTTCTCACAAAATTAAGTAAAAAAGAGTCCGAGGAGTACATTAAAAAAGAAAGGAGATGTTTGTATGAGTAAAAAAATGAGGTTGTGGATGGCAGGAACAGTAGGAGTCTTAATGGCAGGCTTTATGAGTGTAAGTGTTTATGCCCTTGAAGAAAAGGATGTTATTGGAACCTGGTATGTAAATGAGCTTTCTATGGGCGAAGGTGCATCCTTTCATCCGGGGGCAATGGGAATGGAAGTGACCGTGGACATTAAAGAAGACGGTAAAATGGAAACAACAAGTTCTGTTTATGGGGAAGAGCCTGAAGTAGATGAATCAGAGTGGAAAATAGAAAATGATAAAATTTTGATGACTCATAATGATCAGACAGGAGAATGTGAGTACAAGGACGGTAAGATAACCTTAACAGCAGATGGAACGACAATGATCCTGAGTCAGGAAAAGGAAGAGTATGAGCCTTATGTGCCGGGCAAACCGGTAGAAAATCCAACCATGAAGGATTTTGAAGGAGAATGGAGCTGTACTCTGATGGAAGCATTTGGAATGCAGATGCCGGTTAATGCTGACTTTACAGGATTTGAAATGAGTATGTCTGTGGAAGACGGAAAGGCTGAAATTATCTTAATAGAGAGCGGAGAAGAGACAAAAGTAGAACTTCAGGGCGACGTGGAAGGAAACGCACTGGTATTAAAGGCTGTAACAGAGGATGAGGCAGGAACTATGTTTTTCAGTCTTGATAATATGAAGTTCAATTTACTGGATGATGGAAAACTGTGTTTGATAGCAGAAGACGATGCAGAGGAATCTGATGACGGCGAAGAAGCAGATGATTCTGAAACAGGTGAAGTTGATTTTTCCGTAAAGACATATTTTGAAAAAATAGTTGTTACAGAATAAGGTAAAATACTGCCGCACCATTCCGGTGAGGCAGTATGGGTTTTCAGATAAAAAAGGAGGATAGGGTATGGGATTATTTGATAAGAAAATCTGTGACATCTGCGGAGAGAAAATTGGGTTATTGGGAAATCGAAAACTGGATGACGGAAATCTGTGTAAGGATTGTGCAAAAAAATTATCACCATGGTTTGAAGACCGGCGGCACAGTACGGTAGAGGATATCAAACGTCAGCTGGAATATCGTGAAAAAAACAAAAAAGCGGTAATGGACTTTTGTATAACCCGTCAGATCAATACCAGAAATTACAATGTTTTTATTGATGATAATAAGGGGAATTTTACTGTTGCACGGAAGCTGGATGTCAATGAAAATCCGGACATAGTTCCTTTATCCGCTGTTGTGCAGTGCAGAGTTGATGTAGAGCGACAGCAGAACGAGGAAACATATACAACAAAGGATGGAGAAACCGTAAGCTATCAGCCACCGGCATATAAGTATGAATTTGATTATACTATGCGTATTAAAGTAAAAACTCCATGGTTTGATGATATGGATTTTCGTCTGAATACTTTTTCCATAAGCAGCGATAACAGAGGCGAATTGATGGAAGTGGAGCAGACTGCTTATCAGATTATTGCGGCACTGACACCAAATGCAGCCGGGATGCAGTCCGGAATGTCAGGAATGAACATGACCGGAGGAATGCAGTCCGGAATGCCGGGAATGAACATGAATGGAGGAATGCAGCCCGGAATGCCCGGAATGAACATGAACGGAGGAATGCAGCAGACGGGAATGTCAGAAACGAACATGACTGGAGGAATGCAACAGAATAACAGTTCGTGGAAATGCCAGTGCGGTGCAGAGAATACCGGAAAGTTTTGTGAATACTGTGGTCAGCCAAGACCGTTTTAAGCAATGGGAAACAGAGTGGACAGGATTGTTCACTCTGTTTGTGATAAAAACTCTGAAAATAGATGATTTTTTCTGAAAACTATATGATAAAATAGTACTTTATAGTATAATTATTACAAAAATAGGTTGGGTGTGTTTGAAAAATCATTCCTGCAAATTGTGACGCACATCTTGCGTAAAGCATTTTTCAAACCCGCTCCGGTAAGAGAGGAACTTTCATGACATACAGTAAAAAGAGGACTCTGTCATATGGAGTGATTCTGATAAGTGTGTTGCTGGCTTATTTCTGCAGGCAGGTGAGAACGGAAAATGTTTTTATGAGAAATCTGGCAGATCAGTGTCGTAACTGTATTTATCTGGGAATGTACTGTGCCTGGGTGATTTATCTGGGAAAGCATGTAGTACATAAAAAAACGCGCAGATGTCTGACTGCAATTGGCTGTCTGATGGTATTCTGGTTCTTTGTGCGGACAGTAAAATTTCATATTTTTCATGATCCTCTTGGAGAACATATCTGCTGGTATCTATATTATATTCCCATGATCCTGATTCCGGTTCTGGGTTTGGCAGCAGCAATGTTTTTGGGCGAAAAGGAGGAAGAGAAAACGGTCAGAAAGGTTATAATTTTATTGACCGTGGCAGCGATATTGATCGTAAGTGTTTTTACAAATGATTTGCATCAGCTGGTATTTCGTTTTTCCAAACAGCCCCCATTTTCGGATGAAGATTACAGCTATGGCATTGTTTTTATGGTGATTCAGGGATGGATCTTGATCTGTCTGACAGGGATGGAAATCATTCTGATCAGAAAAAGCAGAATTCCGGGAAAGAAACAGTTCTGGCTACCGGTGATTCCGGGAATATTACTTCTGGGGTGGAATATCGGAAATATACTCCGCCTGCCTTTCATCAAAATCATTGCAGGGGATATGACGGCAGTGTGCTGCCTTTTAATGGCAGCAATTTTTCAGGGTTGTATATTATGTGGATTGATACAGACCAATAATCGATATTTTGAATTATTCCAGACTTCCGGAGGACTGGATGCAGAGATTACGGATCATTCTTTTCAGCGCTATTATCATTCCGGTGATTTTCCCGAGCTGTCGCCTGAACTGCGTAAAATCATAATAGACAGATCATCAGTACAGGAACAGGGAATCCGGATCAACCATATTCCTATAAGGGGAGGACATTTGTTTTGGTCAGAGGATATTTCGGTACTGCTGGATCAGTATCAGGATATTCGGGAACAGCAGGAGGAACTGACTGCCAGAAACCGTCTGTTACAGAAAGCTTATCAGAAAGAGGCTGAGCGGAGAAAGACAGAAGAACAGAATCGTCTGTTAAATATGATACAGAATCAGACTGCCGGTCAGCTGGAATTACTGTCACAGTTTATGGATGAGCTGGAACGGACAGAATCAAGGGAACAATATGATTGGATTCTCGGTAAAATTGTAGTTGTTGGTACGTATTTGAAGCGGAGAAAGAATCTGGTGCTGACACAATATGCATCAGATGGAAATCTGCTTACAATGGAAGATCTCAGACAAAGCCTGGCAGAATCCTGTGACAGCTTAAAATTATGCAGGATCCGGGCTGCTTACTACGTGGAAAATGTGGATGTGCGGCTGAATGCAGATGATATACTAAAATGCTATGACATCTTTGAATGGCTTGTGGAACGATTGGTTGATACCATGCAGTCTGTTTTTTACCGTGTGTCGCAGATTGATGATGCCTTGCGGGTTTCAGTTCATATTGTATCAGAGGCGGATCTGCGTGGATTCATGTCGGAAAGGCCGGAATTAAAAGTGCAGCAGGAAGATGAAAACGAATGGTTTATTAGTTGTATCGTCTTCAGAAAGAGAGGCGGAAGATGATCAGTTTTGTGGAATGCAGTATGGCAATACAGAATGTTCTGATGATTCTTCTTGAAATCTGCATGATTCTGGAATTAATCCTCCTGCTGGTAAGAATCACCTGCTTTTCCGGGAAAAAGAAAATCGTAACGGTAGTGGCTGTCTTTGTAGTTTCCTTCATGTTCATGGGCGCTCTGATGAATGATCACAGATATTGCCTGGGAGAGAGTTCCTATCAGCCAATGCTTCAGGGTTATCCGGTCAGTGTTTTCATGACGGTGGTTATAGGATTATTGCTTTATCTTTGCTGGGCAATCCGGAGCGAGAGACGCAGATATCATCATTCTCTGTCTTACTGGTCTGTGAATGAGGCTGTGAATGACGTTCCCTGTGGAGTCTGTTTTTCGGATCCTCTTGGAAGGATTGTTTTGTGTAATACCAAGATGCAGGAACTGAGCAGAATCATGACAGGTTCTTATCTGCAGGATTACGAGGCATTAAGGAAAGCAATGAATGGGAGACCTGAATCGGAAGGTTTTCGCAGATTGAGCAAAGACAGTAATGTGTTTTATTTTCCTGATGGTTCCGTCTGGATGTTTCAGGAATATAGTCTGCAGGAGCCGGATTGTGCAGGATATCTGCAGACAGTGGCAGTTAATGTATCAGAAATTTATTACAATGGTGAAAAAATCAGGGCAAACAATGAAAAGCTGGAAATCCTGAATCATAAGCTGGAGGAAATGTACGAAAAAATCGGAGATAAAATCAGAGAGCAGGAGACGCTTGTCATGAAAATGCAGGTTCATGACAATTTTGGACGAAGCCTTCTGTCAATACGCAGAATATTGGAAAGGAAAGAAGATCCGGATAAAATGGATAAACAGTTGTCTGTATTGAAACATCTGGTTTATATTCTTACCGGCTCTGCCGTAGAGAGTATGGAAAAGCCGTATGAGGATACGATTAAACATGCAGAGGAGCTTGGGATTTCGGTTCAGATCAGCGGAAACTTTCCTTTATATCCATCTTACAGAGTTCTGGCAGACAGAGCAATCCGTGAATGTGTGACAAACTGTGCCAGACATGCCCATGGCAGTACTGTTTGGGTGAAGATAGACAAAAATGCAGATGAATATACTGTTCAGATTACCAATGATGGAGAGGTGCCTGACAAAAATGCGGAAGAAGGCGGTGGTTTATCTGCACTGAGAAAGGCAGCTGAATCAGGAAAATGCAGGATGCAGGTTTCTTTTTCCCCTGAGTTTTGTCTGATATTGAAAATGCCACTGACAGAAAGGATGGGATTCGATGGTACGGATACTGATAGTAGAAGATCAGAAGATCATGCAGAAGTATTTTGAATATATTATTATGCAGGAGCCGGAATTCCGACATGTCCAGACGGTTTCAGATGCACGTGAAGCTGTAAAAATCTGTGATTATTCGGCAATTGATCTTGTGATCATGGATGTGCAGACGTTTCATAATCATGATGGGCTCAGTGCCGGAAAAGAAATCAGGGAAAAGTACCCCTATACAAAGGTATTGATTGTTACTTCCCTGATTGATCCTAAGGTGCTGGAGAGGGCAAAAAGTGGATGCGCAGACAGTCTCTGGTATAAGGATCACGGGGAAGAGGAAATACGGAGTGTGATCCACAGAACCTTAAATGGTGAGCATGTATTTCCGGATATGACGCCGAAGGTGGAGCTTAACTGGATCACAAGCGGTGATATCAGTCCCAGACAGCTGGAGATGCTCCGCCTGTATATTCGTGGAATGTCATATTCAGAGATTGCGCGGGAAATGAAATGCTCTACCTCCGGGGTGAGATGGAATTTTCAGGAAATGATCGCCAGGGCAGGATACAGCTGTAAAGAAGATTTGATAGCGGCTGCACTGGAAAGTAAACTGATCGTAACTACGTTAAAATAGCAAGCTGATAAACTGCGAAGTTATTCTGTTATGAGCAGAAAGCGAAGCGGAGTGCAAATATCCGCTTGATAAGAAGGGAGATGAGAGTATGAAAAAATATTCGATTGCTGTATGTGTTTGTGCGGTACTGTTTTCTGTTGGTATCCATGGCGGAGGTATGAGAGAAGTATTTGCCAGAGCACCTGGGGCAGATGAGAATCTGGCAATTCTGCAGGACATTATCAGGGAAAATGAATGTCAGGCCGGAATGGCATTTCTGGGATATACCTATGAAGGTGCAGAGGCAGCAGAGATACTTGAATATACCAGACAGGGAGAAGTGGCAGCTGCGTATCCTTTTTTACAGGATGGAACAGTGGTTGATGCAGGGGGATATGAAATTTATGCCATTGTCCCGGGGGATGATTGCAGGGTCAGCGTTTATCCGGCTCAGCCTACGGAAGAAGGGGAATATCTGGATGATCTGAACTCTCCATACTATAGGGGACAGGAGAATGAAATCATTATCCTGCGCTGCAATGTGAGTGAGATTCATTCCAATGTGATGGTTTCTGTACAGAAGCAGAATATGAGTGTGCAATACCATCCTATGGTGTCGTTAAAGGATGGACATCTTGCAGCAGAAACCCACTGCTATGATTTCTCCATATATTATAATTGGGATGAGTATGATCCGGAATATAATCCGGTGTATGAGTCAGAGTACGATCCAGAGTGTAATCCGGAGCATGATTCAGCATTGAATATAAAGATTGCCAGAGAACAGCTTTCAGAAACAGATGAAGTCAGCTATTACCTTGGTCTTGGGATGTCTCTGTGGTATACAGGCACTGAGGAGTACATTGAAGGAAGAAATTGTCCGGTATTTGTTCTGGGAACGGATCATGAGGATCATTTTACAAAAGAACATTATTATGCAGTAGGAGACAATGTGGTTTATTATTATGATCCGTCAGGTGATGCATGGCTTCTGCTGGGGGCAGGCTGACAGAAGCTTCACCAATATATTATAGAATTTTGATTAATCAGAGAAAGAGGAAACAGACATGAATGATTTTTTGACAGAAAAAAATAAAAAAGCAGGGGTGTTGGGAAAACTGAAGTGGGTTCTTTGTGGCTTCTGCATACTTTTATCCCTGGGAGCTATTGGTGCATCGGAGAAGTATATTGGTGAAGGACGCTGGGGAATGGCAGCAACAGAGATCCTGCTCTGTCTGTTATTTTTATATCCGACTTTCAGGGAAGTTCAGAAAGCATTACGGAAGAAAAAAGCCAGGGAAATTGCCTGCTGGTTTGAATCTTATGCCCAGAATACGGTCTCATTTGAGAAACTTGAGCAGGAACTGGGAAAAGGCGCAGTAAAAAAACTGGAAAAATTTATTGCCAGGGGATATATCCGGAATATCCAGATAGACAGAGAAGGAAATTATATTATGATTACTGCACCAAACAGACGTGTAAATGAAAAGATTTATATTACAGTTACCTGTACCAGCTGCGGTGCAAAGAATCAGGTAATAAAAGGACGTCTGAGCAATTGTGAATATTGCGGACAGCGTCTTAACTCATGATACAAGTACTGTGAGAGAGGATTATCAGGAGTGTTCATAAAAACGAGAATGAATTTTGGCTAAGTTACTGAGAACGGAGTGAACAGTAACAAAAATACGACAGGATTAGCAGAAAATCAAGGTAGACATTTAGCAGAAAAATAAGTAAAATACAAGATGTAGATATAAATTGTAAGCAGAACAGTAACAGTTCACTATTGCTATAAGAAAGGACTGAATAGTTGTATATATTTTATATACTGCTGAAAAAGAGGAGGAGAGAGTAATGAAAAAAATAGCAGCTATGGTGCTGGCAGGTGTTCTGGCAGCAGTTCCGGTTAGTACGGCCGGTGCAGCGGAATTTCAGGATGGAGCAGATACACAGAATTTCATCTGGGCAGCCGGAGAGGAAACTTCAACAGACACAGATGAAAGCAAAGGGGTAAGTGCAAATGACAGTGTCGTTGAAGGACTTGACAAACCTTTGGTTTTCTATCCCAACACTTACTATAAATTTAATGTGACCGGTGCCGGAACGCAGAATACGAATCCTGTTGAGGGAGATGTCAGATGGACACCATTATACTGGAGTCTTTCTCTCAAACCGCAGGAAAGCGATATTCACAGGAAATGGGAAATCGGTTCTGCAAAGGGTATTTATACAAAGGTGGAACGTGCATACAATATATATATCTTTTTCCAGAGAGAAGAATATACAGGAGGTATATGGGAGAAAAACGATATTGTACAACCTGTGAGATATCAGTTCAATGCAGCTCCGTTAACTGAACAGGGTGGAAGCTATAAGTACCTGATAGGTGGAATTGGCTATAAGATTTTGAATGAAAGAGAAGTAAGCGTTACAGGTCTTGCTGAGGAATATAATGTGATACAGATTCCGGCTACAGTTGTGATCAATGATAAAGTTTATAAAGTAACTACAATTGACAAGAATGCCTTCAGCGGGAACAAAGAAATTACAGATGTTATTTTTGGAAATAATGTAACAACGATTGGAAAATATGCGTTCAGCCAGTGCCCGAATCTGCGGAACATAAGATTTGGCAGCAGAGTAAAAAGAATTGGCAGCAACGCATTTGCACAGTGTACAAAACT
>OIWQ01004897.1_pt1 | contig 10232 bp, 9 predicted proteins | sample 1587571 | NCBI WGS metagenome assembly OIWQ01 (sample SAMEA3888910, study PRJEB22519) | human gut metagenome | biome: human gut; feature: human-associated habitat; material: faeces | place: Denmark | collected 2010 | reverse complement strand
TGACCACCTGTCCGCGGATTTCGTCGGGCACGCCCGTAATGGCGCACTCCACCACTGCAGGATGGGTCATCAGGGCGCTCTCGACCTCGAACGGCCCGATGCGGTAGCCCGAGCTCTTAATTACGTCGTCGGCACGCCCCACGAACCAGTAGTACCCGTCCTCGTCGCGCCACGCCATGTCGCCCGTGTAGTAAATCCCGTCGCGCCACGCCTCGTGCGTCAGCTCCTCGTTGAGGTAATACTCTTTGAAAAGCCCCAGCGGTTTACCCCCGTCGGTGCGGATCACGATCTGCCCCTGCTCGCCGTCTTCGGCCGAACGGCCGTCGGAGGTCAACAGGTCGATCCGGTACTGGGGATTGGGCACGCCCATACTCCCGGGCTTGGGCTCCATCCACGGGAAGGTCGCCAGCGTCAATGTGGTCTCGGTCTGCCCGAAACCCTCCATCAGACGGATGCCCGTCAGCCGTTGGAAAGTATCGTACACGGCGCCGTTCAGCGCCTCGCCGGCCGTCGTGCAATACTCCAGCGACGAGAGGTCGTATTTCGTGAGGTCCTCGCGGATCAGGAAACGGTAGATCGTCGGAGGCGCGCACAGCGAGGTGATGCGGTACTGTTCGATCTTGTGCAGGATGTCCGCCGGCGTAAATTTCTCGTGGTCGTAGACGAAAATATTGGCCCCGGCCAGCCATTGCCCGTACAGCTTGCCCCAAGCGGCCTTCGCCCATCCCGTGTCGGCGATCGTCAGGTGCAGGCTCCCCTCGTGGAGATTGTGCCACAGCAGCCCCGTGGTGATGTGCCCCAGCGGATAGGTGAAATCGTGGGCCACCATCTTCGGCTCGCCCGTCGTTCCCGACGTGAAATACATCATCATAATATCATCGTTGGCGTTCGCACGCTCCGGACGCACGAAAGGCTCCGCCCCGGCTATGCCCTCGTGAAAGTCGAGAAAACCGGCGGGGACCTCGGGGCCCACGCTTATCAGCACCTCCGTAGTGGGGCTTTCGGGCATGGCCGCCGCGATATGGTCGGTAATGACCGCCTCACCGGCTGCCACGATGCCTTTGATGCGGGCCATGTTGCAGCGGTAGACGATGTCCTTTTTGGTCAGCAGGTGGGTCGCGGGGATCACCACCGCCCCCAGTTTGTGCAGCGCAAGAATCGAAAACCAGAATTCGTAGCGGCGTTTGAGAATCAGCATCACCGCGTCGCCCTTGCCGATGCCGAGGCTCCGGAACCACGAAGCCGTGCGGTCGCTCTCGCGTTTGAGGTCGGCGAAGGTGAACTGAATCTCCTCGCCCTGGTCGCTGGTCCACAGCAGCGCCTTTTTGTCGGGCTGCTCGGCGGCATAGGCGTCGACGACGTCGTAGGCGAAATTGAAATTTTCAGGGACGCGGATATGCAGGTTCCTGCGGAAATCCTCCTGCGACGCAAAGGAGGTCTGCGTTAAAAATCGTTCTACCATAGCTTACATGATTATGGCCAGGAAACGGACCGTTTTTCCGTCGAGGGCTTTCATTCCGTGAGGCTGCGCCGAGTCGAAATAGAGGCTGTCGCCCGGCTCGAGCTCGAACTCCCGGCCGTTCAGACTGATGAGCAGACGCCCCTCCAGCACATAGTTCATCTCCTGCCCGTCGTGGGAGTTCAGGTGCATCGGGGCGTCGGCCGGAGCCGGCTCCACCGTCACGATGAAGGGGTCGATCTTCCGCCCGCGGAAGCCCGAGGCCAGCGCCTCGTATTTGTACGCCTCGCGGCGTTCCACCGACACGCCTTTTCCGGCGCGGGTGATGAAATAGGAGTTCATCCGGGGCTCCTCGCCGAACATCAGCACGTCGAGACTGATCCCGTAATGGCGGGATATGGTCTGCAACACGTTGACCGAGAAGTCGGTCTGTCCACTCTCCATGGCCCGGTACTGTTCGAGGGTCAGGTGGCAGCTTTCGGCCACCTCCTGCTCCGACAGTTCGAGCACCTCGCGCAGCCCGCGCAGACGGGTCGCGATCGATTGAATAGGATCGTCACACATGGTCGTATCGTTTGTTTGGGTAAATCCGGGCCGCCCTAACCACAGCGGCCTGTCCGCGGTAAATATACTGAAAATTATTAAAAACGGCAATTTCCGGGGCAAAATGGCTCTATATATATCGGTAAGATACCCGGCGAATAAAAAAACGGCCGGAATTTTGGTTTTTCCGAATGGAAACCCTATATTTGTCCCCAACGACAACTGAAATGACGATTTTCAACCATATCCATCATCACCATCACCGCTTTACCGAGGGGTAGGTCGATCATGTATATGTGAAACAACGCAATTATATGAAGCTCACCCCCTGCGGGTGGGCTTTTTCGTATGCCGTGCCGCAGGTGAGTGTCCCGAAACGAAACGATCAACACACACCGAATATGCTGAGAATAGCCATCCAGGCCAAGGGCCGACTCAACGAACAGAGCATCGAACTGCTTTCCGAAGCAGGCATCCGCGTTGCCGAGAGTAAACGCAAACTCATATCCCGCGCCGAAGGGTTTCCGCTGGAAGTCCTCTACCTGCGCGACGACGACATTCCGCAGGCCGTGGCCATGGGCGTCGCCGACATGGGCATCGTAGGACTGAACGAAGTGGCCGAGAAGGGCTTCTCCGTCGAGCAGGTCATGGACCTCGGGTTCGGGGGCTGCCGCATCTCGCTGGCCGTGCCCAAGACGACAACCTACGAAGGTCCCGACTTCTTCCGCGGCAAGCGCGTCGCCACCTCCTACCCCAACATCCTCGCCCGCTACTTCGTCGAGCGCGGCATCGAGGCCGAGATCCACACCATCGAGGGTTCCGTGGAGATCGCTCCGGCCGTGGGCATGGCCGACGCCATCTTCGACATCGTCTCCTCGGGCGGCACGCTCATCTCGAACGGGCTCACGGAGGTCGAGAAAGTATTCTTCTCCGAGGCGGTGCTCATCGCCAACCCCGGGCTCGACAGCGACAAACGCCGCGAGATGGAACAGCTGACGTTCCGCCTCAACTCGATCCTCGACAGCCGCGGAATGAAATACGTGCTGATGAACCTCCCGAAAGAACGGCTCGACGACGCCATCCGCATTCTCCCCGGCATGCGCAGCCCGACGGTGCTGCCGCTGGCGCAGGAGGGATGGTGTTCGATCCACGCCGTGATCGCCCAGGACCAGCTCTGGGAACGTATCGAACGCCTCAAAGAGATCGGAGCCGAAGGCATCCTGATTCTGGCCCTCGAAAACATGATCCGCTGAAAATCCGAACCCGATATGGAAATCCTCAACATCTACCCCAACCCCGAACGCTCCGAGTGGGCGGCCCTCACCGAACGCTGCACGCGGCAGGAGGAGGAGATCACCCGGCAGGTGGCCTCGATCCTCGACGAAGTGCGCTCCGGCGGCGATGAGGCCCTGCGCGCGATCACCCGCCGCATCGAAGGCCGCGACTGCGCAACGTTCGAAGTCCCCGCCGACATCCGCCGCGCGGCGGCGGAGCTGGTCCCCGCGGCGCTGAAAGAGGCCCTCGCCACCGCCAAGGCCAACATCGAAGCCTTCCACCGGGCCCAGTTGCCGCCCGAAGTCAATATCGAACCGATGCCGGGCATGCGGTGCGTCCAGCGCGCGCTGCCCATCCGCCGCGTGGGGCTCTACATCCCCGGCGGCAAGGCCCCGCTGTTCTCCACGGTGCTGATGCTGGCCGTTCCGGCCCGCGTCGCCGGATGCCCGGAGGTCGTGCTCTGCACCCCCGCCCGTCCCGATGGCACCGTCGCTCCCGAGATACTCTATGCCGCCGACCTCTGCGGCGTGGACCGCGTCTACACCGTGGGCGGCGCGCAGGCCGTGGCGGCCCTGGCCTACGGCACCGAGAGCATCCCGCGCGTGGACAAGATCTTCGGCCCCGGCAACCGCTACGTCACCAAGGCCAAACAGCTGGTCGGAGCCAACGACGTGGCCGTCGACCTGCCGGCAGGACCTTCGGAGGTACTCGTACTGGCCGACGACGAAGCGTCGCCCGCCTTCGCCGCCGCCGACCTCCTCTCGCAGGCCGAACACGGAGGCGACAGCCAGGCGGTGCTGGTCTGCGCCTCGGAACGCTTCGCACTCGACACCCGGCGCGCCGTCGAAGAGCAGCTTCAACAGCTCCGGCGCGGCGACACCATCCGCGAAGCGCTTCGCCAGAGCCGCATCGTGGTGCTCGACAGCCGCGAAAAGATGATCGGTTTCGCCAACGCCTACGCCCCCGAGCATCTGATTATTTCGATGCGCGACGCCTGGGAGGCCGCGGCGCAAATCACCGCCGCCGGCAGCGTCTTCATCGGGCCCTGGTCGCCCGAGAGCGCCGGCGACTACGCCTCGGGCACCAACCACACGCTGCCCACGGGCGGCTGGGCGCGGGCTTACAGCGGCGTCAACACCGACTCTTTCCTGCGCAAGATCACCTATCAGGAACTCACCCGCGACGGGCTTTCGGCCCTCTCCCCGGCGATCGTCGCCATGGCCGAAGCCGAAGGGCTCGGGGCGCACGCCGCCGCCGTCCGCGTCCGTCTGAAAAAACAGCGCTCATGAAGACCCTCGAACAATTGGTGCGCCCCAACATCCTGGCGCTGAAACCCTACTCCACGGCCCGCGACGAATACGCCGGCGGGGAGATCTCGACGTGGCTCGACGCCAACGAAAACCCCTACGAAAACGGCGTCAACCGCTACCCCGATCCACACCAGAAGGGCCTGAAACAGCGCATAGCCGCCCTGAAAGGCGTGCGCGAAGAGCAGGTCTTCATCGGCAACGGCAGCGACGAAGCCATCGACCTCGCCTACCGCATCTTCTGCCGCCCGGGCGTCGACAACGCCGTTTCGATCGCCCCGACCTACGGCATGTACCGCGTCGCCGCCGACGTCAACGATGTCGAGATGCGCGAGGTGCCCCTCGGCGCGGATTATGCCCTGCCGGTCGAGGCCCTGCTGGCCGCGGCCGACGAGCGGACCAAACTGCTGTGGCTCTGTTCGCCGAACAACCCCACGGGCAACGCCTTCCCGGCAGCCGACATCGAGCGGCTCATCCGCGGTTTCGACGGCATGGTCGTACTCGACGAAGCCTACATAGACTTCGCCTCCGGTCCGGGATTCCTCGCGCGGCTCGACGAATTCGAAAACCTCATCGTCCTGCAAACCCTCTCCAAAGCGTGGGGCATGGCGGGGCTGCGCCTCGGACTGGCCTTTGCCGCGGAACCCGTCGTGTCGCTCTTCGCCCGCGTGAAATACCCCTACAACATCAATTGTCTGGCACAGGCCGCCGTCGCCGAACGGCTCTCGTTCGACATCGCAGGGCAGGTGGCGCAGCTCCGCGCCGAACGCGACGCCATCGCCCGAACCCTCGCCGCGTGCCCCGCAATCGAACGGGTCTACCCTTCCGAGGCCAACTTCGTGCTGGTCCGCACCCCCGATCCCGACCGCCTTTACGACGCGCTGATCGCCGCGGGAGTCATCGTCCGCAACCGTTCGCGCGTCCCGGGATGCGAAGGATGCCTGCGCATCACCGTCGGACGCCCCGACGAGAACGCCCGGATGCTGGAAACCGTCAAAAATTTCACCCTATGAAAAAAGCCCTCTTCATCGACCGCGACGGCACCGTCATCGCCGAACCCGCGGACGAACAGATCGACAGCCTCGAAAAACTCGCGTTCGTGCCCGGAGCCATCTCCGCGCTGAAAGCCCTCACGGGCCTCGGTTTCGACCTCGTGCTGGCCACCAACCAGGACGGCCTCGGAACCGCGTCCTTTCCCGAAGAGACATTTTGGCCGGCGCATGAAAAGATGCTCTCGACGCTGCGGGGCGAGGGCGTCGCATTCGACGACCAGCTGATCGACCGTAGCTTCCCGCACGACAACGCCCCCACGCGCAAGCCCGGAACAGGGATGTTCGGCCGCTACACGGACGGCGAATACGACCTCGCGGCGAGTTACGTCATCGGCGACCGCGTGACCGACATCCTGCTGGCCCGCAACCTCGGGGCCCGGGGCATCCTGCTGGCGCCCGCCGCCGAGGGGCTCCGGATGCTCGACGAGGCCGGGGCCGCCGACGCCTGCGCGCTGGTCACCGACTCGTGGGCCGAAATCGCCGAGTTCATCCGCCGCGGCGAACGCCGGGTCGAAATTCGGCGCGAGACCCGCGAAACGCAGATCACCGTCCGCCTGGACCTCGACGGACGCGGCGACTTCAACGGCGAAATCTCCACGGGGCTGCGCTTCCTCGACCACATGCTCGCACAGATCGCCCACCACGGCGGCGTGGCGCTGGCCGTGGATGCAAAGGGCGACCTCGACATCGACGAACACCACACGATGGAGGACGTGGCCATCACCCTGGGCGAGGCCATCGACCGCGCGCTGGGCTCCAAGGCGGGCATCGCCCGCTACGGCTTCGCCCTGCCGATGGACGACTGCCGGGCGCTGGTGCTCCTCGACTTCGGGGGCCGCATCGACTTCGAGTGGGACGCCGAATTCCGCCGCGAGCGGGTCGGCGACGTTCCGACGGAGCTATTCCGCCACTTCTTCCACTCGCTCTGCTGCGCCGCGCGGTGCAACCTCCAGATCTCGGCCCGCGGCGACAACGACCACCACAAGGCCGAAGCCATCTTCAAAGCCTTCGCCCGCGCCCTGCGCATGGCCGTCGGCCGGCAGGGCTTCGGATACGACATACCCAGCAGCAAAGGAGTCCTATGATAGCGGTAGTCGATTACGATACGGGCAACCTGCGGTCGGTTGCCGACGCCCTGCACCGCGCCGGGGCCGAATTCACCCTTACGGACGATCCTGCGCTGCTGCGCCGGGCCGACCGGGTGATCCTTCCGGGGGTAGGCGAAGCCTCATCGGCCATGTCGAAACTCCGCGAACGGGGTCTCGACACCGTGATCCCCACGCTCACACAGCCCGTGCTGGGCATCTGCATCGGCATGCAGCTGATGTGCCTCGCAAGCGAGGAGGGCGACGCCGAGTGCATGGGCATCTTCCCGACGCGGGTCCTGCGGCTCCCGACGCTCACCGAAGCGGGCGAGCGGCTCAAAGTCCCCCACGTGGGCTGGGATACCGTTTCCGGCCTCCGCACCCCGCTGTTCCGCGGCATGGCCGAAGACACTTATGTTTATTACGTCCACTCCTTCGCCGCGGAGCCGTGCGAAGCGACCATCGCCACGACCTGCTACGGACTTCCGTTCAGCGCGGCGCTCGGCCGCAGCAACTTCTTCGGCACGCAGTTCCACCCCGAAAAGAGCGGACGGGCGGGCGCGCTGATTTTACAGAATTTCCTAAACCTTTGACACCATGATCGAAATCATACCGGCAACGGACATCATCGACGGCCAGTGCGTGCGACTGACACAAGGCGACTACGCCAGCCGAAAGACCTACTACCGCGACCCGCTCGAAGCCGCCCTGCGCTTCGAGGAGGCGGGCATCCGCCGCCTGCACATGGTCGACCTCGACGGCGCCAAGGCTTCCGAGCCCCGCAACCTCGCGGTGCTGGAACGCGTGGCGACGCGGACGGGACTCGAAGTGCAGTACGGCGGCGGCATCAAAAGCCGCGAGGCGCTGCGCAGCGTCTTCGACGCGGGAGCCGGCCGCGCCATCTGCGGCAGTATCGCCGTCCGCGAACCCGACCTTTTCGCCGCATGGCTCGCGGAATTCGGCCCCGAACGGCTGATCCTCGGCGCCGACATCCGCGACGGCGCGGTGGCCATTCAGGGCTGGCTGGAAAGTTCGGCGCTCACGGCTCCCGAACTGATCGAACGTTTCCTCCCGCAGGGGCTTTCGCAGGTCATCTGCACCGACATTTCCCGGGACGGCATGCTGTGCGGGCCTTCAGCGGCGTTCTATGCCGAGCTGCAAAGCCGCTTCCCGGCGGTGGAGATCACCGTCAGCGGCGGCATCTCGGGGATGGACGACATCGGGGAACTCGACCGGCAGGGCCTACGGAGCGTCATCGTCGGCAAAGCCCTCTACGAAGGGCGCATCACCCTCAAAGAACTCGAACGATGCTTGCGAAACGCATAATCCCCTGCCTCGACATCCGCGAAGGCCAGACCGTCAAAGGGATCAACTTCGTGGAGCTGAAACAGGTCGGCGACCCCGTGGAACTCGGCGCGAAATACGCCTCCGAAGGGGCCGACGAACTGGTCTACCTCGACATCAGCGCCTCGGAGGAGGGCCGCCGGACCTTCACCGAACTGGTTTCGCGCATCGCCGCGCGCATCGACATCCCCTTCACCGTCGGGGGCGGCATCTCGTCGGTCGACGACGCCGGGCGGCTGCTCGACGCCGGGGCCGACAAGATCACCCTCAACAGCGCCGCCGTGGCCAACCCCGCACTGATCGACGCCATCGCCGCCAAATACGGCTCGCAGTTCGTCGTGGCGGCGATCGACGCCCGGACGGTCGGGGACCGCTGGATCGTGACGACCCACGGCGGCAAACGTCCCACCGACCGCGAACTCTTCGCCTGGGCCCGCGAAGCCGCCGACCGCGGTGCGGGCGAGATACTCTTCACCTCGATGGACCACGACGGCACGAAGAACGGCTATCCGTGCGACACCTTCGCGCGGCTGGCCGAACTCCCCGTCCCGATCATCGCTTCGGGCGGCGCCGGCACGGCGGACCACATCGCCGACGTGCTGACCCTCGGCCGCGCCGATGCGGCGCTGGCAGCCAGCATCTTCCATTACAACGAAATTCCGATCCCCGTGTTGAAGCGGGCTTTGAACGAACGCAACATAAACGTCAGATTATAATATCATTATGAAAATCGAAGCAAAACCGTTCCCGGCGCTCGACGCCGCGAAACTCCCCGGCGGGCTCATCCCTGCCGTCATCCAGGACGCCCGCACCCTGCAGGTGCTCATGCTGGGCTACATGAACGAGGAGGCTTACAACAAGAGCCTCACCGAAGGGCGCGTCACCTTTTACAGCCGTTCGCGCCGGTGCCTCTGGACCAAAGGCGAAACCAGCGGCAACTGGCTCGACATCGTATCCGTCACCGCCGACTGCGACGACGACACGCTCCTCGTGCGCGTCATCCCCCACGGCCCGACCTGCCACACGGGTTCGAAAACCTGTTTCGGAGAGGCCGTTCCCGAAACCGAGGGCTTCATCCGTTACCTGCAAAGCGTCATCCAAGGCCGCCACGCCGAGATGCCCGAAGGCTCCTACACCACCAAACTCTTCAACCGCGGCGTGAACAAGATCGCGCAGAAGGTCGGCGAAGAGGCCGTGGAGACCGTCATCGAAGCCGTGGCCCAGAACCGCGAAGCGATGATCTACGAGGCTTCGGACCTCATCTACCACCTGCTCGTGCTGCTCGAAGCTACGGGCTGTTCGATCGCCGATCTCGAGAAGGAACTGGCCCGCCGTCACTCCTGACCCCCAACCGGTCCGGAAATCCGGACCACAGAGCGCAACGTCGCAGCGTGCTGAAAAAGCATACTGCGGCGTTTTTTTCGCCCCCATTCGACATTTTTTCGTCATTTCCGACTGTAATCTCCACAAAAAAAGTTACATTTGTGAAACAGACACCGGAATAAGCACATGCCCAACTTACCCGGTTAAGAAAAGCGATAACAGCAGAAATAACCTAAACCTATATCTTATGAAACGAAACTTATGCCGAAACCTGTTCCGCACGCTGGCCGGATCAGGGATCATCGCGGCCTGCCTCTGTTCGTGCGGGTCCAAGCACAACACCCTCACCGAAGCCGAGATCGCCGACGGATGGCAGCTGCTCTTCGACGGCAAGACGCTCGACCAATGGAAAGACTTCAACGGCGATTCGCTGACGCAGCCCTGGCACGTCGTGGACGGCTGCATCCAGGCCGCCGGCGACGGCAGCGACCTTTCGGGCTACATCGTCACCAAAAAACAATACGAGAACTTCATCCTCGACTGGGACTGGAAACTCTCCCCGGGCGGTAACAGCGGCATGCTCTACCATGTGGTCGAGAACCCCTATTTCGCGGTTCCCTACGTCACGGGGCCCGAGTACCAACTGATCGACAACGACGGGTGGGAGGCGCAGAACGCCCCGACGAAACTCGAACCGTGGCAGCGGTTGGGCGTGGATTACGCCATGCACCTGCCCGACGCCGATTCGCTGTTCGTCAATCCGCAGGGCGAGTGGAACTCGTCGCGCATCGTCTGCGACAACGGCCACGTCGAGCACTGGCTCAACGGCCACAAGATCCTCGAG